>Ga0210059_1008036_pt1 | contig 16717 bp, 8 predicted proteins | sample Ectturendosymbi2_FD_188042 | JGI IMG/M metagenome (GOLD analysis project Ga0210059, IMG submission 188042) | Ecteinascidia turbinata endosymbiont from Florida, USA - Sample 2 (SPAdes) (version 2) | ecosystem: Host-associated > Tunicates > Ascidians > Unclassified | place: Key West, Florida...
TAGGTTTTGGGTTTAGGTTTTGGGTTTAGGTTTTGGGTTTAGGTTTTGGGTTTAGGTTTTGGGTTTAGGTTTTGGGTTTTGGGTTTAGGTTTTGGGTTTTGGGTTTAGGTTTTGGGTTTAGGTTTTGGGTTTAGGTTTACTGTAGGTTTTGGATTTAGGTTTTGCTTTTAGGTTTAGGGCAGTGGTCCTTAAACTTTACACACACACCGAACCCTTTACGTTGTTATCCAAGCTTTTGTCAAACCCCGTTTTTGCCCAGTATAACAGAAAGTAAAAATGGGTTGCTGAAATTAAATCATTCAACAGTTTATATTTAATTCTACAGTCCCATGATTTTAGTCATTTTTCAGATGACCTTCGTCGAACCGCTGAAACGGCTCTGTCGAACCCAAGGGCTTCGATCGAACCCAGGTTAAGAACCACTGGTTCAGGGTTTTACTTAGGTCTTGATACAAGAAGCGTACGCTAATCCAAGTATATCGTCCTTGTCACTTGACCAATCCAATCAATCGAATTCTCTTTATGACAAAATAACTCTAGCAGTGCTTTGCCTTTGATGCCAAATAGACACGTCCTTGTCAAATTTTGGAAATGCCAAAAAAAAACTGTGTCTATTTTGTCTCATCAGGCAAAAGCACTATTTTGCCTTCCCTATTTGATTCAAGGCAAAATAACTCCAGTAGTAATTTTGCCTCGAGGCAAAATTACATGATTTCATATATTGGCGGATCAGGACTGGATCGGACTGATGATTTTCAAAAATTTGCGGATCAGGACTGGATCGGATTCAATTTTATCAGATCAGGATTGGACTCAGTCTAAAAAATTTGTCAGTCCGCTCATCTCTGGTTCGCACTTACATTCGCCTCCTTTGTTCACAAAATTGCTCCGCTTTATTTTTCGATCCTACAAGTAATTTTATCATTTGCCGCCCCACCAAACCTTCATTGTGTTTTGCCTATTTTCAAGCGTAAATAAATACAAAAATCACTACTTCAGTGTCCAGGTTCATAAAGGTAAAGGACGCTTTAAAATTCCCTGCAAGGCAAAATTGCTCTTTCGTGCAGTTCAGAAGTTCTTTTCGTTAAATTTGCGTGATTTCTAGCGCTTTTTGTAGGTTTATTTTTCAGATATACATATTTTCATGCGGGACCGTGTTGCCGCCTTCGAAAATATCGTCTAGTTGTTGATCTGATTAGCTGTAGGCCTACGAAACTACTTTGTTATTGTAACCACGCATTTAATGGATGTTACACCAGATGCGTCCTCTATATGGTGGCATCGTAGGGCGCTTTAGATTCAGTAGATATCTTTTGTGCATGGGTTCTCATTACTGAATCTGGGACCGTTCTCGCAGAAACTATGTCTGATTAACAGACCCTATTAATTGCCCGATTACTATTTACTTCTCAATGGTTCACACCAGAGAATGTACACACCAGTGAAACACGAAATTCTTAGTTTTATAGGTTTTATTCGTCACGACATATATGTTCAAATAAAACAAAATGGTACGCACCAAAGTACAATGTTTCATAATATTCAAGCACTTCTCGACATGTCACACGCTCACATACTTTCATATCTTAATTCTGTTCTTTAAGATTTGCGATAAGGGGATCAACAATCTATTCGGATCGGTTCCCCTATTCAAGCAATTCTCTTATACAAATAAGACTCAATTTTCTATGTCTCAATAATCTTCACTTGATAAAACTACTCAGTTGCTTTAAGTATACGTGTTATTAAATATTTCACTCAATGGGGGTAATGCATTAGAATCACTGTACTCAAGGTGCACGTACGCATTTAATCTGCTGGCGCTAAACTGATATCACCATGTTCACGTTTTACTCCTAGCGAGTTGCGCCTCGCTCTGCGCGGTAAGGAGTGATAGTTCAAGCGGAAGTTTATCATTGAATAAAATTTTGAATGTTGCTGCTTTCAGTCGAAAGTAAGTTCAGTCAAGAGGGATTGATCCAGAGAAGGACCAAAGTAGTTTTTAATGACCGCTGCTAAGCTGGGTTCGACCCAAGCGGACTGCAAAGAGATGCAATCGACATGCCGAGCAGGAACGGGTGCACATCAAGGTGTACACGCGTGTTGAGAAGATTCAAGTGATTCTCACCCAACTGTGGTGCGACCACTGCGGCATAATAGGGAGCATTGCTCACCTTTTATACGCCCTCCCAAGGTGGTAAGCGGAAGAAGGTAAAATTTTCAACGGCTGAAGAGAGTAAACCAATTGACTGGACTTGGACTTGCACAGCAAATTAACGGAGATAGGGTTTAGTCATAAACACATTTTAATCATGAACAACTTGCCTGACAAAACTACGCTAGTACGATACAGCTGTTATAACATAAACTGGCAGAACTTCATTTTCACACTCTGATTCTCACAAGACAGTCTGGCAAAACTTCATTCTCATGATCTGAATCTCATAAAATAGTCTGACAGAGCTTCGTTCGGACAAGCCACTTTCTGTAGTTGACAGGGATTTACCCGGGCAAGACTGACATGGATTAACCCGGACAAGGCCAGTTTTTACAGTCTAGTCTGACAGAGATTAACTCGGACAAGCCAGTTTTTCCTGATCATTACTGGCGCTTAGGCTCCCGTAACGACATAACCGTGACCCCCCTGGGGCTAACGGCGGAACGAGTCTTGAAAAAGACTGACTTTTGGTCCAAATGTGGCTGTATTTATACTTGACGGTCGCTTCAGAGTTTGTCAACACCCCTTTATTTCAGGTGTTCTAATTGGTTGCTGTTTGTTTAATCCTCTGGTAATTGGCTTTCAAAAGCTTCTAGAACCTTCAGGTGCTTGGGTTTTCACCCTCTGTTTCGTCATCGTTTCCTGGTCGTGCTTGACCTTATCTAATTTTAGCTACTTGTCTTGTGACTTCTGCTGACGTTGTCACTGGGGTGACTTGGGGTTAGTGTCCTAGGATAGGCGTTTTCAGTCAGGTCAGCTGACTAATAGTCAGTTTTGATTGGCTGTAACCTTTTATCTTAGTTCTGACTGCCTCAGGTTAGAGCTCATTACAGCAAGTTTGTTTTCTGTATAAAGATGAGTTGTTACAGGCAAACTTGCCTGTAACATGGACCAAACAAGCACAATCCATTCAGTGGACACATGGTTTATATTTCTGCCGTTTTTAAGTTGTAATTTTCCAAGTCATACCAAATATAGTGCTTTAATCCTCTATGCTGTAGGCTGATGGTAAATAGCATGAAGACACGTTTTGCACAGCAAAGTGTTGTCGCAAAACCTCCACCTGGTCATATGAAGTATGCCAATGCAGACACGTTTTTCCAAGTAAAACTCACGAGAAACTGTTCTAGCTGATTTAACTAACACATGAGCTTCAGCAGGCAATCTCTGTTTGCGGGCAATATAAAGTACTGTATATAGTAACAACCAAACGTAGCATCCAATACTGACAATGTTGCTTTTCATCGGAGTTCTGCAGTATCTGGCTGTCATTCGTTGTTGCCAGCTTTTGTCAGTGGGAGATGGAACACAGTGGCGTAACAAGGGGGGACAATGGGGGACATCTGCCCCCGGGCGCAAAGTTTTGGGGGCACCAAATTGAGGTCGGCGTGTTAAGTAATAATTATCAAATGTCAACGGATGCAATTAAGTATGATTAAAGAAAATGTCGAATGCCAGCAACTGCTACTAAGTTGCGAAAGCTCACCAAGATCGCAATGGTTCCCAAAACGAATATTTATGAACCGTGGTGACGTTTTTTGGTGGAGCTACTGTTTCCGGCAATCCGCGCCGGCATGTGGTTAGACTGACGGTGGCGTCACAATGCTTTCAAGTTGCCAGGGTTGCGAACTTTCGAAACTCGCTCTCATTGTACAATTGCGTCACGATGGACGGGAATCTAGCTAGCGTTCGCAGTGCATTTAGTATGCTGCGACGCATGCTCTTAGAGCAGCGATGGAACTTACAGTAGGTTGTTACGACAGTAGATGTGATGTTTAGGAAAATTTTTGAGATTTGATGGTTTGACAAACGTCATGTTGAAATGGATGTGATGTGGTTCTGAAGATATTTATGAGTTTTATTCGTGGAATTGAAATCTTAAATAAGCAGTGGCTACCCTTTCAAGGTTCTAATTGCAACTGGGCAGCAGCGCTGAGTGTATTGGCAAAGTATAGTTAGATATAATCGCTAACTGTTGAGTTACTGCTGCAAGCGTTTTATATTAATTCGACGTATAAACTGAGCATCTCCGTGGACATGATTGTCGAAATTCAGATCACAAAATTGTTAACCTAGAAACATGGGCGTCCGCAAAAATTTTTCGAGGGGTGATAACGTTGACATTTTGCTTACCAGATTCTGGTTGCTATCGATGCAATGCAAACGGACGTTCACAAAACGGCTTATCTTGTCTACACCCCAAAGAAAATACCCCATGTCGCGGCACCGTCACAAAAATCCGCTTCGTGGGCAGAAATAGCCAGGTATATTAAAATAACTTACACAACAGGCTATGGACAGATTTTTAAATCAGGGTAATTCTTTTCAAGGAAACATTGCCCTGATCTTTAAAAAAAGCAGCATGCCATATTCCGGCTTTATTTTACGTAGCAAGTGAACTTTTGAAAATTTGTGACCATCGTATTCAGGGGCGTAACGAGGGGGACAAGGGGGGCACAATTCCCTGGGCGCCGAATGACTGCGGGGAGCGCCGAAAAAATCCCAACAATGTGCTTTCTTCAATACAATACATTTGTTTCGGAAAGACCTCAGGTTCGAACGTGGGGGCGCCAAACTTGATTCTTTCCCCGGGCCGCATCCAACCTCGTTAGGCCCCTGGCGACTGCTATCCATTTGCGAAATATCATCAAGATCGCCAAGGTTCGCAAAGTGAGCAGTTGCGAACTTCAGTGATATTGTAAGGCGGAGCTTTTGTTTCCAGCAATCAGTGCTCGCATAATGTTTGACTGACGGACACGTCACAATGCTTTCAGACAGCCACGGTTGCGTACTTTCCGACTTCGCTCTCATTCTACAGTTGCGTCACAATAGGACGGGAATTCAGCGTTCACAGTGCATGCAGTGTGCCACTGTGTATGCTTTTACAGCAGCGGTGAAACTTTACAGTGGGTTGTTATGACAACAAATCTGATGTTCAGGAAAATTTTTGATCTTTGATGGTTTGACAAACTTCATGTCGAATTGGATGTGCTGTGGTTCTGAAGGTAGTTGTGATGATTTTTTGTGGGATATTGAAAACGTGCTGAGTGCTGTCTACATTTGCAAAATTCTAATTGGAACTGTGCAACAGCGTTGAGTATATTGGTTATATTTGTGAACTTTTCAGTTACTACTACATGCATTTATATTTATTCGACGTATAGATGGAGCATCTCCATGGACATGATTGTTGAAATTTAGGTCACAAAATTGCTAACCTAGGACGTCTCACGGAACGTCATTGGCCAAAGATATTTTCTCTGGGTTAATACATTGACACATTTATTAGCCTATATCAGTTTTTTGACGATGTAATTGACAAATTTTCAGTAGAAAATGCAAAAAAGCTTTTTTTCAAGTTAGATAATTACAAGTAAAGGATTATATTGTAATCTCGCTGTCTTTTCTTTATTTTCAGTTAACTTTTCAGCGTATTATATCCAAAGAAATGCTTTCTAACGATGTTATTTGACATTCATTCTGAGCTGGCTTCGATTTCACCAGTTTTTAATGTAATGGAGGTAATTTTTTTGCTGTGAGCACTGAGCAACAGATCATTTTTCAAATTTCAATCGGTAAGGCGCGACATCGCTTTGCTTTTAATCAATTTCATGGACAAAAATGCTTTTTTGCATGTGAACGTTATTTCAAAACGAAATATAACTCTGAGCAAATTTTCGTAGTTCTGGGAAATTTTGACGTGGTAAGGATCGCCAGAAATGAATCACATCAGAAACACGAATTTGTTTTGAAGTGAATGATTTCTCCCTTGTGTGTTATTGGCATTTTCATATTCTGTTGTTCACTAAGTAAGAATGGGTTTACAAATGCAAAAATTCAATCTTCTTCTTCAGCAATATCAAAAAAGTCTTGCAATAACTTGATCTTTTCAGTGCATTTTCTCAATTGCCAATATCAACAGCACCTTCAATCTGCTCCTTTAAATACGGAAGGTGGCTCACATCCTCATTTTCTAACTGCGAAATAAACCGTTTTAACTTCATCTTGAATGCACTGATACGATTTATTAAGTTAGGAAACAATTTATTCTTACCCTGTAGTTTGATATTCAGATGATTGAGATGGTTATCAACATTAACTAAAAATTCCAGATCAAATATCCAGTTATTATCACAAAAAAGAGCTCTTTCCTCAGGCGGCTCGTTTTTCCTTCTTCCGGAACATCATGACCAGCTTGTTTTAAAGATGCTAACAGACAACTCACAAGGAATTTGTACGAAACAAAAAGCCGATAAAATATTGAGGTTTGCTGCCTTGCTTTATTACGATCACGAAGATGCGCCACTTGAATTATCCAATGCACAAAACTTGGCGCATGCACCATAGGTTGGCTATTCTGCCCTATAGCTGTCACCAGCGGTGATTGTGACAAGACCTGACGAGAGAAATAGGAATAATCGAGTACGCTGCATTTGAGATCTTGAACAGGCTTCGACAAATGGTGCTTTCAAAAACTACAGTGCAACTCTGCTCGGTTTTATGCTGTGTTGTCAGAAGATTTTTGTCACATTAAAATTCTGTCATTAAGATTCTTGAGGATTTTTGCAGATGAAAGCTTCTTGCCTAGTTTTTGCTTTTTTTCACTAATTGCTAAAATTCGAATGTATTACTGCAATTGGGAATGTCGCAATACAACAGTTTGAGTGTTCAATCGTGACCTAAAATTCAAAGCGGGGATAGCTTCACGCGAAACGATTAGATTCTTAACTCTACGACAGTTAATGATTTCCGAATTTCAAAGGTCTTGACGTCAAAAGCGTGACGTCACAGTCATACGAAATTTCCAGGCGGGTCTATAAACAACTATGTGCCGGGCCAGAGTCAGCTTTCGACGCCGCTTAACTCCCAACTCACCTTTCACATCTATGCTGCCACGAAAGGTCTGGGTGGGGGGCGCCAAAACTGACTTTGCCCCCGGGCGCGGGAAGCCCTAGGTACGCCACTGATTGAACATCAAGTAAATACTGTTCTTCCTTCTTTTCCTGTAACTATAGGCGCAGCCAGGAGGTGCCAAGTTGGGCATGGCACTTAAAGATTTCTAGCATATCATGTCATTTCTTGCTTTGACAGGCAGTGTCCAGAACAAAATACTGTTGTTCGCTTAAAGTTAAAGTCTTTGGCCGCCTCAAAATTTTGGGCTGGCTATACACTACTACATTCGTTCCCAACCGGGTTGCCACAGCACTCTAGGGTGCCATTTACAATACTAAGGAGTGTCGTGAGAAAAGACGTTTTTCAACATATCATTAAAAATACACTTTCAAAATTTAATTAAATCTCAAAGTAAATTGCTATGGGTTCGCCACTGGTTGCCGCAAATTTTTTTCCTGTAGGGTGCCGCAAACCTAAAAAGGTTGGGAAACACTGTGCAACTGCTTGTAACCACTTTCATACGGCCTGCATCTCTGCTCAATCCTTTTCCTCAGTATCAATCCTTTCACACAGCACTTTCTTACTCGATGTTCAATCTTCCACTGACAAAAAGCTCGCAACAACCGCCAGACACTGCAGAGCTCCGATAAAAAGCAGTATTGTTATATTGCGTAGCAAACAGTATTATCATATTGTTACTGTACTGGTAAGAGTCTAGGCGTTCGCATTTTTTATCGTTATGTCTCTGCGCTGTTTCGCAAATTTCACGTTTACTAATGAGTCGTCATAGAAAGGTGTTGCGCGGGGCCCAAGGCTATGGCGTATTTGGCTCATGCGTAAATCCGTCACTGGGTAGCGATGCACTGTCTAATGTCCACCACAGCAGCATGCTTTGTCATAAACATGGATGTAACTAGAGGACACACGAGCCATGCCCATGCCTCTCCAAATAACAAATAAAAGAGAGACTGTTGGTACATACAGACCAAATCCAATAATTTGTCGTTTGTTTGATATTCATATTGTTATTTAGCTAAAACATCTTCATCAAAAAGGTCGTAGCACGGTTGACTGAGCACGATGACGTCTTAACACCACTGCCAAAGGGGCCCCGTACCTGCTAGGGCCGAGGGCCGGCTCTGCTTATACAAGCGTATCATGTGAGAGGGCTTGCCAAAAAAGTTTCAGCCAAACCCTATTAATAATTTCCACAAGCGTAGTCACTTACAGTCTGTCAGAGCTCGTTCATGGTTCAGATAGGAGTCAATTAACCCAAACATCGCCATGAGTTGTGATTTATTCGCGGCGATTCTAACTGACATCTAAAGGTTGTGCCATTCAGTGAACTTTAGGTATTTTGAGCAGTTGACGGAACTTGTCTAAATATCCAGGAACAAACAAGCATTACTTCATGTCTATCTTGCTTTGAGTTTTGAAGAATTTGATATTTTTAATGGTAGACCAATACAAGCCCTTCAGGACCCTCAGGACCCTAACTCTGAAGTTTTCAATTTTAGACTTTAACTTTATCTTAACTTCGGTTCAGAGAGCCTCATTTTTGAATAGAAATTAAGTCTTTATTATTTTGGACTTTAACTCCTGAGATTCACCAGTGAAAAGACAGTCTTTCCACAGGAGACTTACAGGTGTGGGCTCCTTGTCCTTAATATATTTAGTCTTTTCAGACTTTTGCTGCAAAGCTTTCTTACTACACCCAACTCAAGCATTACCAAACACTTTAACTCTTGTGTGCGTGGCATATTTCGTTAGAAAGAGAAAGTCATCATTTTTCCACACTTAATCACTCAAAGAGCCACTCCGGTTGAAGTGGCGAAGTGTGGTTCACAATGAAAACAATCAAATTATTGCTTGCTGAAGCCTCACAGTTGAGGACTTCAACTCTTCGAAGGTTTCCTAGACCTAGGCCTCTTGCTGAAAAGTATATACAGACAGTCTTTCTTGTTTAGGTGGTTACTTCACTTTGACATTTTAAAGGTTGCTCAAGCCTCTAGTGAAAAGAGAGTCTTTCCTTTAGACTCTTTTCTTTAGAGCCTTAATTGGCATGAAATGTAGGGTTAGGGTTACCTAACTCGTGCTTGTGATCTAGGCAGGCGCATTGGCAGATGTTTTATTTTCGGAAATAGTTGCACTAAACAACTTACAATCTGAACCTGATTATTTCCTTCTGGCAGCCGTTCGATATTCGATTTAGATCAATCAGCGAAAGCCTGACTCCGAACACCGCAATTCGTAATACAGAATTTGCCGAACTCGTCACCTCAACGGGATGAGAAAAAAGTGACGATTGAGGCGAAGTGACGAATTATGCAAACAGGTGAAAACTCTATCATAGAAGCTCGTATACTTTATCATAGTAACTCGTATACATAGTGCTCTTATTTGCAGTAAAATACAAGTTTATGACGTTATGAATGAATACAACAATTAATTCCTCTACTCTATCTGGACTCCTCCATTTAATCTAGCACCTTTCAAATCTTTGACAAACTGCAAAGACTTCCCGCGTTCTCTCAATCGGGAGTCGGGTCGCGCTTCACACCTCGTGTATAAATTCCATAAACAAATTGCGAGGTGAAAGAATTCTCAGATAAAGATCCTTAATTTATTCGAATTCCCACACGTACCAGCTGTTTGGACATCAAAAGCGAAACCGCAAATGACGTATTAGCCGAACAAAACGTTTCATGCGGGATAGAAACAGGTGACGAATTGAGCAAATTGACGAATTAGATCAGTGTTTCCCAAACTGGTGTGCCGCTGAGGAGGCTGAAGTGTGCCGCGAAAGTTTTATGTTTTGACAAAACCTTATGCTGCAAATCTTGTGAAAAGTGGGTTTTCGATTTCATAAAGTATGTGTGCCGCAGCCAAATTCAGAATGTATCAGTGTGCCGTAACATAAAAAAGTTTGAAAAGCGCTGAATTAGATGATGGCAAATAAGGCGAACAGAAATGTACACTAAAGATAGGAATTCTGCCGGGACCGACGAAAAAGTAACGAATTAAGCGAATTGACGAATTAAACGATGACGAATTAGGCAAGTTCTACTATACAACTGACAAACATCGAGTCTATCATTCCATGAATGAGTCTTTCATATGCGGCTCCGTTCGTAAAGAAATTGTATCGGACACATTTAACACAAAACACTGCTAAATCGGGGACGGATCTCTGGATCCGGAACAAAATGCCTACTAGACTCCCTTCACATAGGGCCTGACTATCAGTATGCAAAAAGCACATACCCCGTACACTAAAGAAAGGATCGTTGCGCGTTTTGATACATTCGTATGGAGTGTCTTACCCGAACTGAAAATAGGGATTGTGCGGTAGTTAATGATTGAAAAGACAGTGCGTAGCAATAACCCTATTTAACAAAGAACACAGGGCGGTCTATACCTTCGAGGTGTAAGGCTGGTGCAACACTGCATAAGTTTGCAAACCAGTTTTCGCAAATTGTGATTTAAAATTGCCTACAGTTATTTTGTGTTGTAGCTTCGTTTGCATAAAATCGGTGCAGTCAACGGAGGGTAAGTCTACGCGCTTTTAAAAAACTGGCGAAAAACAAACACGGCGATAGCAAAACGAGTTGGCCGGCGTAGTTCTTCTGGAAAACCGAAGCACGTGAGGAGGCAGCTGACGCGCAAGAAGTTACGACCGAAACACAGGCCGGATAGCGGTATTTAATTCTTGTTTTAGCAGAAGTGCTTCAGCCTTCAGGTCCCTTGCTTGGGCGCTTGCCGCAAGTACGTCTCCTATACAGACGTTGGCAAGAGTTCATGGTGGAAGGCAAGCAGCAGCCGTGATGTTGTAAACCAGTGGTTTCCAAACTTCTGATCGCGTACCATTTTGGGTCCCGTACTGTCACCACATACTACCTTTTCAAGGAAAACTCAATCTACCAAATAACATTTGATCAAAAGTTTGGAAAACCAGAACTGACACAAATGCGACATGAACAAAATGGCTGTGAGAAATTATAATCGCCATTTTTAAAAACCAACAAGGAAAGTTCACACAAATTCAGGAATTTATTAACAGAACCCGATAAGTAAAACCTATAGCTGTGAATATATTTTTTGTGAAGGAGAGCAGAAAGTGACTATTTGCGTACCAAAGGCCTTCGCGTACCACAGTTTGGGAACGACTTTTGTAAACAGTACGTTTTTCATGTTTGTTCGGATTTTTAGACCAAACACAAGTTATCCAACATCATTACCAATCCAATACCAGAATATAGTTTCTAATGAGTGTGAGTCTTTTTTTGTGGGAAAGGAATTACTGATCAACAAAGGGGAGATTCGTGGATTGTATCTTAAACTAACTTGTTTTTATATATTTTTATATTTTCGGTAGCTCAGCAGTCAAATCCACGAAATTAGATAGGAAATAGTTTAAATCAAGACAGGGAGATTTGTGTTACTAAATGCAGCAGGCCTAACTAGAAAAAGAATACGCAAAACACTTTTTATATGAACAAAGGCACCGTAGAAGAGCTCAAGTAAAAGTACGTATCGCAGAATAATTCTTATGCTGACTGATGCGTTCTTGCTTGAAGGAGTTCTAGTGATCATCTGTATACATTTTTCTTGTGAAATTAGGCACAGTTTCCGTTGATTGGTCTCGAAATGGAATCTCCAAGCGGAGTGGTGCGTGCATGTTAATGCGAATGCTTTGTTAGATTGCAGTTTTCCAGCCAAGTACCAGGTCGACGCTAACGTTGGAGTAAGTACTGGTAGTTGCATTCCTCCCCTAGCCTGTACAGCCACGCTGGCTGCACAACATTGCAAAGCATCAGAAGTTGTGCATGTGTGTTCCTTGTACAACCGGCAAGCGGCAGCGATGGCGACCTCCTTTGCAAAGGTGGCTGATACTCTTGGCGATGCACTCAGCTACGAGTCGCCACCGCTGACGGTTGGAGTATTTGGAAAATGGGGATCGGGGAAGTCCAGGACTCTACGTCTGATCAGAAGTAAGTTACTTGTGAACTCTGTGAATATCCAAAGAAATGTTTCTTTTCGAAAGAGTTGGTAAATTCGAAAACGTCCTACTTGATTATGTTTTCAAGTGCCCAACATACATTCATTTAACTTCGAAACAGAGGGAAACCTGAATTGCGGACCCTTTGGCCCTCTGTTACTGCGGCCTTGATGCAGGTCATCTACAGATAAAATAATGCTTGCTACTACGTCCAGTGGTGTTGGCGGCGGGGGTGCGCACTCCCAAAAGTTTTGATTTGCTGAAAATCCGGGAAAAACTCTGAAAATTTGGGCAAAATCCCTGAAAATCCAGGATAAAATGGCGCCCAACGTTTGTAGAAAAACACACGAAAACCTTTTTTTTGGAGGTGAGGTCATACCAAAAAAGTGTTTTCATGATCTTTGTGGGAGAAAAAAAATAGCACAAAAATTTTTCGGGTAAATTTGGGGAAATTCGGTCAAAAATTCTTCGCATCCCCAAAAACTTGCCTGCTTCTACACCTATGACTACGTCTACTTAAAAATTTCAATGTGAGTTAAAAGCTTTTTAATAAATAAAACAAAAAGAGTATTTTGTTGTCAAAAACAAATGAAAATTGTTCTCGAATGTTTCTGATGCTCACTTTCGAATCTGTGCAAAATAAATGCCAAAATAAGTATATCTGACCACAGGACCTTAAAAGAAGCCGATTGTAGAATCCGGCTTTCCAGCATATCAAGCAAAGTTGACACTTGTTTGACGATTTTAGGATGTGCCCTGCAAAGACTAACCACTTCCTATTGAAGGTTTGGAACACTACTATTCTATCACAAAACTAGCAACTGCCTACAAAACATGACTTTTTGATGCTTTTTTGCGATAGTACTTTGCAAAAGCAAATTTTAAAAGTAAGCTGTAGTGACGGCAACCAGTGCATAGCGCCGATCGTTTCATAGAACAAATTTGCGAACAAAGTGTCAAATTTTGCCACATATCAATAAAAAAAATTTCTGCATATCGTTAAAAATTTGCACATTTTTGAAATCAAGTAACTAGTCGCCACAGAGAGGCGACGAAGTCAAATCAATCAGCAAACTTTTTCGATAGGAAATCGGTTTTACGTAACTCTACTAAGATTCTATTTGAATAAGATTTCAGGACTGAAGATGCGTACAGTAAATCGATTTTCTGTCAAAATTTTGCTGGTTTATTAGACTCCGTCGCCTTTGTGGGGACTAGTTGCTTGACAGATATGTGCAAGTCCGAATCACCGCGAAGTGAAGAAAGCAGAGAGTTGTCTGATTCCTCGGAAGATCGCAGCATTGTAGAGCGTACAATTTTTCAAATCAAGTTTTTAACTGAAAACGCTTTCAAAACGTTTTATAGACTCTGAGGATTCAAGAATATATTTTTATGTTGCTGTGTAGGGGATGGTTTTCACAAATTTTGAAAAAACGTTTAAAAAGCGCTTCAACATACTCTAAAACCAGCATTTTTGACTTTGCTTTTTTGATGTCATGAACAATTCTGCTGCGCGCTTTCATGAAAGTCAGTGTGTGTGTGTGTCTGTATGTGTGTATGTTCTAGTTGAATAAAAAGAGTTACTTCTTCGTCTGTTTTTACTAAACAATATCCTTAGCAATTGGGTTTATAATTTAGAAAACCTTAGAGGACGGCAATGCATCAAACTACATGGTTGTACAATTTCAGATACTATTTATAATAAAATATAGAAAACTCTATCTCCTATCATAGCTCACAATTGCTCTCTTTTCTCGGTGGGCTTATCTGATTTATTTGTATGCATAAATGCAATGTCTATTTCCTCAATGCATACCCATTACTAGGTGTAAACATATGCCACAGGGCCACAGAATAAAACAAAATATTAAAGACTAACACATTAAAAGCAAACAATACTCTTTGAAATATTATTAATTTAATCTTTCGAAGCTTTTTTGTCAATAATATTTTCTACGTATGTCAAATGCCTGTATTTCTCACATTCATTAATATTAGACTTGAACTTAGTAGGGGACATTCATAGGCGTCGGATGGGAGAGCACAGGGGCGCCTTGTCCCCCTGCAGTTTGAAATTTGACATTTGACCTATTAATTTTTTAGCAAATTAAGGTTGTTTTCTTGTGTCGAGTGGTTGAAATGAAATTTAACAACTTTTATCCCGCCCTGGAAGAATCTTTTTGGCTACCCCTGGAAAATCCGCTGTTTACCCACCCTGAAAAAAATCCTTCCGACGCCCATACATACAATCAAGCAGTTGCCCCAGGCATCACCAAACCTCTGCAAGCCACTTGTCACTGATATTCAAAGACAAATGAAATCACTTTAAAGTGCACCAAATAAGCTACAAGGCACCTTCGCTCAGTGCTCAATCGAAGTTAAAAAGCTTTGTTTCCTGTTATTGTATGCCCATATATGCCTGCCAATTGTGGAAAAATTGCACACAGTTCGGTATTAAACGCCTCCGCGTTGCCTATACAAAAAATCGTATCGAATTTTGCGTTACATCTCCCGGAACGTAAGTGTTGGCCAACGTGAAGCTACCATTTTGTCCGGTCTTTTGCTGCATTGATCAGAAACAACTTATATGTTTTTGTTCAATGACGTGCATCTTCAATTAACTTTTTATGCGCTTACTTCAAATGACTGATGGTTTTTACAAATCTCCATTTTGCCACTGTTTAACGGTACTGCATGACTGTGATTGAATGCAATAGTTGGTGGTGCGTTGTTTCAGCGTCAATGCTTATGCCTGCCCATACCAACTTGTTTTTTACTAGTCTCCTGGAAAATGAATCTGTCCCAAACACGTACATTAAATTAATAAACAAAATTATTGCAATTTTTTTACATCATTGTTGGATAAATAATCATTTCAATGCGTGCAAATACCATAAAGCAATGGTTCTTAAACTTTTTTGTCGCTGCGCACCCTTTCCGCTGCAGCCAAAACCGCTGTGAACCTCTTCATTTTGTCAACGTTTTTTCTTTATTGAGAAATTAGATTTAGTCGCTTCTTAGCGTGAACACCTCAACCGCCCCGGCAAACAGAGCCGGATTAGACGGTAGGAGGGCCCGGAGCAATTTTTACTGGAGGGCCCCTATGACGTAAATCATGACGTCATCGCTTGTAAAAGTTGCGTTTTCGCTGATTGACAAGGTACCCGTTTTGCTTTTTCCGGTAGTGGAGAATGTGCTTACTCAAATGCACATGCACAGTTAGCTGCGAGATGACAATTTATGATATGAATACTAGAGTGTATTTTTACTGAGAAAAAATATTTCACAGGCTAAAGAGTGACTCGGCAAGAAACAACATTAGCTCGAACAATAAGCAGAAACCAGAGATTACAAACAAAAACACCGGAAAAAGAACATGTCATATGGCCAGCAGCCAGGCTAAGTGTGAAAGTTGTTTCCTAGCTAATATCTTGATTTTCATCTTCATTTTCAGGTGCTCTGGTTAAAGCCACTGCTTTAACGTTGCTACTTGAAAGTTTTGCTAGAAAAAGCGATTCAGTCGCGGCGTTTGAGCTAACACTGCCAGATCCTTGCGCTTTTTCTTCTTAAAAGCTTTGCGTTTTTCATAGCTCCTGATGGCATGACAGGTTTCGGCATCGCGCAAGCTAAACACTGCAATCTCATTTCCTGTTCTTTCATTCTACGAATCGACTGGTTAAAACATTTTCTGACGGACCACGCAATAGCATGTGGTGTAAATGGCTTGAATGGCTTCATATGCTTATGATGTAACACAACGATAGGAACCATCGGAAGAAAAGAGCGTTTCCACCACACGTTACCCTTTATGACGAAACAAAGGTGCAGTTCGGCTGCGGCGACCTCGCAACTGCACCAGAAGTTTGGGATCATTGACAGGCCCGTAACCAGGGGGGGCGAATCCCCCTACTAAAATTTTCGCCCTCCCCTGTAAAAATGTGTTGATGTTGTGTGATGCTGAAGAAGGCAACAATCTGATATCAAGACTGACCCCAGTGGCAACATTGACTGATACCAGAACCGTCGCCAGAAAGCCGTCAATATGGGGCCTTTACGTTCGTGCAGGGGGGACTTGACATTCAAATTTGACAAAAATTCCACTTATAGTGCTTCATATTTCAATTTTGGGGGGCTTGGAGCTTTGTTTGGGGTGGTTAAGCCCACCAAGGCCCCCCGTGGCAACGGGCTGATTGATACTAAACAGCAGTCAGCAAGCACTAGCTGTAGCACGCAAATAGTAACGTTTTCGTGACACTTGTGCAATCGACGTAATGCACGAGTAGAGAGTCATACCCACGCCAAAAGAAACGATTCTTAGGAAAACGTTACCAGCGAAATCAAATATATTTGCATTGAATAAAAACGAAAATACTTAAGATTTTTCAGTAGCGATTACTAAAACTGGCAGACAGTCAAACTTGTAGACAAATCAGTTGCTGTTGTGGGCCCTGCAACATAAGAATATAATATAGAGTTGTATTTTTGTATCGCTTCTGAATCACGAAAATTTTTCAAACGAGCATTTTATTTGAAACAAATAAATTTCATCACGGGGGGCTCCCTTGCAGCGGGGGGCCCGGGGCAATTGCCCCCCCCCCCTTAATCCG
>Ga0210059_1008037_pt1 | contig 16716 bp, 14 predicted proteins | sample Ectturendosymbi2_FD_188042 | JGI IMG/M metagenome (GOLD analysis project Ga0210059, IMG submission 188042) | Ecteinascidia turbinata endosymbiont from Florida, USA - Sample 2 (SPAdes) (version 2) | ecosystem: Host-associated > Tunicates > Ascidians > Unclassified | place: Key West, Florida...
GGTGCAGCGAAAATTGACCCCATGCAGCAATAAGATGTTGAAACCTGAAGCGTACCAAATATGGCACATTGGTCGTTAGAGGGTGCTATCACCTACAACTACTGCAGAAGCTGGCCCTTTGCAAGCAAACGCACTAGACTAACCCCAAAGCAATTATGTTGGATTTAAATGTGAAAAGAGTTCACCTGAGCATTGATCTGTGGTAAACAACATGTATTCTCACTGCTTGCTCCTCCGCTTATCTCTTTATTCTCTGACTTGTACAATGCTCTTTCAACAAAAAATTACATCTGAAATGTGCGTCAGATCAGCCATGAATTGTCTGCGTGGCCAAGCGAATTGTAGATGAGCGTTTGTGGTGGCACTAATGAAGTCTGTTTTAAGCAGTGGGGTCACTCCCTTTTGCACACCAACAGCATACGCAACATGACGCACATTGTCTCCAATAAGCATGCAAAATGTTAAAGGAAGTAGATCGCTCCGTTTTCAGCATTGGAGTCCTGCACCAATAAGGCAAGAAGTTGCATGAACGTTATGTTCTTGCAATTTTATTCGATTTGAATAGAACTTGCAACATTTTCATCTTTGTATTCTGTGCAATCAATATTCATTACAAACTTATTTCTCTGCAGCCAGCAACTTTTGTATGTCTCTTATCTGCACTTGCAATCATTGTTCAGTACTGTTGCTCTCAACTACAGGTTTTATACTAAATGAAGTTACCATTGTTGACCCTTCCTATAATGTCATTGTGGCAAGCTTTGATTATGTTTTAAATTGGCAAGTTTTAAATCTTTTAATTATTAAGTAGTGTAATTATTAAGTAGGCAAGTTTTAAATTTTTAAGTAGCACTGCAAATTACTGTTCGCACATGGACTGTTCGCAGCAACTAACAAAATGAACCTTCAACACATTGCAGTATAGGCTTGCTATTGTAATCCTCAAAGCAGGTCATTACACCACGTGTCATGAAGGATTGCATCCAGTCACAATTTTGCATCCAGACATCCAGTCACAATTTGCTAGGCGTTGTTGATGGCAGGGTCGATGAGGCGGATGTGACCACTGCACACCAGACAGGTGCGCAGTACTCTGGTTGAATGTACCAGGGCGAGGGTGGCTATTTGCAGAATTGTTGCTCCAGCACCCCAGCCAGAACCAGGAAGCCGCCTCAGGAGTGCAACACGTGATGTCAGCTTCTTGCAAAGTGACTCGAGGTGTCGGCAATACATGAGCGACCTGTCCAACGTTACTCCGTGGTATTTGGACTCGGAGCAGAAGGGCAGGTTTTCATTGTTGTATTTGATTTTGAGGTCATGTTTAGCTTTCTTGTTGGGAAGATGGAAGGCTGCCGACACTGTTCTTGCAGTGGTGAGCTTTATCTTCCAGGTCTGGAGGTATTTGCTTACAGTTGTCATGTCCTTGGTCAGGACCCCTTCCTCTCACTGCCAGTCTTGATAAGTGTGTTACATGTGAAGATGTTGCACAATGCAAGTGAAATACAAGTTAAACATCAAAGCTATAGCAACTTTGTTGAGGTAAAGCTAGTGGTGCTGATGTCACCAATTTTCATGGAATGTGTAAGTACTTGTTGCCCAGTGGCTTAAACTTTGGTAACACACTGATCAACACAGGGTTTGAATATTTGTGGAACTGTGTTGTGGTCAGGGTTGAGGAGTGGGAGGTACAATATCCGACTCCAACTCCGACCTTTCTGAAATTTCTGACTCCAGCTTAGCAGAATTTCCAACTCTGACCCCTTAACATAAAGGGGATGAAAGTTGGCATGAAAATCAATGGAAATTATGGTGAACAGCAAAAACATTTTATTTCAACAAAAGTTTCAAAAGAAATTGTATCATTTCAACAGAAATTCCCAATTTGAGGAGTGTAATGTAAAAGATAATGCAGTTGCACATCTGGAGTCAGACACAAAAACCTGACTCCAGCTCCCAGTGTTGTTAGGAATCAGACTCTACTCAAAAACCTCAGACTCCTTCCGACTCTCTGCAACCTTGGTTGTGATGCCAGGAATTCAACTGCAAATATTGAAAAACTGGTAAAATCAGAACAAACTTAGAAGTTGCATTGGAAATGGGTAAATGCAAAGAATAATTAAGCTGGTTTAGAAGTATTCCAGTTGCATTTAACATTGTTACCTGGTAAATAACAAATCATCTTAATCAGAGCTCAACCAATAAGTTTTTTCTTTTGGACCAATACCGATGTTTTTCAATGCCCATATCTGATGCCGATACCGATCTTTTTGCACAACTCTAACTACAGCCAAAAGGCATTATAGTGGATTTTTTTCTTCAGGCCACATAAACAAAAAAATAATTGCACAAATTGTAATTACGAAAAAGCAGGTTGTTATTGTGATAAGATAAGAACAAGCAGTGTCTGTTTTGCCTCATAAGGCAAAATATACATGCCTGGACCTAGTTTGCGACCATCTCAATATGATTGGCTGAACTCGTCACATGAAAAATTTGGACAGCATGACTGTCTCAGTTGACTGTGACTTGTGACTTGTGACTTCTGTGAATGGCTCAATCTGATAGACAGGCAATGTCTTGGTTTCAATGCTGGCAAGCTGTTAACAGCTTCTTGTTTGCATTGTGTGATTTGTAAGCTAAACCAAATCTCTTGTCTCTTTACGCATTGTACTTGTTGCATAACCACGTCAACCAACTGTGTTTGATAAAAGACCAAATGTACTCCAATACGATGCTTTCATCTGTCATGCTTAGTGCAGTCCATAGCAATTTCTAGGACTGAAAGTAATCTAACTCCAAATAATGCATTAAATCTGTTAATGTATTAAGCCATCACTTCACTGCGATGAAGAACTGTACAACATTGACATCTGCTCAAACCTGGGTCACTGTTCACTGTTACATAGGCACTTTTTTGATGCGTGCTGAACGCAAGGTTATTTTGCCTAGAGAAACTTTGATAAAAAAGCCAACCAACACAACAGCACATAACCTAGTTCGTTCACAGACAGTCACCTGCTTAGCATGTCAAAACCTGTAGCAATTGTTACGTCATGGAACATTTTGTTGAGACGACTATGCTGTTGTCTGATTATTATGCATGAAGGCTCTGTGCGCTTAAAACAGGACAGCATTTGCATTAATCAGCCAGGGTCAGACATTAAGTAGCAATTTGGGTTTCCGACCACTCCATGCAGAGCAACAATGCAACACTTTATATGAGCAAACATTGCCTATACATGTCGCCGGAAATTTGCCGATATGTCAGTAACATCGTCATATCGACCAATATATCTAGGCATGCCGATACATCAGTCAAGCTCTAATGTTAAATAACATCGCCACAAAGAATAGTGATTAGTCAATGGTATGATGCATCGGCACTTGCCTTTAAAAAATTGGCATATTCTATTCAAAAGTATGTCCACCCTTGTTTTGATAAATATATCAACAGCAAGTGTTAATGAACATCAAAGTTACATATTAATGTTTAAATGTTTACAGTACGTTTCTTGGAAAGAAAAAAAAAGAGGTCCTTGTCATTCTTGGTTCTTCATACTGTGATGAAAGAGCTGTGCGCCATGAACTTCTGCATACGTTTGGCTTTGATCATGAACACACCCGTACTGACCGTGATACTTACGTTAGAGTTCTTTTGTCTAGGATTCGAGAAGGTAAGTTTTGTCAATACTGGGTACTTTTATCAAAGAAATGCAATCTTCATTGTGGCAAGATTGATGGTAACAAGAATTAATATGTATAAGCATATTTTTTGCTTTATCCCAATTTGAAACTCTTCTGCCATTCTGTACCAAAGATAGCATGGAGCACCTACAAGACCATGCAGTCAAAGCACCAGATAAAATAATTTGCAACACATTAAATTTTTCAGTCATTGCACCCTTTAATAAATGATTGTGATGATAATACATTTGATCTTCTAAAAACGATGTTATGTGAGCGTCTTCACAGATATGTGGCAGAGCTTTGTCTGATAATTGAAGAAAGTAACAAAAAAGTAGGCTAATTGTTGTTCCTTGTTAAAAGGATTTAAAAACATTTTACGTCTTCTTGTTTGATGGTACCTGTAATTTTTTATGTTGTTTGAAGATGTAATACAGGTGCATGACTGCAACATGACCCCAAAAGCTGCAAATGTTTTGTAAAACCGGATTTGAATGTCACTTTGTCATTGAGAAATGAAAATATCAAATTGAGTGAACAACATGTAGTCTTGCTCCAAAACAAAATACGAAAGGAGATTTCAATATATTGCAAGAAATTCTTTAAAAAATTTAAGTTTTTTCCACTAAACTTAAAAAAGACAGTTTCAATCAATTATTAGCATGTAATAATTGAAGCTCTACTTGTAGCATCTTTTGAAAGTTTAAACAGCTCTATAATGCTGGTCTCATCACACCCTTGTTTTTGTAGTGTGATGCCCTTAGTCTACAAATGAAAAGCGAATAATGTGCATACCAACTGCGAACAAGTCTCATTCCCATACATGATTCATGATATCAACTGCGAATTCTTTTCCGTAATACATGTTTGGACACCTAGTTCTCAACCTGCTTACATCCAGTACACCACTGCAGTGACGCAGCAGTTTGTTACTCTCAATGCATTTTCTCTCTGACTTTCACGAACAATTTTAAATATCTGAAAACAGTATAGTGGACACATTAGTGCTTTAATGTTTTGTGCATTCTTACTGCGTCATTCCCAGTAATATTCCATTGGTGATTCAACGCGATGTACTTGTTTGCGAACAGTCCGACCGTCGACGCGATAGCCTGCAAACCTACATTACCGCATGTAATGTCAGTACTGACTTGCAGATGGCTCAGCACGCGTTCACTCTGACACACTGTGGGCGTAACTTATATTAACAGAAAACAGTAGACATACATCACGGTTCGACTCCAAATGCAAAACTGCCTTGTCACACGAAAACTCACTTGCTTTACACTCGGGGTACTATGACCATATATGGTAACATAACATTCTATGCCGGTCTGGAACCCGTGACATCACAAGACTGATATCACAACATTACATTCCTTCTTTTCGTCAAAAATAAAGCACGGGCATATTACATCAAACTATAGGTAATATTTGTGCATTTCACAAAATAAGATAACTACTAGTTATTGAGCATTCTCCTAGTTGCGTATTACAATTCTCACATTTTTACAATATAAGATAGTGAAAGATACGTGATAAGTAATTTTAAAGACACGCTCAAAAAACACATTTTACCAACATAAACAAAGAAAGAGCACGTTTGTCATCATCAGCAAATATCACATGAACATACATAGTCACACAGTATACTTGGCTGTTTGAGGTTACATCGTAGTCTCAGAGAATGATCAGATGGCACTGCATTATGTTCGCAAGATACAGGTGACACGTTGACTTCAGAAGAAACCTTTTTTCGCGCTATGTTGCTGTCCATCGAACTATCACGGTGATTGTCTGAATTGCCACTGTCAGCGCTGTTGAGCGGCAGCTTGGAATCATCACTGCGCTGATATTGCTTGCAGTGGCTTGAATGACGACGCAGTGAAACACCATCGCGTTAGATCGTCAGTTGCCGTTCGTTTTTCGCGATGACAGTCCGTGGAACTGGATCAAAGTTGGAAGACAGTTTGTTCAATTGTGGTGCTCTAACAAGCACTTGATCGCCAACTTCAATAGACGATTCTTGAGCGCGGCGTTTACTATCAGCATATGCCTTCCCCTTGAGTTTATTTGCCCAGTCTTTGTCGCGAGTCGCCTCATCAAGAACAGTCTGCTGGCGGCATAAGTCTGGTAGTTTCGTTTGGATTTCACATCCGTACATCAGAAAGAATGGCGTTGCACCGGTTGAGGAATGTGTAGTCGACCTGTGAGCTATGAGAAACTTGGTCAGATGACGCCCCCAATCTTTTCCCTCAGAGTGTGCGATGCGAATTGCTTTCATCAATGTACAGTTCTGTCGCTCGCACTCTCCATTTTGCCAAGGCGCAAGTGGAGTAATCCGTCGATGTTCAACGCCGTTGTCACATAAGAAGTTCTGAAAAGCATCGGAAACGAACTTGGAGCCGTTATTGCTCCGCAGAGAATATGGCAAACCCAGTCGGCCGAAAATTCCCTCTAGCACGCTGACTATCGTGGCGCTTGTCACCGTTTTCATGATAACAGCTTCGACATATCGGGAATAATAGTCAACGATTACTAAATTATTTTCTCCCATGGGTAGAGGTCCTAAAATGTCTGTTGCACAATCATGCCAAGGACCGAAAGGTGGTGAAGTCCTTGTAATTGATTCAGGTCTGCTGAACTCGCTGTTTACTTGACACCCGTGACAAGTTCTACAAAGGCGTTCCGCCTCTTTGTCCATTCCCGGCCACCAAACCTTTATGCGAAGCATACTTTTTGTTTTCACAATTTCCTGATGACCCTCATGCGCGAGTTCCAGCACTCGCTTGCGCAACTGTTTGGGAAGGATAAATGCGAGTTCCCTGAAGCAGTAAATTGCCGTAATTACATAGTTCTTGCCGCACTGGCAAATATTCTTTGCAGGAACAATTTGACCAATGACCTGTCTGGATACACTGTCGAAGTTCAACAAGTTCAGGATCATTTTTCGAGGCAACGTCGATTTCGTCTGACCGCAAAGCAGGAATCGTGCTACTACCAACAAGTGCTGCAACATAATCATACTTTTCACCGTAGTCACGATTCACCTTCGAATTCAGTCTGGACAGCACATCAGTAATATTGGTTTTACCAGGATGATACACTACTTTAAAATTGTAATCCTGCAACCGCAAAATCCAGCATTCAATTCTTGCCAATGGCTTCGATTTGCAACCGTAAATACATTGTAGTGGTTTATGATCACTTTCCAGCTCATATTGCATTCCAAACAAGTAAAGATTAAATTGCTCGATTGCCCAAACAATAGCAAGTGCTTCATTTTCGGTTTGACTATATCTGCGTTCAACATCAGACAAACTTCAAGATGCATATGCAATTACACGCCACATACTATTTTAACATTGGGTCAAAACCGCACCAAGTCCAGTCGGCGATGCATCCGTAACAACCCATGTCTGACAGTCATTCCTGAAATAATTAAGTACGTCTGGCTTAGTCATCAGCGACTTAAGCTTATCGAAAGCATACTGTTGCTTTTTCCCCCAAACAAAGTCAATGTGTTTTCTGGTCAGATCTTGAATTGGTCTAGCAATTGATGACAAATAGGGTATAAATTTTGCAGAATACTGCACAAGACCCATGAACGACCTAGCTTCACTAGCAGTCTTTGGCAATTCACAATCTTGAATAGCTGCAATTTTCTCTTTACTGGGCTCAATCCCACATCTGCTCAGATCATGCCCAAAAAGGTGAGCTGAGGCAATCGAAATTTGCATTTCTTTTCGTTCACCGTCAACCCACTTTCGTGCAATGTGTCCAGAACTGCAATCAAATTTTTTTCGTGCTTGAATAACGTTTTCCCGTAGACTATTACGTCATCTGCGATGTTCGCACAACCCTGACATTTCTTCAAAATGTCACGAATGATCTTGTTTTATTTGCCGGGCGCTGAACACAAACCAAACATCAATCATTTATACCTGAACAAACCTCTGTGCGTGACAAAAGTCGTTATGTCACAGCTGGCTTCATCTAACATGACTTGATGGAAACCCCATTTTAAGGCATCGGGTGGCGTTGTCGGACAATAGGTTCGTTGGCGCGCCTCAAATCGACACAAACGCGTACATCCCCTGCCGGTTTTGGTGCAACAACCAAGGGCAAGACCCACCTAGTTGGCCCATTCATAACTTGCTCAATAATACCATACGCCAACAGCTCGTCGAGTTTTTTTATCGACTTTCTCTCTCAGCAAAAATGAAGTTCGTCGCATTGGCTGGGTGACCGGTTTAATGTTCTTATCAATATGTAAATGACCAGAATCATCTTTGAGCAAGCCTACACCGGTACACAAATCTCTGTACCAGGAAATAATCGAATCCCTGGTTTCAGGATAGTGATCAACGTGACTTACTTGGGGTCCTACTCTCAATAAGCCCAAACTTATGGCTGACTGTTTTCTCAGCAGCGTAATGGCATCTCGTTGAATCACCACAAAATCTGTAGTGCACTTTTCATTCATATTGATTGAAACAACATCAGTGGTAACAATTCCGTGAATTGACAGCGGTGTCTCACTACCATATGCAAACAAACGACTCTACTCTTTCCTGAAGGTCGCCCGAACTTGGGATTGTTTCAAGTTTTCCCAAGTCGCCTTGCCCATTAAATTACAAGAAGCTCCAGAGTCTATCATGACTTTCGAAATAGTTACCCCTCCCACGCAAAGGCATGTGGCATGTTCATTCCTTTGAGGCATTACCGAATATGCAAACTTCTGCGAGTCAATCACATCATCCCAAGCCGTATTTCCACCACTTACTTGATGTTCGCCTGCTGATTTTGGCTTCACTTGGGACTGTGGCTGAGAAAGTTTCCTGCACTTATTCTTGAAGTGTCCGAATTTCCCTCAGTTTAAACACTTTTTGTCCTTCGCCTTGCATTGAGAGCTTTTTTCCCGATGACCCTGCCGCCCACAAGCATAGCACACTATAGCAGGCCTGTCTGACTTCACGTTAGTAGACGAATGTCCTCACCATCCTCGTGATGCGTCCTTGCGCTTGGGGCCCAAAACAGAATTCACTGAGTTCGGCGCATCGCGATTGTCGACTGTCTGTCGCGATTGTCGACTGTCTGTCGCGATTGTCGATGTGCGGAACCTGGGACCGTAATGTCTCAAAGAGTTTTGCTTTTGCAAGCACTGTTTCTAAAGTCAAGTCTTCTGTTACAAGGATTTTGTACTTTAACTCGAGGTTGCACAAATTAGGAACAAGTTGGTCAAGAATAACCCTATCAACTTGGTCAGCGTCACCGAATTCACAAACATCTGCCTTTTCACGAAGTTGCAATTCAAATTGGGCAATCGATTCTCTTTTTGCTGTCGCATAGCAGAAAATAAACTTCGTTCGTACAACAGATTAGGCTTACATTCAAATTTTGCATCGAATAAAGCAATTGTTTCATCAAACGTTTTCTCATCAGCGTTTGAGCCAGCTGTGGCATAAAATAATGTCTGTGCATGTCGTCTGGCTTGGTCCAGTAAAAGAGCAACTTTTCTGCCATCATCCGTAATATTATTAGCTCTGGCATGAAGTTTAAAACTTCTTAACCAAAATTTCCAATTCCGTGACATTTGCTCAATGCCAAAATTCTCACACAATGGTGGTAGGGAAAGGAAATTCTGCAACATGACTTGCAAGTCCACTCACCGTCAATCAGCTTGGCAACAGCACAGTTCTTCCAAGTACAGACCGCTGGCAGAAAATCAATTAATAACATGCCTGTTCACCATTCACCTCGTTGCCAAATGTAATGTCTCCATACTTGTACTGACTAACAGATGGCTCAGCACGCGTTCACAATACAGTTACCACTCTGACACACTGTGGGCGTAACTTATATTAACAGAAAACAGTGGACATACATCACGGTTCGACTCCAAATGCAAAACTGCCTTGTCACACGAAAACTCACATGCTTTACGCTCGGGGTACTATGACCATATATGGTGAAATAACATTCTATGCGTGTCTGGAACTCGTGACATCACAAGACTGACGTCACAGCATTACATCGCAGTAGGTCGCTGTTTCCTGTGGCGCATTCGAATGCCCAACGCTTTTGTTTGTCGTCATTCTAAATCCGGCTCTACATCGAACCGCTACGATATGTGTTTCTGACTTCACGCTGAAATGTATTGGCGTTTTAGTTGAATATCTGAATATAATTGAAAGAAGCAGTCAACTCTGGAGTACTGCTGGAGAGTTATTTGCGAACAAAGTGGTGAGAGCCTTTTAATTTGCCTTGCTTTGGCTTGACAACTTCAAGACGTCAGGTTGCTTAGTTGGGAGACCAACCTGTGCTCCTGCAGCAACTAGGTTGACCCTTCAACTTGTAGGGACCTTTACAATAACCTACAACCTCAGTCCCTACAACAGCAAATGTTCAATGTGAAACGTTAAACCAAGCTTGAAAAAGAGACAGTTTCAACCTATTATTAGCATGTAATAATTGAAGCTCTACAAAAAAAAATCATGAAAATCAGATCCTTGTTTTTCAAGGGATTGGCATTCGAAAATTTGGCCACTACTAGTTTGACATTGTTCACCCACTTTGGAAATTTTGCAATAATCGACTTGTAAACACTCTAATTTAGAAAGTTTGAAGTGTCAATTTTACCATATTATTGTCAGATATGTGGTTTTGAATTTCTGGATTGTCCTTTAGATGAAATTGAAGTAGTGGCATTAATGTGTGGGGCAGACATTTCTTATCAATACATTTTATTTAGCAGTATTTCCTTTCATCACCATGCATCTTTTCCATAGTAAATTCCCCAAACTCTTGATCACAACATAACAGGGATGATTTTGAAATTCTTCCTGGCACAAAAATAAAGGGCACTCTTTTGAAGTTTGGTACCAAACACAAAAGTTTCTAGAACTCTGGGAGGTACAAGTGCTACTAGATATTCTTTAAATCCATTGGTCCTGAAAGTTTAAATTCAGAAATCCTGCAGCTTTTAACAAAACAGACACAAATTGAAACATAAATACGAAGTTGTTGCAGGGTCATGCATCTTGTCTTCAAGTATGCATACTGTGTATGTGACTTGATGTCCTCACGCTTTGAGTCATTTCTTTTCTGCTTGCTTTGTGCTGTGTTGTGCAGTTATAAAGATAGTTGTGTCTCAAAGCTGAGGTGTGTTTTTCCTGGCCACCCCCTAAATCTGGCACTTAAAAACTCACAGATCAGACAGTGAGTTTTTTCAAAGCCAGATTTAGGGGGGTCCAAGGGGCCCATTTTCTCACAAAGAGGGCCCCCACCACATTCATGTGCATGGCCATATGTGCAAGAAGTTTGTGCCACTTAGTCCCTTATAGCAAATAGCGTTTGTTTGCAGTTGCTATTAGTTATCAGTTGACCATGTGGTAGTATTTCTTCTGAATATAGTTGGGATTGTGACGAAACAACTACTATAATTACAGGTTTCTTGAATGTCAGTCAGGTATCTGAATGTAGTGAATGCAAGGTCAAGGGAAAGCCACGTAGAATGCATTAGCTTACATGTCTGCTTGGTTCTGTTAGATTTAACATCTGCCTTACTCAGATTTGCCCAGGTTGCATATGAGCAGCATTGTTAATACAGCTTCTTTTTGGAGGACATGTCCTCCTTTTTCATTAAAATTGACTTGTTCTCCAGGTACATTCAAAAATGTCAAAATGTCCTCTTTTTTGCATTTCTTAATTTCAGGGCTACCATGCCGTCCTTATTCTAAGATTTGTCCTTATTTTGCAGTACTACGTCTTAGAAAATATTACTGTCCTTTTTTCTAAGATATGTCCCTATTTGTGACTTATGTCCTTATTTTTTCCTATTTTCTGTGGCACAACAATTTTAAATAAGCAATATCTGAATGGTGCAGTTTTACCAGCTGATCGCAAGATCGTTCGCTGTGCCTTTGCTAACAAAATAGGCATTTCTCACATGTTCTGAATGTTTTGAATGTCATTTTTTTCTTTGGCTGTTAAACTGTCATATAGCTACGAAATAATACAAGATGTACAGACCGTTTCTATCTCATTATAAGCTTTTTTAAATCAAGGTTTTATGACGTTATAAAAGTAGTGAAACCTTGTGGCATGGAGACGTAACGCAATATCAAATTAGCACTGTAAGCTGTCTACTCTGGTTCGTTTCTTACCTTAGGAAAACTGGTTTGGTAGCAAAGGTTTAACATTTAATTGAATCAAGAAATAAGCAAGCAAAAAAATGTTTTCCATGAGGATTCCAAGAAAGAAGTTGAGAATAAGACATTGTGGAAGCAAATGGTTACTGGAGATAATAGGCAAATAAATGATCTGACGTTAGTCGTGCAAACAAACAATTACTTTCTTCACTGGTAATAAAATCAAATTTTCCACAGCCGTCCTTATTTTTGATTCTAGATCGATGGTAGCCTTGCTTTTTTTACATAGCTCTAATATATTGTATTTACGTATGGCAAGCTGTCCCTGCTCAACCCAACTGCAACAAGATATGGGTTGGTGGCGTAGCTTAGATTATGGGAAGTGCAAGTTGTCAAATTAATCCGTTTTGATTGAGTTAATTCTTATGCCGGAAAGGCAGGAATGCTTTCGCTATAATCATTACATAACAGTGACAAATCCGTTTTCAGTATCTAAATGACTTTGGCATTAGAGTGTAGACTGCTGACTCCAATAAAACGGTACTAGCATTGCTGATGAACAGTGATGCGATGAAACTCTGCATTTTGCGTAGCTTAGTGTTTCCAGTGTTGCAACCTCTCCAGTGACGTTGCGTTGATTATGTGATTTGCCACAAACGGGGTGTGCGTGAAGAATAAAACCATTATATATGTAAAATGAGCAAGCAATAGTAAGAGAGATTGCGAGCATGATCTCTATTGTTGCTTGCTAAGAACTGTGTAGGAAGTACCCGTTTTTAAGAAAGGAACTAAATGATTTGAAGCTGAGTGCAGGATGTGTGGTTGCGTTTGCACAGTGCTCAGAGAAGAGAGTGAAAGACTATTGTGAGATTGTGGATGATGAGCACCAACATCTTCTACTTTTGACTGCAATCTACACAAAACTTTAGATTTGTTACCGATACAGTTTTCAGAATGGAATGTTAATGAAACGTTTGATTTTATTATAAGGTCCATGAAAAGTCTTGTGGATACAGATACACACACGCCTGTTAGGAAATACACAAGAGGGGAATATTAACTTAAACTAAAGCCATGGATAACACAACGGATCATTTCTTCTATCAAACACAGAGACTACTTTTTTCCTATTTACAAAAGATCAAAACTACTTGCAGATTTTGAAAGTAACAAAAAATTCCAAAACCACTTTACTCATGTCAAGGAATGTGCTAAGTGCAAATATTACAACAAGCAATTTGTTGCCAATGCCACAGATCCTCCGCCGATTGTGCAAGAGAGCGGTTAAAACCCTTAAAAGATCTCACAAGTTTTCTAGTCTGCACTCAAAAATATATTTTTTGGTTGGTTTGTCGATTTTTTGTGACTGACGTCATAACTGAAGTAGTTTTTGGGTCATTTTGGCTCATGTTACCTGGACAATGGCCCAATCACTAGGCCAAAGTATTTCGCTAAAGTTTTTATTGGAAACTAGGTTTGGGTCTGCATCTTTTGAGCCTTTAATCGACTTTTTAAGCGTTTCTGGTTCAAAAGTTATGATCTAAAATAAACAAATTAATTAATTATGTAATTAGCAAATTAGTCAAATATTTTAATTGAGATCATGACTTTTGAACCTGAAATCCCAGCAGGTCATCCACAGTATCAAAAGACTCGGTTTGTAGCCTAGTTTCCAGTAAAAACTTCAACGAAATACTACCATCTAACGGTTTGAGACCAAGGCCAGGTGAAGTGGATCAAGATGGCCCGAAAGCCTTCCACTTATGACATCACTAACAAAAAATCCGCACTACTCAACCAAAAAAATTGTTTTTCAACTAGAAGACTTGCCACGTCTTTTAAGTCTTTGAACAGCTCTCTACCACTTTTGGCATCCAAGTTATGCTCGTGCAAAGCCACGTGTGATCCAGTTGTTTTGGCATAAGAGTCCCCGAATCCTATCAGACATCAAATTGTTAAAAGACCGCGGTAAAGATTTGCCTTTTGTAAATTTTACAGTGTTACCTGTTGTAACGTATACAATCTAGAAGTGAGCAAATTTATGTAAATACATGTTTCTTAAGGAAAATGTTAGGTACCTGGTATAGACCATTAGGAACTCGATTTCTCTGATTCTGGGGACCCAATTTTCTCTGATTCTAGGAACCCAATAAAATACCCTAAAATCCCTGGAACAAATATACTAATATACTATTTCTCAGCTACCTGCTGCCTTTTACAATTATTTTAAACTCATTGTAAATGTTCATCTGTAGCATACAAAGCAAATCAAAAGTCGAGAATTTGATTTAACAGAAGCACATTCAAACTTCGTTGCTACAATGATAAAATCTGGTCAAGAACTCCTTCAGAAATAAAACGTGTTTGACCTTTTTTTTGGCAAAGTATAAGAAATATGCATCACTCGGCTACTAGAAACATAATTGGTGTTCCAATTTATTGGTGTTAATAAACAAAGTGGAATGATTTAATTACTTAACACTGTAACAGTGTAAACTGTCACATCATGAACTATCTTCGGTATATATTACACTGTTTTGTTTTTGTTGTGTTCAAAAAAATTGGTCACCGCCAGTGTTCCCTGAAAGTTGTAAAAACAGCACTTTCGGCACTTTTTTTGGATGCCAACTGACAAAATTGTTGAAAATCGGCATTTGCAAATTATACGCAATTTCCTCCACAGGAGAAAATTTCACAAAACAAAATTTCGTTATTTTTTTTTAGATTTGCGGGACATATTTTCACAATTCAAGCTGTTCTCAGGTCACAGCTTGGATATACGGCAGTAAGCGGTGAGAAAAAGTTCAGACGCAGTTTGGAATTATTCCGCTCGCAAGTTTGTAAAAAAGTTCTGGGTGCAATTTCACGATTTATGTGTCCACAAACAAAGCTGTTTGCTGTTGAGTTCAGACGCATTTTGGATGTGTTCGTCTGATGAGGTTTATGAAAAAAATCCTAGGTACATTTTCATGATTTATGCGTCCAAAAACGAAGCGGTTTGTTGTGAAGTTCAGATGCATTTTGGAAGTTCATTGCCTGCAAAGTTTACAGAAAAAGTTCTTGGCTCATTACCACGATTTATGTGTCCAAAAATGAACCTGTTTGCTGCTGATTTCAGACGCATTTTGAAAGTTTTCACTTGAGGCGGTTTATGAAAGAAGTTCTGGTTGCATTTTCACGATTTATGTGTCAAAAAATGAAGTTGTTTGCCACAAAGTTCAGACGCATTTTGGAAGTTTTCACCTTGCGAGGTGTACAAACACAGTTCTGGACGCATTATCACGATTTATGCATCCAAAAACGAAGCAGTTTGCCATGAAGTTCGGACGGATTTTAGAAGTATTTCCCGTGCAAGCTTCATAAAAAAAGATATGGGCACTATTTCTAGATTTTTGCGTCCAAAAACAAAGCTGTTTGTTGTTGAATTCAGACGCGTTTTGGAAGTTTACCATGAAGTTAAGACGGATTTTGTAAGTATTCTTGTGCAAGCTTCATGAAAAAAGATACGAGCGCATTTTCTTGATTTTGTGCGTCAAAAAATGAAGCTGTTTGCTGTGAAGTTCAGACGCGTTTTGGAAGTTTTCACCTTGCGAGGTCTATAAAAAAAAGTTCTGGACGCATATCACGAATTATAGGTCCAAAAATAAAGCTGTTTGCCGTGAAGTTCAGATGGATTTTGGAAGATTACCCGTGCAAGCTTCATAAAAAAGTTATGGGCGCATTTTCTCGATTTTTGCGTCCAAAAATCAAGTTGTTTGCTGTTAAGTTCAGTCACATTTTGGAAGTTTTTGATGAGGTTTATGAAGAAAATCCCAGGCACATTTTCACGATTTATGCTTCCAAAAACGAAGTTGTTTGTTGTGAAGTTCAGATGCATTTTGGAAATTCATTGCCTGCAAGGTTTACAGAAAAAGTTGTGGGCGCATTATCACGATTTATGCGTCCAAAAATGGAGCTGTTTGCCAGTGAGTCGCATTTTGAAAGTTTTTGTTTTGCAAGGTTTATGAAGAAAGTTCAGGGCGTATGTTTACTATGAATGTGTCCAAAAATGAAGCTGTTCTCTGAGAGGTTGAGATGCATTTTGGAAGTTTTCTCCTTGCGAGGTTATAAAAGGTTCTGGAGGCATTATCACACTTACATGTTTCCAATAACAAAGCTGTTTGTCGAGAAGTTCAGGCGTATTTTGGAAGTTCTCTGCCTGCAATGTTTACAGAAAAGGTTCTGGGCGCATATTCATGATTTGTGCGTCCAAAAACGTAATTGCTTGCCCTGAAGTTCAGACGCATTTTGGAACTTCTCCGCTTGTAAGGTTGATAGAAAAAGTTATGGCTGAAATTTCACGATTTATACATCTAAGACCGAAACTGTTTGCTGTGAAGTTGAGACACATTTTTGAAGTTTTCTCTGTGCTACTTTTATAAAACATTGATGGGTGCATTTTCACGTTTTTTCCCGTTCAAAAACGAAGCTGTTTACCGTGCAATTCAGACGCATTTTGTAAGTTCTCCACCTGCAATGTTTACCGAGAAAGTTCTGTACGGTTTTTCACAATTTATGTGTCAGAAAAAACAAGGTTTTTGCTTTAAAGTTCACACGCATGTTGGAAGTTCTCTACCTGAAAGGGTTGCAGGAAAAGTTATGGATACATTATCACAATTTATGCATCCAAAAATGATGCTGTTTGCTGAACACTCACATTTCTGGATATGTAATGCATAATTCGATAGGCATTGTTATATGCAGCACGTAATCGCTTCATACTAGTCTGCGTGTATTTGCTCCACAATTGGCAAGCATACAACGGCATGCAGTAGGCACAAAATAGAGGTGTTTTTTACTGCAGGAGTGCACTGATCAAAAGTGCCTCAAAAGTGAGTGA
>Ga0210059_1008038_pt1 | contig 16716 bp, 12 predicted proteins | sample Ectturendosymbi2_FD_188042 | JGI IMG/M metagenome (GOLD analysis project Ga0210059, IMG submission 188042) | Ecteinascidia turbinata endosymbiont from Florida, USA - Sample 2 (SPAdes) (version 2) | ecosystem: Host-associated > Tunicates > Ascidians > Unclassified | place: Key West, Florida...
TAGGATATAGAAACTTATGCCATACATCTCAGCAACTTGCATGCACGTGTGCAACTTGCGATCAGAGAGTTAATTTTCTCACAACGAAGCTAAACAATATTACAAAAAATCACCTTTATCAAAAAAGTGTTTTTTCATAAATTTTGCAATCTTATAGCTTTAAATAATTCCAATGCAGTGGCATGACGTCACGCGGAAAATTTTGGGGGGAAGTGCCCCCCCCTGGGACCCCCCTAGCTCCGCCCCTGTATCCTCATATAAGATCATTGTCGTGGTTATATATAGAACATTATTGTCTCTAATGCCAATTGAAGAAACTCGTGAAACAAGGGTTAGGACTGATTGTTTAAATTTCGATGTTTCCCTGTGCGTACAAATTAAAAACAAATTTCACTTAAAGAAAGAAGGCATTGAGAATATATTTTATTGGATTTTAGATCCCGCTGCGGTTAAAGATTGCACAAAATTCCTAGTTTAGCAACAAATGTACTCCTACAACTAGTGAGAGAGATCATCAACGGAATATGTTACCAGCGCTATGAAAAACGCCTTGAGCAACAAAAAGGTCGTCCAAATGTTAATGTTTGCGCTGCAGAAGAGAATTTGGAAGAGGAACTATAATTAAATCAGTATTCGATTATCGTTTCAATTCAAATAAGCACACCCATGCGTTTTTGTTCGTAACACAAGATTTCTGAGTTTTTATTGTACGAATATGTTTTTTTTTGGTGTGCAATCTGGATTTATTTGAGATCACTGAATGAGAGCCCATAAATCGTGGTGCTGTTTCATTCAATTCTTTTAAGTCACTCAAAAACGATAAATGCCAAAGTTGTCAGTTTCTCCTGTATACTAAACGCAGTAATCAAAAAGCTCTGCAATTTTGAAACGTGGCGAACAACCTAAAAACATGAAAAACCAGTTAAGGAGCGTTTTGATATTTAAGCGCGAGGACCCGGGCATCTGCCCGGTTTTCCCAATGGTTAATCCGGCCCTGGGTAGTAGGGTTTTGCGTCATGCGAGTGTTGAAGTTGAACGCAGGTAATGCGAGGAGACAATGAGTGCTGATAGCGATAAGTCACGTAGTTTTATAGCCTACTGCGTGAAAAGAAGCAAGATAAGTCTGAAAACTTCATTGTTAGTGTGAGACTGAATGCTTGTCCGGTTTAAGCCGGATGAGCATTCACCGTAAAAAATGATTAAACACAAGCAAGGATATATTGAAAGAGAAATTATTTTGGACGAGATCAGACCAGGGTTTCTCAACCGGAGCCCTCGGACCCCTTGGGTCCACGGAGAGGTTCTCTGGGAACCACTAGCAGAGGCTTTTACTAAATACCTCTGCCGTGTTATTGCAAAATTCTATTGATAAACAGGGGGCCACAAGTGTTAAGAGTCTTTGGAAGGGGGCCACAAACCATGAAAGATTGAGAACCACTGTCTTAGACGTTTGCAGCGCTTGTTTCTAAGTGATGCTGGCAAGTCTTGCTGGGTAAAATGAAGCCATAATTGCGGTTTCGACCATGTCATTGCTTCTTTCGTATACCATGGCAATTTGTTTCTTTGTAAAGAGTACCCTGCTTGAAAAATCTGCAGATAGTCTATTGTGTATAACTTATCGCAATATACCTGGCTATTGCTGCCAACGCAGAGCATTTTTGGGACTATTGCCGTAACATGGAGCATTTTTTGGTGTAGAAAGGGTAAAGCGATTTGTCAACGTCCGTTTGCATTGCTTTGTCAACAACCTAAATAGGATAAGCAAAATGCCAAGGTTGCCCCCACTGGAAAAATTTCTGCGGACGTCCATGATGGTCGGTAAATAAAACCCAGCTCTCCAATCGTTGCGGTTGTGCCACTGGAAGAAGCAGCTTGAAATACTTGAGCACATCATGAACAAGCATCAATCCCGCGTTCCTGGCAGTTCCGGTGATAAGTGTGCGAAAAGGATTCACATAAAGGTGGTTTCATGCAAGCAGCAACTATTCCATGAGTTACTGTTTTGATTAAAAAATCTCATCTTTCGACTTCGCCCCGTATTTGTGTGCAAAATACCTCATTTGCATAGAGAGTGGTCGGAATCCGGATCCTCTTCTCTGAAACTCTGTTTTTCTTCAAGGGAGAAATTAAATTTCCATTCTGATACCCGTCAAATTTACCAGTGAAATTTCGTGTTCATCCTTTTGTTCAGATTTTTCGGTTCTGTTTTCAGCACAATTTGCTAAACGTAATGACTTTTCTAGTGTTAATTTGTAATACCATCATCCAAGGGTGTGCAACCATGCAGCACTGCCGGGCCAAATGCACGTAACCAGACTGGTCCACGGGCCACAGCTGCATGTGTCAAGCTCTGCGGGTTAGATAACTCGCTGGCCACCCACGTAAGATTGGCAACACCATTTCAAAATCTGATCCTTTCCGCGAGACACAAAACTTCAGCTTCTGGGCCAAAGTTTGCACACCCCTGTCATCATCAGTATAACGACGCATTGCTAGTTGCTACAGAGGTAGTTCTTGAATAGATGATTGAAACAATCACATAAAATTTAGGTTTCATTCATGCGTGTTATATAAATTGAAGAAGTAGACAAAACTTCGCATATAACACTCCAACATGTTTGTAATATGGAACAAATGAATTCTCATTTCAAACCTACTGCTATGGTTCATGGCATTGCAAAATGTTAAAATTGCAAACGAGGACGTCCAGCTAATTTTCCCAGTTTTAAAAATGAACTCTGCTACCTTTAATGCGTTACATTTCTTTGAAATCGAACAAGTTTTGCGTGTTTTACAAAAGGAGTATACATTTTAAACCACTAGAAACTCTATTTTAAATTTATGTGCCGATCTTTGAGAGAGTGCTACATGTTTACTTGCATATAGTCGATGATGCTAAATCGTTCAGAAAAGCTGTTAATTTTAATGCAGAAAACTCAACCAGCAGCCAGGGGCGTAACGAGGTTAGATGGCGCTCGAGGCAAGAAGTAAGTTTGACGCACCCATGTTCGAACCTGAGGTCTTTCGGAAGCAAATGTACTGTATAGAAGAAAGTTCTTGTGATATTGTTGGGACTTTTCGGTGTCACCAGCAGTGATTCGGCGCCCGGGGAATTGTTCCCCTTGCCCCCCTTCGTTACACCCCAGCCTGCAACACAAGAAAAAACTTGTTAAACGATTTAGCTTGAATTTAATTCGTCATCAACAACAGTAAAAACAGAAGAGATCTATCTTGTAAATGGATTGGTCGTCCTAACTTGGGGTTCAAATATTCCGTTTGTGGCAACAAATTGGTAGAGTACGTCAGGAAGGTCTTGCAACGTCACAAAATTTCAGGCATCACTAGTAACTCTGGGCAAGTTTCATTTGATTTACATCTTTATGCTCGATCGTTGTAAACATCATAAGACGAAAGCGATCTTGCAAAACAGCAATATAACCAGTGGCGTGCAGAGGGGAGGGGCGAACGGGGCTACGGCCCGGGCATCCAAGGCAAGGGGACATCCAAAGAGTGAAATTGCAAAAATTAAAATGCTGTAACTAGATGATTTTTCCTATTGTAAGTCTACTAATACATGCTGAATGGATTTAATTTATCGAAACTTGTTTAATTTATCGAAACTTGTTTTGTTGTCAACACTAATTTTTACGTATTCAAATGCCAGTAATTATCAGCTTCATTATAATGGTCTTTTACTCTAAGTGTACGGCGCACACCCAATCAAACTGATAGTGACGTCAGTTGTTCCAGATCGTGCGATCAAGGGAAAATCCCAAAAAAGGATTGAAATATAGTCAGGGTTGAGAAAAAAACGTTTTCTTCAAAAAATTCCAACCCTCCTCTTCTTTCAAATTCGTTTTTTTTTGGTTTTTTTGAAAAGAAACAGGTTTTTGTTCTTTTTTCAAAAAACACAAAAACCCCATTCTGAATTGTTTTTGTTGCATTATGCAATATCACCATTTGTAGAATCGCACAATAATAAATTGTTATAGCTATTATGGCATTCTAATTTGAGGGTAAAGATATGCACCCCATGACTCTTTGTTTTCGCAAAGTGTTGTTGGCCAATTCACTTCAAAGTAGTAAAGCTTAGCAAGAACGCGCACAGCATACAGAGAAAGCCACTCCCACACAATCTCTGCAGTTTCACGTCAAGTGTATGTACATTCCCTGCTAGTTCAGCATCAGCAGTATGTAGTGTATTTTTTCAACGTATGGTTTGGTATGGTCCAACATCAGAAACAGCTTGAAGGCAGAGAAGGCAGAAAAAATGATTAAAATATACAGAATTTACAGAGCTGAAGAAGATAACCAGTAGAATTTACTCAAACTGTTCGAATTATTGTTCTCTTTTTTTCAAGTCCTTCAAATTTCGTTCCTGTTCGTTTTATTTAATTCACAAAAATTTGCATTTAACTGTACAAGTGTGCTGCTTATTTTACTATTTACTTCATAGTACATTTTCAAAGGAAAAGTTAAGAGTGGGATTTTGGTGGGTTTTACTGTTTTAAGTAGGCCTTTCAAAACGGGTGATTTTTTTGTTTGGGTCCAATTACATCAACGCTAAAGATAATTATGAACGTTTAATTGATTTCAGAGTCAAATTTCAAAACTGTCCAATTTCAACGTGTTTGATTTAGCTGATTTTATGGTGCATCACTGGTTTCCCATTCCGTTTTTTGTGTTAATACAGTCGCACACCTATGCTTGCAATATGTGCTTCGTTTCGAGCTTCGTCATCAATTGGCAGTTCAGGCGGATTGATCATAATGGCTCACAAAAGCCATTATTTGTTCTTCTTACTTAATATTGTACATATAACAGCAACATAATAAAAAACGAAAATTTTCTTGCGTACTTTATGCACATACTCAATTCTTGTGTAATTTACAAGTTTCAAACTGTCAACCCTGGATGTGCGCCATCCCTGCTGCATACCTTCGGATCGACTGCTATTCGACGAGACATTCGCGCAGCCTCGTATTTTTGCAATTGTGAACTGCGCTGACGTAGCATTGAGTGTGTTCTACTCCCCTGTTTTAACGCATTGCTGGATATTTTTGTAGTTGTGAACTGCTCTGTCTTAGGATACCGCTGATAATTTATGTTCATTACAGTGACAAATTGTAGTCTACAAGAACGAGTAAAGAGAATGCGTGTAAATAATATGCACAGGGACGCCGGAAGATGGAGGCATGGTGGGGGCATTCATCCCTCTGTGCTTTCAAAAGGGGAGCAACGGGGACAGAGGTGCCTTTTCATCGTAGGTTTAGGAGCAGGGAAATTTTTGGTGTGGCGAAGGATTTTTGCCCGACTTTCCCCAAACTATCAGGAAAAGTTTTTTGTGCAACTTTTACCTACAAATTCTCTCCCACGAAGATCATGAAGACCTTTTTTGGTGTGACCTCCAAAAGAGGTCTTCATGTGATTTTCTGCAAACCTTGGGCGCCATTTTCACGCGGATTTTCAGGGATGTTTCCCAGATTTTCAGAAAATCAAAACTTTTGGGGGTGCGCTTGAGCCCCACCTCCAACAAGCACCACTGTTTTTCATAACAGTACCATAGGTAATTTCGTAGTTTATCAAGATCGAATTGAAACACAGTCATTGCAGCTTTCCGAGTACCCAGAAAATTCAGAATGATTTTCTATAATTTCTGTTATTATTTTTGAGGTCAACATTGTTGATGAACAGAAACAAACATTATTGGTAACAATTTTTTTGTTTTTCATAAGTTTCCATTGCCCTAAAATGTTCTACTGCCCCCCCTGCCGTACCGCTGCTCCGGCGCCGCTAAATATGCATGTTGTGTCAACAAACTTCGCCAAAACGTTGGTTGCAAACTTGAATATGACGTAACATTGTGACGTCACAAACAGCGTATGTCCAGTAACAATGACCACCATACACCACTGCTCAATACGAGAATCTGGTAGGGGGGCATCCAATCAAGCGATCGTCCCTTACATCAGTAGACCTGTGCACGCCACTGAGTTTAACAAAAGTGTTTATGGAGAATTTGCCGATAAGCATAGTGGGTAATTGTCACCAAAAATTATTTAGTTGAAATCAAAAGCAATGCGTCTCGAATTACGCACTGCAATCCTCAAGAAGTGCTCACCAACGTGAAGTTACCTTTATCGAAGGACATCTGATGCCTTGATAAGAAACAGTTTGTACTGTACGATTTTTGTGCAGCGATGAAACGTTTTTAACTGCTCACTTCAACTGCCTGGTGATTTGTGTAAATTTCTATATTTCTGCCAGTATGTAATAACACTTGGATTACGACGCAAAACAGCAGTTGCTGGTGCGTTGCTCGTCTTGTCTGTTACCTGTGCGCACCAAATAACACCTTTCCTGTGATGGGGTGCGAATCAGGATTTCTGAGTTTTTCACTAACCCCACTGACACGGACTATGTGTATGAGCCAAACACGTAAACAAATAAATTCGAGGAAACGCGCACTGCTCTGTTCGCGAATTATTGAGAAACGTTTCTAATCGCGAATTAACCTTTAGTCATGCCAATCAGCAGATCACGTCCAAACGTTAAAAATTGTTTTTTCACAGAAGCCAGTTTTTACAGACGTTCTCAAAACTACGCAGTCATCGTGTGCAGAGTTTTAACAGCAACAAAATCACGTGCTTGTGACGTAGGTTCACGTTTTCGTCGGTGAAACGTGCAGAGACCGCGCAGAATATTTTCAGCACATCAAAATCAGGCCTCAGTTTTTAGTCAGATTTTATTGTATGTACACAAATGTCCGCCTCACACAAAAAGACAGGGAAAAAATAAAACGTTGAGGAAACGAAACGAACTTTTTTATTTGCAAAAATTAAGCAGGCACGAAACAAAATTATATCAATGGAAGCATCTCTGAGCGTAACCCGCGCGAAAGAGGTCGTACTGCATTTTCTTTTCGCACTAAAGAAACCAGCTAACAACTGATTACTGCTTCAGTGGCGACTTCGTCAACCTCTTGTCAGATACCTGGGTGTTATAGAAGAGGTTCTGCATCTAGACTTGAGAATATAGCGAAACATCTGAAGGAATCCACCAAAATCCCTGATTTTCTGTTAAGGCAGCAAAGGCTTTCATACAACCGGGGTCGGGGTGACCTTCACCACATGCAGTAACAGTAATGTTGAAAGCAAAATACGAGGGATGTCACATCAAATCAGCTCGAGTTTAAAATTGGGGAGGGACAAATTCGGAGAAAATGCAAATCACGCCCATGTCGATTGGATTGCGAACAAACTTTGCATTCCGAAAGCGCCTTGCTACTTTCTCACCTGAATCGATCGCACAGACACCTTCGCAAAAGAGACTAAAAGTTTAGAAAATGAAGTCGTGCAAGCGGCAACTTTCGTACTACTGCAAACGTTATTGCATTGATCGTAGCGCAGCAGACGCCAAGAAGTTCTATCTTATATTGAATGAAATGGTTTGTGGCGCAGTGTCGCACAGCTCCTGCCAATTCATTCACGCAGAGCGCGCAAAACCATTCGGGGATCAGGCAAGAGCATGGCGGGTGAAACGGTAATTAACGCACATTTCAACAACAGTCGCGTAGAAAAGTACACCATTCATCTGTAAAGCAAGACTGTTTGCCATAATGAGGATTTTTGCAAAAAATTAACGCTTCGACAAACGCACGCACAAAATTCGTGAATGCATAGAGTTCTTGCACCGACTGCACAATACCAGAGCAAGTGCAGCAATTGACCTTCCCCAAAGAGGTCAACCTCGCGTTTCCTTCGCATTCCCGATTTCTAAGAAGCGATAACTCCCGGATGCTTGCGAGGGCTAAGGTTCAGCGGAAGGCCGTCAGCAGGGCGAAGCACTGGAATGGCAACCATTTTCGGCAGACCTTCGTTCACGTAATCCCATCCTTCGTACTGGCGAACCATTTCTATGATGGTGAGCTTGATGATGAGTTTGGCAAATTCCTGTCCGATGCACAATCGAGGCCCGCTGCCGAACGGAAGAAACCTGAAATGCGTGAGCAATGGTCGGGTTGTTAATTACCGGAAGTTGGCGAGCACGTCGCACAGCGTGTGAAGTGACAAAAGCGCGGCAATACGATGAGATCTGCGCCAAATAGCGTTCCACTGGCAGCTTACCAAACATATTCATTTAGTGGAAAGTAAAATGCAGATTTGTAAACATTTTAACCAAACCTCAAACCAAATATTACCAGATAACCTCCGCGTGCGATAAAAATATAAAAGCTTCCACAATAGTTCGACAAACGGGTTATTTGAAGACACCTGCCTCAGACAAAGGTTTGATGCAAGTCAAAGATTTATTTCTTACACGTTCTTCAGATCTGCCAAACAACCCCCAAACCGATTAGCTTCGCTCAGGGGTGGGGAACCTGCGGCCCGCGTGAACATTTGCTATGGCCCGCATCAGAATTTTCGTTACCAAGTTAGAGTACAAAATCTCGTAAAAAACGGAGCTCCATTATAAGCAGGTACTTAGACAGTAAGTCAAGAGAAGTCACTCTTCCTCATAGTTAGATAAAGGTAGGATTTTAGGATAAATTTAATTGATTTTGCGGCCAGCCAGCGATAATGCATAATTCATGCGGCCTGTGATAGCAGTTAGATATCCCATCCCTGGTTAGCTCATTCAATTCAACTAGGTTAACGAAAATCAACTAAACCGTGCTGCCAACGACCACAGATGTTTTCCGATGGAACTTACCGGTATTTATTTTCTTTTCCGTCTTTGCCAACACCAGCAAACCGATCTGGCTCAAACGTATCCATGTCTTCACTTTCGTACTCGTGCGTATCCCGAATATTGTAGACAACTGTCCAGCCTTTAGGTATGCGGTAATTCTGTAGAATTAAAAGAATTGTCTCAATTTCAGCTAACAGCAAGCCAGAATGCGTGGATAAGCGGTTTTTTTGCGGCAAAAATGTAGGCCTGGATTTGAGTGACAGCCATTATTATGTCTTATAACTGATGAACTCCAAGCGTTCAATTTTTTAAAATGTCACCTTCGCGTTTTTCACGAATCTGTGGTTAGTTTTTGACAAGAGCGTGGGCAAATATTTCAACAATATGTCTTCGAATTCAGGCATTCGAGAAAAAGTGCCAATTTACCTCTCGCAATAATGAAGAAAAGCTGCGGTTTACGACCTGCAGCATTATCTGCAGAAAAAGCTCGACTGTCTCTTGAAAAGCTGACAAGAATTTAAAAACTTTTTTTGATACAAAAACATCGCAAACACTTCAAAACACTTTTTCTTGCTCCTAAAACATGCACTGGAATCAGAGTTGCTGACTTGTTTAAAAAGCTAGATGAAAATTTCTGAGACGTTCCTGCTACAAATTTGTTTTTGAAAACATCTATTTTCGCACCAGAGCACAGTAAATTAAGAATCTGAAGTTCTTGTTAAAAATGGTTCTGATGAATGATTTGAGGAATTTTAAGCAGGCTTATACAGAAGTAGGAAACAGCGTCACTTAGACTGAGAGGAAATATACCAATTAGTGTAACCTCAGAGCCGCGGGTCAGCAAAATAATCGCCTCGGACCGGCGACAAAATGATGTGACGCGAGACCTAGGTCGTTCGCGCATATTTACGATGCAACAAGGAATGGCTCAGGTTCTTCCTGCGTGACCACACCGGCAACAGCGACGCACAGCTGGCTGCTGGAGCTCAAGACAAGTGCTTTTCAACCTCGTGCTGAAAACTACTCAAGACGAGCATCGTCATAATGCGATGAGTTGCTTGAGGTACTTTCCACACGTGGCCGGTTTGCGGGCAAGTCGCCGGGCACAAGTCGGTGACAAACATGGAGGGGAGAAACACGCCAGGAAACAAGCTGATCGGCACACGCTGCATTTTTTTTCTCCAAGTTTTCAATTGTACGTTGACAATCTAGTTGAATAAAACCACTTAAAAGAAAAGCAGGATGGTGCCTCACTTGTGAAAGCGGAATGTAAATAGTCGATTATTTGCATTACGTATGCGATTAAAGGAAACACCAGTATCGGCGGAGGCATGGCTTCTTAACAAAAAATTATTGGCCGTTTATATTGCAAGGTAAGAGCTTTCGTGAAGCTGCGATTGCATAAGCTTACGGGATAAATTTTAAACAGTCTTCGCCAGTCTGACTATAACCGTAGCAGTCTGGATGTAAGAACTTACTCCGAGCTGGAAAGTCTTTCGTGCCCGTCTGTATCCACCGAGAACGGGGGGTCTGATGCGCAAGGTCTCCTTGACAACCTGGTCAAGGTATTGCAATTTGTGAAGTTGCTGCATGTCAATATCTTCAAGTCTATCAGAGCTTGCCGGGCCGCAGCCTTCCTCGAGCAGCCCGTGCCTCAGTAGCTCTTCTTCCAGTTCTCGCTGCACATGTTTATTTCTGGAAAGTTCGAGGAGAGCAGACGTAATTGCGCTGGACGTGGTGTAATAGCCGGCCAACATAAGCTCCATGATCATCTCTTTCATGGCCAGTATGCTCAGGTGATGCTCCTCCATTTGATCATCAAAAGCCTCTCGCTTCTGAGAGCCACTCCAGTTATTGTTGAGAACGTCTTTCTCAGCTTCGTCAGCGCTGAGTCTGCAAGTGCCCAACAAACAAATATCTGCAAAGTGCGCATCAAGAGGACTGTTGCACAATCAAAGCTCAAATATTTTGGACCAGATGCAGGAAGCTGAGGGCGACGCGGTTTCGTGACGATTAGCAATTTGGTTTTCTGTCCCTGCGCAATATGCAGTGCAAATATTTCCTATTTTGAATTTGAAATTTTCTGGACGAATATCTTCAGCTACGCTGTCTTTAGAAATTTTTGTTTACTTATTTGTTTCGGTTGAACGTGCACCCCTCACCTTGCCCTGCGCTTGAATTCTTCGAACTGAATAATTCCCAAAGCGTCCTTTAAAACTATGTCGTCTTCTGTGGAACTGGCGAGACGATGGCGAAACTCTCGTTGCTTTTCAGTTGCGTGCTCGTGCAACAAATCGAACAACTTCGCCTTGGCTTTCAACGCCTGCACAAGCAAGATAGTAAGGAACCAATGTTTAACGCTCTCACAGCAGAGCCCGTTCTCAGAATTGAAACCTGCAGCAAAACGTCGTAAGACGCTGGGAAACAGATGACGTAATTCTGCCAACAGGACAAAAGCATCAAATACTCCAACATTTAGATCAGGGGTTCCCAACCTCTTTTGACCATGAACCCCTTGAGCATTTCGACAGATGAGCATGCATCCCTAAAATTTCTTTCTATGGATTGATCGACTTTTTCCCTAATATTTTTTCATGACTAATCATAGATATATTTAACATCGAGCATATAATGATTTTTGAAAGTAATAGTCACTGATGTATGTGTAAATATTTGTAAATAATTAATATATGTATACATTTATTCTTCCCTTCCATTGCTCACCTAAAATGTACCCCTTCAAATAGGCAAATTTACCTAATAGGCAAAGGGGCACATGTACCCCAGGAAGGGAACCCCTGATCTAGTTAGACAGAATTCAAGCGAGAGTTTTCGTGATATCTGCGAATGTATCAGAAAATTTCTGCAAAACATAAAACATTGAATTTGATGTGTCTGTAACCCTATGGTTCTGTCTTCAATGCAGTTGCAAAAAGTGTCTGTAACTCTGTGATTCCGCCGGCTCCAATGCCTTGTACCACGTTCTGTTTGGTCTGTTTTTATCGACTGCTGTGTGTGTGTTCATACTATGGACTTCGTGTCTGGTCATAAACAAATAAATTAAATTAACAGGTAGGTCCTAGTACAACCACCTGGACCTACGTTCATTCGTGCAACGACGGTTTTGTATCAAACGAATAGGTAACCTCGCGAAAAAGATCCAGTTTACGTTTAGCAGAAAATTCAAAATTTTTGCTCAAATCATAACTAGGAATTGAGAATTAGGGACAGGGCAATCTTACCTTGTGGAAACCCAGCCCTGGTATGTTTAAAGGCAAACAAATGACGTTGCTGGCAAAATCGCAAAAAAGTTGGAACAAATTCGTTGCTTCTTTTTCGTCTTGAATATTGAAACCGACCAATGAACTCATTGCTACGTCGAACGTCAGGCGCAAGATCTTGTCATAAACCTTTGGCGTTTCAACTTCCTTCAAGGCGGTGACCTGAAAGATATGCTGCTGTTTCACTGCTTCTTGAACGACACAAACGATAAACACCAGCATCTCACGCTTGGGTGAACGTTGGGTGCGAACAATATAGATTTATTTTTAGTTTGGAGTTTTCAAAGTCAAGCCAAAAATAAGCCTTCAGCATCTTTTTCGCATAAGACGAAACGACCAGTGCCGTTTGCTGCCAGCAGCGCTATATGGAAGTTTGCTGTGCAAGACAAAAGTCGGCTTGCTCAGCGAATAGAACAGGACGCTTCTCGATAGAAAATCCCGTAAACAGCAGCAAAAACGCGATTACTGGACCTGATTCGACACAAACAGCGTGACTTACATTTGTATACATTGCAAAGGTAATATTTCAGACGCGCGGCGCGAGCCCGATTGCTCAAAGCCGCGAGCCGGCGCTCATCTAACCGCAAGTTGTTTCAAAAAGAGAGAGCTGTTCGCCAGACTAAACTGGCATCGGTGACAAGGGCCGAAGCCAGGCAGTATATATTTATGTGTGTGAAAGCGTGGCCAACACCTTTCCCTGCGCGCCTCCTCCGCTTTACACACCCTGCACGTCGTGAACGATCACCGAGAGCTTTTCCCATCCGAGGCTTGCTTTAATGCGAAAACGTAAACGGTTGAGACCACAGAGGGCTTCGCGCAAAGCCAGTGCCTTGTTGTGAATTTCTTGGCTTCGAAATGTCGAAATCCGGCAGCAGTCGACCGAGCTGCACCAGACATCTGCCGCAAGTCAAATTACGGCAGGAAGCCACAGGAAATACGACTGTTTTCATTACGTTATTTCATGATGCGCGATTATGCAATTTCGTAGGGCAAGATAGTTGGGAAACTTCGAAAACGTATCACCAGAGCCCAACTTTCTTCTGCCAGTGCCAGCAAAGTTTCGGAGGTTAATGCAGAACAGTCATGCGCGGGCAGATTTCGAATTTGCAACTGGGAATAATTGCAAATTTACCTCATTGCACAACATATGAAAAAAACCTACGTTTCTTCTGCATTTATCAAGGATGGATGGAATGTAGCTGTTCAAAGCGGCTCTGCTGAAAGCTTTGCTGGCAATTTTTCGTTTGTAATAATGAGCTGAGCCCAGCGAGTTGGCGATGCCGTTTACGCCGAGGAGCGTGCGGATGGTGTGAGGCCAGATCGTGGTCACCTTGTCGTGCTCGCCGCTCAAGACCTGCAATTGCAAGGCTAAAGCGGTAACTACCGAAAGTTTTCGGTGTCATTCACAAAAGTTAAAAATCTGTTAGCGAATGGTAATACAGCGGAAGTAGAGCACTTCGTTTACAGTTAATGATTTTCGCAGAACTAGCTCACCTCCTTGACGTAGTCATGACCGGTGACTTTAACCACTGGTTCGAAAATAATGTTCGTCTTGAATACGTTTCCGTATTTTTTACGTCTGTTGGCATTGAAGTTCGAGCCCTGAATTAGAGAAACGTTGCGATTACACAATCATGTAGAGAGGGTGGGGACCTTCTCTAGTTCAAGTTTTGGAAAACAATTTTACAACGCGTTGTAAGTACAGCGATAGTGAGTAGTCCCTGACTAAGAAAAGGAGCCCAAACGCCTGCAAGTCTAGCCAACTAGCCATAATGGAAAAACAGTCATCAATTCAAGATGCTCAGCCGACCCTTTTTGTAATGTGCGGCCAGTCGTTAAAACGACGTACAGTTTGTGACACGAACTCGTGAAGGCCGTGACCCTTTCTCGATCGAGGCCATGCGGATGGCGTGTGCTCGGATATTTTCAGCCCAAAAAGCAGTTTTACACGTGCTAGGACTTTCTGAATAGACACGACGGAGCCACCCATGCACGATGCAACATCCCGGGCTTTCTTTACACGTTTCTTACCATGCGAAGTGTTTGGGCACAAAGGTGCAACGAAACAGAAAAGCGAACAATTGCCTGAAGTACAAGTTGGCTTAAACCAATCAAAACTTGTGAAAGTAAAACGACCAAAACCACGTCTCGCGCCACAGACCGATCAGTTCTCTATAAAGGGTCATTCAGAGTTGACCGGTGGTAAGCGAGGTCAAAACGGTTACGATCGGTCAAACTCAAAAACCGATACGATTGGTTTAACAATGAAGGTATTTACTAATGCCAAGACAGTACGCAAAGCCAACATGGAGAAGTCTGAGAATAACGAAGTTCTTGCAGAAAATCAACAGCAGCAGATCACGTTGATTACTGTCGCAGTGTTTATTGCAACTGTTTCTTCCGCAACTGTGGAATCCACCTCAATTTAGTGTGGCAGCTACGAGATTATTCGACCACCTCAGATGCTTTTCGAAACTGTCACGGTGCAAAGAGAAAAAAATCGGGAGTGATCGCCGAACATTGTGCACCTGCAGAATGTCGGCGTTACCACTGGGCTGGAATGCGCTTGGCATTTTTATATCAGTCTCATAAACTCCGAATGAACAATAGTGATGTTTAAAACGCAGTCTTGAAAGCTAAGATGTCATTTTTTGTTTTTTTTAAAGGCTAAACAATCAAGTTCTTTTAACACGCGTAAAGTAAATTAATACAACAGCCGTTCAAATAAAATATCCCAAATCACGGGCTAGTAGTGGCAACCGTTTTCTTGTGAGTGTCATTCTTACGCAACGAAGCGCATCGCTTTTGGAAACTAGGAAGAATGCAGACAATCACACAATAACATTTTATAGATAAATCTAAACCACTTCTTTGGTGTGTAAACAGCAGTGCGGTTCACACAGAGGGCAGACAGGTGGCGAGCAAAGGTAGCAATGATGTTTGCCAACGCAATAAATGACCCAAGTGGTGGAGCACGACGAAGCCATCTTCAACGCCTCATCGGGCGCTGTTGAATAGATAGGGAAGAGTGCAAAATGTGAGGGGATGAAAAAATATATTTAGCTATGTTTTCCTTCCTTCAGTGTAGTGCATTCTTTTCACCTTAAACCTGTAGGTGTCGACCGTGCACAGAAAAAGAGTTACCAATGCGAAATTGATTGAATACGATTATTTTTACCGGGATAGTGTGCACTTTTTAGAGGTCTGAATCGAAACACTGCAAGTTATAAAGCAGTATATTTTCTCGTTTCACTTGAAAGTTGAGCTTTGCTTTTTGCAAAAATCTTGCATGCAAGACGTTGTGGTTGATAACAGACAAATGTAACAATATCTAAAAGCGATTTTTTAGATCAAGGGAAAAAATCGAACGAGATCCAACATAAAAGAATAACCGTCAAACCACCGCAACTGCCGATTCAAATAACATCAAAGTGAACCAGGCTTTTTCATGATTTCGTCCTGTTCATCTGCAACAGCGCAGAATTCCTTGACTGTTATTAATGACGTTGTGCATTGCCAACAATTCTGTTTATGACAATTGGTGAAACTTATTTAAGTTAAAGAAAGATGCAACACGTGATGGTCGTCGTGCTCGTCATGGTTGTTAAAGTTACGCTTGCATGCGACAACCAGATAGCCCACGTTTTTCAAACTATGTGGACCAAACAGCAGAAATGTCACCGTAATACTTAGCGCAGCTATTGTCCATCTTGGATAAGAAGTCAGCAAATCAAAACTTGGACCGAACTAGAACATGCGTTTAACATCGCGTCACGAAGTTACAGAGCAAAGCAGGACAAACAGCAGTCATCGAATTTCTTGGGTTCATGTTTAACGACTGCTATGCTATTTTTTAATTGACCTCGACATGCCTCAAAACACATTTGATCGGATTTTTGCTGCAGTAAAATGCAAAAAAAGCTGTGTGTGAGGACAACACTCGAGCCAAATCGGACATGTACCAAGATAACCATCCGATTAACTTGCATGTCGTGAACTGTTGATGAGCGGAGTATTTAGTTTTAGAAAGGGTAATATTTCATTCATCATAATGTCATGATGACTTGTCGTGAACACTCTGCCACAAACAAAGCGCATTGGAAGGAAAATGCGCATCGATGTGGCTACAAGAAACTTGGCTACTTTTCCAGGCTTCTGCATTTTCCCTCAAAAATATTAGATTTTCCAGTCAAACAAATTGGTTTGAGTTTTAGGCATAATGAAACAAATGCACCCATGCTTATTAACATTGTTAATGTAACTTTAGTAAATTGTAAGGTGAGACATAAGAAAATGCGCAATAATCAAAGCCCGCCTTTTTACCAATCTCTGTGCGGCGAACAAATAAGAACAAACAAGCGGTTTAAACATATTGAAAATATTTTTTTTGGTTAAACTTTAACCTTTTCCTTGAGTTAAATGTGCAGCCCCGCAAGAACAGAACTTGCTTGCAATTGTTTCCCATTCATAGCACAGAAAGCGTAAAACTTAAGAACCTTACGCCTTAAACTCCAGTCAACAAACTGCAAGTAACAGTAATGAATACCATGCGGCATATCTATCACAAAGCATTACAACATATACCCAGGTGCAGCGCAATAGAACGCCCACGCTTTCCCCTCACCTCAACCAGCCATTCGAGAGTTTCGCCCAGTATCGGCAATCCTGTGTCTCCAGGAGGCAAAGGAAGATGAGAGATGTCCGAACTAGCGTCTTCAGACAACAGCATATGGCGTCGACGCCA
>Ga0210059_1008039_pt1 | contig 16715 bp, 5 predicted proteins | sample Ectturendosymbi2_FD_188042 | JGI IMG/M metagenome (GOLD analysis project Ga0210059, IMG submission 188042) | Ecteinascidia turbinata endosymbiont from Florida, USA - Sample 2 (SPAdes) (version 2) | ecosystem: Host-associated > Tunicates > Ascidians > Unclassified | place: Key West, Florida...
AATTTACTAAATTAAGTTTTATAGTGAAATGCATCTTTGCACTCATTCTTGCTTTAATCATTTTCAAACATCCCAAATATAGAATACGAAAAAATTGTGTTGATATGTGTGCTATGGATGGTATGGGAGAGATAGAAATTTGTTTGTCAGAAAAGGGGGCGCTAGCCAAAAAAGATTGGGAAACACTGGCTTAGAGTTTGTGCAGAATTTATTATTACTTGCTATTCTCATGTTATTGCAATACAACCAGAAATCTAGATTTGCAATCTTGATTCTAAAATTGATTTGATGTGAATAAGGAATTTTTTCGTGATTTTTGGGCATTGGTGAGCTTTTACTGCATAGATGTTGGATTTGGTGTTCTGATAGGCTTGTTTATTGATGGATAACTTTATTGATAGGCTTGGTCCACGACAGATTCGTACAGAATCGGCACTAGTTCGACAGTTCAATGTGGCAACAGGAGCAGACCCTTATAATTCTGTTGTGGTAAGTAATTTGGTGTGATTTGTTCTATTGCACAAACTTGACTGGCATTTCCCGCGTCAGCTTATGTGATGCAACAGGTTGCCGACATTGGAGATGTTTGGGTGAACCCATATAACCTCCCTGACTCATGTCGAAGTATCAGGGAGACTTTTACTAAAATAGTGAGCGACGGTTGCATTCCCATAACTGCAGGTATGACCAATGCTTGGTAATTTTTTATTGGCATTACCTGCTTTGCACTGCATTTGCTAGGTTCATGTCGAGTTGTCCTTCAATACTTCACATAGTAACTTTTTTGCAGGTGGAGACCACACCATAACTTATCCTATTCTGCAAGCAATTGCGGGCAAGTATGTTAGTGTGATACATCATTGTCTGTGCATGTGATATGTGTAAGCATAGTTCTGCGTTTTTTGCAGGAAGAAGTTCCTTCTGTAGCAATCACGCAGTTTGTGTATGTGTTGTGTAGTACTGTAGCTGCATTTTCACACTTAAGTCTATCTGTAGCATGATTTTTCAGTTGCGTTATTGAAACGTTGCTTTATGGAGTTAAAATTAATTGTGTTACAAATACTAATTAACTATTGCTTTCAAGTCTTTTCTTGACTGCTGCTGTGTCCAGTTCAGTACATTATGCTCGTTTTTGTGCTCCCTTTGGAGTGTCACGAGTGGTCAGCGGCGCCATCTCACTTGTTTGCTTCGGGGGTCTCGTGGCTTCTTCCATAGTGAATACTGCACTGGTGACAAGTCAATGGCAGCACCGCCCGTAACCATTACTTTGCACCCACCCATAACGCCGAGCACAAGGCTGAAGAGGCCTTACGTACTGTTGTTCATGTCTTCGGTATGACAGCATGATCTCGATGTGCATGGTGAAATGGGTTCTCTTCCTTGTCACATTTTGGGAGGCGTGGTCGTTTTTCCAATTTCGTGTTATTGCTATCATGCTGGACTAGATCTTTCACCCACTTGATAACTCCATCAGAGAGAGCAAACGGCTTAAATACAAGGCAGTGCTTACCTACAATTACAAAATACCTGCCCCAATTATACAAAAGCTAAGAAACTACACGTATCTTGCAACAAGCAAGACTAAACAGCAACTGGAAGGTGTGTGAAGGCCTTGCAAGCACTATGCACTTTGTGGTTACCATGGAAAACATCAAATCAATGGTCAAGTGTGTTTCACAAATAATTACAAACAGCAAAACCTTCCCACTGAAGCAAAAGCTGACATTCGCAAACTATGGTGTTTGTGTAGCGACTTGTAACGTTGCTAGATATGTCATCAACAATATGTTGGCCAAACAGTAAACATATTTTCCGGCTGCCAGCCCAATGAAAGTAATCCTGCTTACACATTTTACCAACGCTGAGTTTGAAGCCATAGCGGCGAGCATCCATGTGGGTTTGTTGCGTTGCTCAACGAGTGGCGTCAAACCGTCTTCCAGTTTCAGTGAAAACAATTATTCAGGAAAGACATATTTTCCACTGTTGTAAAGGCTGAAATTTATGTTTGGATTTATTGATTTTAATTTGTTCTTGAATTTGTCTCTATTCTTTGCTCTTGTTTCAGCCTTTTAATTTTCACCTGTAAGCATTCCTTGCAGTTTTCAGGGCTGAGTGTGTGTAGTGTTGCACTTACATGAAATTGATTTCTTATAAAAAAACAATTGCATATAGATTCACTTGTGACCCTTTTGTGGAGACTAGTTATACTCGAATACAGATACATGCAAGTTTGAATCATCGCCAAGTAAAGAAAGCAGAGCGAGTGATGTAGCCAGCCCAAAGTTTTGGAGGATCCAAATTGATTTTAATCGAGGAACAATATTTGGTTTGATACAACACCTCTCGAAGCACAAAATGAAAAGATATGCTAGAAATTTGGAGGGAGGCATGGCTCGCCTGGCTACGCCTATGAGCATAACCCAGTTGGGTGATTTCTCGAAAGCTTGGAGCAATTTGGCAAACCTGATGCTTTTAATTGTTATATGAAAAGCTTCATGAAACATTCATGATTTTTGACCTGCAAATTGAATGATTGATAAAGTTTTCTAGTAAAGACCACTTGTACGTAGCAACCCCTACTCAAGTTCATGAGTGAACACTAACGCTGTTGGAACCATAGGTCAAACTGGCAAGAGTTTTGTCCTATCATCACCGACACTTAAACATTTTGGGAAGCACAGGCGAGTTTTTCAACAACTCAGCAATTATTCACAAGCTAATCTTACCTGAAAAACAAACTTGTTGGATTTTGAATTTTTATTTTATTTTTTGTAAAAAGCAAAAATAAATTTCTCAAAAAAGTGTGAAGTACTCATAGTAAAGACCCCAAAAAGGCAGGAAAAATAAAGAAATATTGGTGGTCGGTTGAAAATCAAAATCATGCTCTGTCCGAGCTTGCGGTTCAACATGCAACAGAAGTAAATTAAGTTGATACGTGAAAATATGTTATGTTCAAGGACACTTTTGCACTTTTCAGCCACAAAAGGTCCTCAAAGCGAAAATGTCCACATGATTTAGCTCACAAACAAGTTAAAATGTTGCGGTATACTAGTGCTATTACATGGTCATTTGTCACATGTGGTGCACCCGACTACCTGTGCCTAAATTACTCATCTATCCTTTTGTTATTTGCCAGGTATCCATGGGCCCAGATGGGCACATATTCCTTTTGTTGTACTGCAGTTACCCAAGGCCAAATTGTGCAAATCCTTTTGTTACACGGCAATAAACAAGGCCAGATTTGAGCAGTTACCCCCCATAACTCGAAACAATACAAAACTAATGCAGATTATGATACGGCTGCTCGACAGAGCGTATAAAATTACAGCTACTGAAAGAATTAGCTGTAAACGTAAATTATAAGTAATCATGAAACCTTTGTTAAAAACTCTAGTTAAAAACTGCTTTCGGCTGATTAAGCCACATGTCCTTGAGCAGGTTTTAACTGATTTTATTAAGGGGGTCCACAGCTTTCAACCAAATCGTCAAAAGGGTCCATGACACCAAAAAGGTTGGGAACCAGTGTCTTGAGGACACCAATGCTTCTAAACTACCTGTGAGCATTTTCACCAGTTACGATTTAGGATGAGGTCAGTGTGGTGGCTGAGTAGTGGTACCAGCCCTTCAGACTCCCTTTGCTTTACAGAGACCAATTTCTAAATTTCATTTTTGCAGCAAAGCTGAACACATTTGAATTCAGTCAAAACAGGAACATGAGTGATATATCCTAAAATATTATTTTCTGTTTTTTCCAAAACTTCTCACAACAATATGGACTATTAGATAATTTTATCCAAGTTTTACAAACGAATAAATTTTCAGAAGATATCCAGCGCATAAATAACTTCTACACTAAAAAAATCTTGAATTTTTAGTTTCCAAAACGAGACAGCCAGAGCTCACTTCGACATTAAGTGTCAAGATTAATGCATAATGCGGCTCTGGGCTGACTGCAAGCGTTTTTGTCACTCCGTGCTTTTATTGCTCGGATGCTGTACTGTGCTTTCGATGGTGTATTGGTCATTGCTTACCACGGGCTGCTTTTGAGTTCGAAAATATGTACATTTCCGTCAGAGCTTTTGCAAAGCTCCACTTTAAATTTTGGGTTTGGTTGTTTTCCTTGTGCAGCCTCGAATTTTGACCAGCAGGTCTGTCTTTCCTCTGAACGTTATTCGGCAAGTTGCTCGGGCAGCACGGATTTGCATCCAAATGATAATTGAGTCTGTGTGACAAGTAACAAATGTTTAAAGCAGCTCGGATTTACTTAAAATAAAATGTTAAAAAAGCAGAATAAAACTAGATTTGTTTCTATTTGAGCAAGAGCGGCAGATGCCTGCCCAGTAGGTGAAATATACACTTGGTAAGCATTAATGTCTGATACATTGCTGTGGATTGATTCCTTTCAGCGGATAAAAATGGATTTGCGTGGTGTTCTTTATATCTCTGAAAGTTGGTTCACCACCATAAAAAGTATCTCAAATTGTTTAACTGGTGTGTTGCCCACAGTGAGCAGCAGAAAAAATTAGCGAGTTTCCATTGTTGGAGATGGCTGGGAATTGCTAATACACTTTTTTGCCAACCTTCAGTTGAAACTTTCTATAAATGCATATAAGAATTTTTGAAACTGTCATGCTGCAGACATGGTGCTATTTAAAGGTGTTACATTCGCTTGCAGCAACACTATGTTACTGCGTGGTAAGGTCAAAGTAGATGTAGAAATCAACTGTGAAGAGATACTACTTCACAACCTAGGCCAGGCAGCTAATCTACAAGTAGGGGAGTTTTTCTCTTTAAACTAGCAGTCTTAATATAATTGGAATTTAACAAAACCCTGGTATGAACATCATAATTTTACAAAGTTCACATCAGAGTTACAAACGGGTCTCATTTTGAAGCCTGATGAATTCGGCCCGAGCCCGACATTTATTTTGAAGCCCGGTTTAAACCCGAAAGCCAAATTGACCAAGTGAATCAAGATATACGCAACTGCGGGGCATCAAAAAGTGTAGTGTACGGATGCAGGTACACGGGTTTGTTACATCAAAATAGCAACCACCTTGACCTTGACCAAAACATTGGCTTGAGCAAGCACGAATTTAGTTTGTTAATCAACTATAGTATTGCGGAATGTAATGTTTCTCAAGAAAAAAGGAAACTACCCACAATGGCACTATAGGCATTAAATGCCGGTTTTAGGCCATCGTTTATCAGACAAGCCAAGAATCGCGTACCTGATTCATCTTTTCAAGCAACACTGTCGCTTGCTAATTTCCTCACCGCTGTCGCCTTCTTGAAAAGAGCGTGAGACTAATCCGAACAACAAATAAAAGAACGTAGCTGTGTTTGCAAATAGAATTACCTGAAGAAAAATCACTTCACTCGCAGGAGTCCCCACGGTAAGCACAACAAATGTATATCACAAATGAAAAATATCGTTACTCTGAATGTTTCAAAAAAGTTTTGGAAGCAGGCCCGAGATTGGGCCGGAACATTTTATCAAGCTTAAGCCCAAATCCAGCCCGACCCGACTTACAGCTCTGGTTCGCATTACATTTTGTTGGTAAAGCGATGAGCCAGACTGTGCATTTTAAGCTAGCCGGAAATGCTTGGCACTGGTACGCTGTACTGGAAGTTCTTCCTTTTTTCAAGGTACGGACCTGTCGGCTTGATACACGTGGACGCCCATGGAGACTGCCAAGATACTATGCTTGGTGAAAAAATAGCTCATGGTACGCCATTTCGAAGAGCGACAGAAGAAGGCTTGTTGGACTGCTCGAGAGTATATCAAATCGGTCTACGAGGCAGTGGGTATTCCGCGGAAGACCATAAGTTCCAGCAAGATCAGGTAGTCGGTTTTATGGTATCCTGTAGCTGACAGTAGCGCATGATGTTCTGAGTAGTTGTACTTCGATGCGGATCTTGTTTGCACTTGAAATTTCAACTACAGAGGCCAATCTATGCGTAATCACGCAAATGACAATTCTCTATCAACATTACACAATTTGAAAACTGCATCCTTTTTGTCATGAAAGGGTTTTGAAGAGACTAGAAATCCTGGTGTTTAACACTAGACTAAAATTTTGCGCTAAATTACGCTTAATAAAGGCTGGTTTACACTGGGGCCAAGCAAGGCTGAGTCAAGCCAAGCTGAGTGTGGGAAAGTGTTTACACTTGCAATAATGTTTACGCTTGGTTGTGTTGGTTGCTATGCGAGCGAAGTTCGACGTGCTGCCCGCATCTATCCTGGTTGCTTGATATAAACAAGCTGGTATCTGTAACGGTTGGCCGTTATAACAAAAAACAGCCACTGCTACTGTTGCTGCTGTGGTACTGGCACTTAAAAGGTGTTAACAAGCAAAAAGGTGAAGGTAGCCTTCAATACTAGACTGCAGTAATTAAGTCTTCTGCCACTTTACCTTCAAATGGAATCTTCAGTAAGGTAAATTTAATTTAATTTATTTGTTTATGAGCAGACACGAAGTTCATAGTATGAACACACACACACGCTGCAGAACGCAAATATCTATCCAGTGAATTAAAGCAACATTCAAACAGAATACCATGCTGAAAATCCAAGAAATATAATATAATTTACCATATCAAATTATTTTGGACTCAACTCTATAATTTTTCCCAAAAGACTAAAAGTTTTTTCAAATAGAATGAAAAACATGTGACAAAAACAAGCAAAGGAGAGGCATATGAAATTCAAATTTAGGTACAAGCAGAAGAAAAAGGATATCAATCAAAGATGTTACAGGGGTCGGATTATTAAAATCTTTAACACTAACAATACAATCCTAAACAATTACAGGGACATATCATGGACAAGCATTTGGACATAGGGACGAAACTGAAGTACACCTACTGCCTATGGAACAAGCATATTTTCTGTTGTGGATGAGCTTTACTCATTTCAGTGAGATAGCTTACTGAGATCATAAGCCACAAAACATTCAAACTTCTTAAAAATAATTTAGATGAACATTAAATAATGAATTACTGTATCCATCAAAATCTTTAATTTTTACTCATGCTTAGATAACTTAAAAAAACATTTTGTATTGTCAAAACCTAGGCTAAACGTTAGCAGAGAAAGGGTGGTAGCTTTTGAGTTGAGGAATTTACATCCATGTATCCCAATACTTGTTTTGAAAATGTTTTCCTATTTGACTTATGATTCAAACATGGAATTAAAATTTTAATTGCCCTAAAACAACGCTATGTGGTGGTTTCTTCTTGTACCAAGAAGATTGTGCTTTTAAGTGCAGAAACTACATCTTTGCTGTTATCTGCAACGAAACAGATACACCAAAGAAAGTAGTGCAAATAAAAGCCAGAAAAAGGTACTGTACAGCACTGCCATGCCAATTCACAACAGCTAAACTCATGTCTGCAATATAATGCAACTGTACAAGATTGCTTTTCTTATTATATAAAACTTCAAAATTTCTCAAAGTGAACAAATCAAGATCATTTAATTATATTTCACCTTTAGAGTTAATAATTGAAATATGAAAATTTCATTAATACAATAAATAGTAGTTAACTTTCAGTACAGCTGGACACATTTATGGCCTTGATGAGAAATAACCTATATGCCTTTTACCAACAGTGCACATCGTTATCAAGATTTTTTATCTGTTCGCTTTATCTGCCAGATCCTTTTCACAAATCTTCATTTTTCTACCACTACATACCACTTTTTCATGATTTGCCTAATAATGTGCTGAAGTATTTTTGTACTTTGAGTTTTAATATGACATGCACCATGCAGCTGAACCAAATACTTGCTGTACAATTTCCACCTAATTTCCAAAATGCATGCATTTCCTATTATAGATAACAACCAAAATCCAGCAGTCCAACCAAAATGTTTAATTGTAATATTTTATGCATGACACCAAATGATAAAGTGAGGTACACCTTTAATGTAATAGCCAAAACAGCATTCACGCAACACCATGATTTTGAAAAAAATTAGACAAGAAGACCCAAATTAATGCTGTAGGCTAGCCACAAGTTAAATGATCTTGGCTAAAATGTTTGTGACAGGAACCTTGTTTCTTGCAAGCTGCATAGTCACAGCATATAATGTGTGGTATATGCGTAATTCATTTTTATTGACTAACTGCATAGTACCCTAAAAATTATCTGATAAATTAGTGAGTCATGCAAAAACATAGGTGAGAGATGTACATTCATGGTGATTGAAGTATGGTACAATGGAGGTTATAAAGCAAAAAGCCTTGCAGCAATCATGGCATTAGACCACAGACATGTAGGGGAGACGAAAAACAATTTTTATCAACACAGATCATAAGAAAGTACCACAGTTACCCATTGACCAGTATGGAGCACAACAGTCACAAGTATGTCTCATAGAAAACGAAGTAGGCCTATATCTGAATAAGGTTGAAGAGACATGAAGAAACAAGTATTTTTTCACTTTTCTTAGTTATCCTGGAAGACTTATTATTATCAGTGTTGTAGTCAGGAGAACAACACATGATATTCACTATATTCCGATTTGATACACATTTACCTGAATAATGTACATTAAAAGTGTAACTGTTTAAACATACTATATTTTTTTTCTTTTCAGTTGATTTTATGTAATGAACTTAGCATTACCAAAAATATTTATATGAAACAAAAATCAACAGGAATCCATAAAACAACAATAGTAGGTAGTAGGTACACAGGAAAATACAGAAAATGGGAAACATTATGCAAAACATCACATGCAAACAGAAATTAGAAAAGCAAGCAGAGTGCTCCAAAGTCTAAAATAGCAAACGAAGGGGGGCCATTGCAAACATGAAGGAAATAATCCCATCACATTTCAGTTGAACAACATGTATTACAGAAACATAAATGTTAAATCATATAGGCCTGCATAAAAATAATTTACATAACACAGATGATGATGGGCAAGTCATGGGTGAAGAGTTGAGGCATGTAGAGATGAGCAGGTGAATCATGCACATAGGTGAGACTGAGAAAAGCAACCAACAACATACAAGGGTTATGAGGTGGCAAGCAATGCAATAAACACAACATTATCAGAACAAAAGCAAGGGCAAAGATAGTGTTATCTGCAAAAATCATGAACATGTAATACTGTACAATTACCCATGGACCATAATCGAGTGCCACCATTGCATGTACATCCCACTTGCATATAGCACCACCGAATGAGGTTGAATAAGCAGAGGTAGAGACATATTATAAAAAGGTTTAACAGAAAACAGTAATCCAGTATGTGTTTCGTTCTAGAAAAGATAGTATTTCATTCATACTGTCATTATATATGATATCTACCTACTCCACAACTAATATTTGTTTCATGACATTGGCACCATAATTCAGCTTAACAGAATTGTCGGCCTATGATTATGACTACAATTTGATTCTACCATGGTGAAAACACAGACAGACCTCCACTGAACAAATTTACACACTCTTGCCTTGACACAGTTACAGTATAGTGTAGTTAATAATTTTGCAATTGACAATGACACAGTTACAGTATAGTGTAGTTAATAATTTTGCAATTGACAAGCTGTTTGTTGCAGTGATCTTGGGCATTTATATTAATTACACATCCCATTCTCAGCTAATTGGACATTAATTATACTGTGGATGTGACAACATAATGTACTGGGATGAGGGATCTTACATTTTAATACTGTACTAGGAACCTGCATTTATTCATTTCAAAAGCAAATACAAACTGAGATAACGTTACTGTAGCGCTAGGCAGCCCAATCACTGCAGCCTACTACTGTATGCTGGTTGGCAATATCATCACTGACCATGCAGTAGGCTAATAGCCTATTGCACTCCGCTGTTATTTTTGAAACTACAATAGTCCAGGTGTAACTCTATCGGCAATGCACAAGTCCGATCATTTCAATGCCTGTACAAACCATTACTACTGCTCTTCCTCCCTGAAATGTTGTGCAAACGCATAAAAACACCACCTTCCTGAATTATACCCACGGAGTACCTCAACACCGTCCCTGCTCACGCCGAGAATCTGACTAAACTCGGCTGAGCAGTTCCCTCCAGAGCGTAAAAATATTTGGGCTGAGCAGGGCTGGCGCAGGCGCGGGCTGTGCAGGGCGTGGGAATTTCGTCATAATAGAACAAACCAGTTTTCAAGCTTTGCTCAGCTTTCCTCAGCCCTAGTGTAAACCAGCCTTATGAATTAAAACACCTTCGAAAACGTCGGCCTTCAACAAAGTTCAAACAAGTTTCCCCTAAGGAATTAATGGATTTGTTGTTTTTTAGGCCATAATTTTGTACCAGAAACACCAGATAGTCGGTCAAGGGCTCTAAGGACTCGTATTATAGCCTAATTTTCAGCAAAAATTGAGCCACGAAATCGGCTCGTTGGGTCGGCTCCCAGGGAACGATGACGTCATCCAAAAAACTCAAAATCCAAAACTTCTTAATTTAAAAAAATCTAAACTACAAGACTTCCCGAATTATTAGAGAGTTTGAGCAGCTCTCTAGCTCAATCGGCTGGCGAGTTACAGTGTTGCAAACTTGAGCGAATTTCAGCAAAAAAAGTGGCGCGGATGAAACGTAAAGTGGAAAATAGGCAGAGAAAATCAGTATGTACGATTTTCAATCTGGAGTGTTGCCCACAGTTTTGTATTCTTCTTTCTAACTTGGTAAAATAACGTAGTTAAGTTATTTTTGGTTGCTTGTCCATAGAAAGAGAAGAAAGACTCGGTTAAGCTCGTGCTGAACTTAGAGAAGCATTTGGTAGCAGTTGTGAAAAATAACGGTTCTGTGAAGCCTGGATAATATAACTGCAGAGTTTACATTTATAATTCTGAACATGATTCTTTGCGGAAAGCTTGGTAATTTTTGCAAATTTTTGAAAAGCTTTTATCACAATGTTTTCAAAAGTAATTGTTAGGTTGTTCCAACCAAGAAGTTTTCAAATACAGTATTGCCTTGAATGCGCAGGTTACGCCGAGTTGTGAAGGTGCTACATAGCAAAACAGGACACAGTATATATGATACCCGCACTTTTGCAACCACTGGAAACAGTTCTACTTTTGTGAGGAAGAATATAGACATTGATACTGAATAGCTTTTGGCAGCAATATTTGAAAAAGCTTGTAGGGAACCTTTGACATCCGTTAAATAATCTAATTGAGAGCGGAGCAGTTTGCTCTTTAAGAAATACGTTGCAAGGTTGAAGTAATGAAAGAGCAATAAATTGTAGTTGTTTAGTGAATTGCTGTAACATCTGCACAAAAAACGAAATGAGAAGATTATGGAGTAATGAATTAACGCGTGTTGTTATGCGTAGGTATTTTCCCAACGTGCGACCTTTGCAGATGCAGAGACTTGTTCACTTATTGATTCTCACAAGACTGTGTATACCAGTGGTTCCCGTGGTCTTCCGCTAGCAGTCACTGTCTCTATGCATTACCTGCCAAGACGTCTGCGTTGCCGTTGATCAGCAGGGTTTCCAGGTTTATATTTTCGTCGGAATGAAAGTACGGAATCTCGTAGTGTTCTCCAACCACTCCGCATTCCATCGGTGATCCGCCCAGAGCGCCGCACTTCTGTTCTTGTTGTCAGATGAACTCATGAGTTGTTGTTCGGCGGGTACAAATGGGTGTCTCAGTTTGAGGCGCCGTGCATTCCTATTCGATGGACAGGTGAGCTCTGACTCTGAGTGAAGCGGATGTCCATGCTCCGTGGCACGGCGTGCTAGAGACAGTGTGGACAGATTCTGATGGAATAAAGTTGTAGGACTGACGATGCGTAGTGTTCCATGAAATCGATCTCCTGTTAAAATCTGCTGATTGATTCAAACTCTTCACCTCTGTGCAGACTAGTTACAAGTTTGAATCATCGCAAAAAATGAAAGCAGAACCCGTTCGGCTGATTTCTTGAAAGCTTGTAAGAGTTTTTAATAGTTTTTCATTTTAGTACTGTTGAGTTTTTGGATGAACAGTTGAACACGTTTTTTTCATACACTTTTTGCATATATGTCCTCAACTAGGTGTGAGGTTTCTTGCTGACAGCAACAGCCGGAATGTGAATGGAACACCAAACCTCAGAACTGTGAGGCAGATGCTCAAAAGTATTGAGCCAGCAGGTTTCTGACAATGTTCTTGCATAGCCTAGCGTTCTTCCTCGGGTTAAGTTATTAAGAATCAAATTTCACGTCCCGAAGTTTCTGTTTTCAAATCTACAGCATCATGGTTGAGGAAAAATAGAATGTACAGCAGCTACAGAAAGTTTATAGTGAGAAAGTTTGTCGCGTAAACGCTTTTTGGGAAAATTTGGGAAAATACGAGCAAAACATTCTTTGTACCCCCCAAAACTTGCCCTTTTCCTGCACCTATGGCTATTTCTTAACACGTTTGAATCCTGTCTGGAGGTAATGTTAAAAATTTACGCTTGTGCACCTGGGATAAATAACTATAATTCTCACTAAACGTTTCATCTGTTTACCTATGTTTGTCCCGTACCATGCGGTGGTATTTATGTGATGTGCCTAGCATCTATTATGCTAAGATATTTTAACATTCGAATACAGTAAAACTTAAATATTTTCTTGTTTTACGCTGATTCCCTCACAAACTACATGTTCACTGTGTTTTCAGTGTTCGTTGTATGTGAAAATTATTTGGGTAAACAGAAAATAGAGGTACTTTTTAAGGGTTAATCTTTTTTGGAAAGTTCACGTGTCAACACCACTTCCATGGTTTGTGTGGTTGATGAAGCCATCGGTGTAGAATTGTTGATGGCGTAGATCACCGGAATTCTGCCATGCTAGTCCTTTTCTTCACGGCTTCTTCCGATGATTGAAAATCGAGAAAATGGTCGCAATTTGCTTCTTTAACCCTGGTGGAAACATCAGACTGAAATGTTTATTAATCTATTCCAGGGTTTTAGAATTATTACATCCGAAGAATGTTGGCACCAGTCTTTAGTTCCGTTGATGAAAGAAATTCGCGAAAATATCGGAGACGGACCGGTTTACCTTAGGTTTGTTGGACTACCGTTTTTCATTAAGTTCCTATTTAACGGCCTTCGCACTTTCGAGGTGTCGCTTGCCCAACTTGTTTAGCATCTAGTGGTCGATCAAAATCCGGGAAAAGGGGATTACTTTTTGCTCTCGGTAACCCGACCGAGACAACATCAACACGTGTTGTGCGCCTGGTCAAAGGAAAATCTATTTGCGCGTTATATCAAAAATTTACTGCATGGCTACATTCTTGTCAGATAATCGTCAGTTCTGCCCCTGTAGTTTGCACATGGTTCTTAGAAAATATTGTAAAATAATTCGTAACTCCACAGTTCTTTATTTTTAAGTCTACAACGGGATGTCGCACAATGAAGCTCAAATATGCCAAGGCATTTGCATCCCGATCTAAGCTTGTTTGAAAACTATGAAAATTTGAAAAATCTAATTCTTGTTTATCCAGCTGAATGAAACATTAACAAACCAGCCCAGTAAAAGGAAAACGTGGGAAAGGCGTTTAATGCAAAGTGCTTGGAACCAATGAGTAAGGACAAACGTATAAATGTTTATAGATCAGCTGTGTCTAACCTGCGGGCCGCATGCGGCCCAGTTGAAGGCTTTGTTGTTGTGTATGCACAATATTAATGACAAACTGTCTTTGTTTCGACGATTTTGAATGTGACATTTTTGATTCAGTGTTCCTCAGTGCTACTCTACCACGTTTGGATTGCGCACATGGAGATTTCCATGTGCCCACTGAGGTGCAAAACTCATGTCTGGTTTTTTTAAATTTCTACCCTTGTGTTCTATTTGAACTAAACTGAGTTCTATTTCGTGATTCCACTGGCACTCTAAAATCGCCTATGACATGGCAATTATGGAGTGATTAGAGGTTCCAAAAAGTTATCATTGCTGATAGGACTCGAACGCTTTCAGTAGCTTGAGCTAAAATTTAGTTTGCTGAGAACAACGCAAGTCATTCAATGTGCGGCCCTCATTAAGGGATGGACTTCATTTTTGGCCCAGCACTACATTTCGGTTGGACATAGCTGGTTTAGATAATTAAGAAAAGGTGGGTAAGATTCATTGCACAGCTATACAAGCCAACTCCACCGCAATTAAACTAACTTACAGAAAGTTACCAGTAACGCAAATTACGAAAGTTTATATGCATGTTTTAAGAGATATTGCTATCTCTAAGCTTATCCGTTTTTGGATGAAATGTAGTTACAAAAAAATCAAATCATGTTGGGGTGAACGTACAAAAATGAAAAAGCGTTAATGTGGAGAGTCACTTTGTGGATAACGCTACCTAGCATTTTCCGAAATGCTTCTCGATGCGGTGCTGTGCTGTGAGTGCGAGGAAAGACGAGTAAAGAATAGACGATTTGCAGGAAAGACGTTGGAAAAACATGAGAAAAACGGGAGTTTACTGGTGCAGTAGAAAAAGGGAGCAACCAGTTTTCGTTGCGTGGTCCTACTCTAGAAACCCATTAAAAACGGAAATGTGCTACAGTATGGTGTTTGGTTTCAACCCGCTCACTATGCAATCTAATAACAAAGTTTGATAAACGTGAGCGAACAAGTAGCATTTTAAATGTTCAGTTTGCTGGACCAAGTCGCACCACTTGCCTTTTCCTATTAGACCGAACATACATTGATTTAAACGTGCGGCAGGGTACTGTTCGTACGCTAAACATTGCACTATTTGCGCAAGCAGGAGGAGAAGCTTGCAACTTTTTGCAGTGACGTTTTCAATACCAATAGTCGCATATCCCGTAATGTATATTTGATCTTGCAATCCTTACTGTGTCTGGAATTTAAAGCAGTACGAGTGCAGGCTCTGTATAAAAAACGATTTCAATGAAAGAGTGGGAAACATTGGGAAGTACTGGTGTGCTGATTAAGAATTGAGAAGCTGTGTAAAATTGATTTGCCTTTTTAAATTGTGTGGCTTCTGCACGGCTATGTCTACTGCGAAAGTCACTTGTACTTTAAAGATCTTTTATACTCAAGGATGTACTCAACAAATCGCATATCACTGGATAGGAAAGTTGCCTGCTATTTATTGGTCACAGACAACTGGCACCACCTATACATTTTTCTAACAAAAGTGTACATTTTTCATCAAACTGCTGTACATGTTTCATCAAACTAAATGAGTCACATTTTTGTCCAAAACTATCAAAGAACATTCAGAACTGCGCTGGATTAAAGTGGTTCTAAGGACCACCACCTACTGCCTAAAATCTTGACAACTTTTTGATGCTGCCGAGACTTGCATAAATGCTGATTTTCGTGGCACACTGCTTTCGCCATAACCGTCACCACCACGACCGCCATTGTATGTCTATGACATTAAAGAATTTTACGCACATCATTACCAGCAGAAATATAGAAATTGTGGCACAAATAATGTGTTGTCTTCAACGCGATCGCTTCACTTGCATGTCCATTGGCCATTTGCGTCAATAAACATCACGTGGTGTAAATGTGCGATTCCTTTTCGATAATGAAGCGAAACTAACTTGTGTAAACCTTTGCAGCTTTGACATTGATGCCCTCGATCCTGCATTCGCCCCAGGAACAGGAACACCCGAGGTAGGAGGTCTAACAAGTATGCAAGGACTAGAGATCATTCGCGGTTGTCGTGGCCTGAACCTTGTTGGCACAGACCTGGTTGAAGTGTCTCCTCCTTACGACACAACGGGTATGTTGCATCTTTTCTTGAGAATACAATTTCAGCTTGTTTTTGATACTGCCTCAAGCAAACTTCTTTAAAATGTATTTTTTGCTCTGGAGATTTATGAAGGGATTTTCAGCTTTTGAAGTTGATAAAGTGGTTTACTCAAGTTGAGTAATTGCACATTCAGGAACTCAAACGCGTAAGCGTATTTCGTGTCGAAACCAGCCGAATGATAGAGCAGTGCTCTTCAACGTTTTTTGTTGTGGTGCACCCTTAAAGATGTTTTGATGAACTCATGCACCCTATTTATGACACGTCTCCCACCTAATTGTGCCCATGTCTGTAAGTACTACTGGTGTAGGAGGTGGGAGTGCAAGCGCACCCCCAAAACTTTAGATTTGGTGAAAATCCGGGGAAATTTGGGCAAAATGTGTGAAAACCTTCGCAAAGTTGCTGTATGTGCTTTGATTTTGCAAAAATGGCACCCAGAATTAAATTGCAGACGTTTTTTGGGGAGGTCATTTGGGCAAAAATGGTGTTTGAAGTGCTTTGATTTGAAAAAATGCGCTTAACGGGAAATGAAATGCAGTAGTTTTTTTGTTGAGGTCATTTTCTTTGGAGTTGTTTTCAGGCAAGTTTGGGGAAATTTGGGCAAAAATCTTTTGCACCCCCAAAAATTTGCCTGCTCCTACACCTATGGTAAGTACTCTGGCCTAAATAAGCAAGTACTCTACTTCAGTAACTCAGCTACATAATTCAATTGACAATGGCTCATTGTCTGTTGTTTATGAATCACAAATAATCAATTACTTGCAACATTTAGCTTGACATGGTCTGATGCTTACGCACCACTCTTTAGAATGTGCAAAGTCCAGATTAAATCCTGAAAGTCATTGGTAGGTTATTGGTTCATTTTTGCTAACAGAAAGTTTTTGTAAAAAGTATCTGTTTAGTGTGACAAGTTTGTGATGCACCCACGTGAACCCTTTCGTAGCGGTGCACCCCGCACATATGTTGATGCACCCT
>Ga0210059_1008041_pt1 | contig 16712 bp, 7 predicted proteins | sample Ectturendosymbi2_FD_188042 | JGI IMG/M metagenome (GOLD analysis project Ga0210059, IMG submission 188042) | Ecteinascidia turbinata endosymbiont from Florida, USA - Sample 2 (SPAdes) (version 2) | ecosystem: Host-associated > Tunicates > Ascidians > Unclassified | place: Key West, Florida...
ACACATGCTACACAAAAATTTTACTTGCTGAAAGCAATTTAAATTTTTCATTTTGTCTGGAAATTTGCTTCTGCGTGAAAGTCCATTTCACATTGTAAATTGTTTGAAGTTATTTGATTTTACATTGATGTTTGTCTACACATTAAAGTTGTTAAAGGCCCCCCTTTGGCACATATTTTTTCTTTATTTTGAAAAAATAAAGTCTTGCTCCAGAGTGGTTCACCAGCGACCGCCTCTTTCGCCTCCCCGAGACGACTGCCTCTTTCGCCTCCCCTAATATCCACCCCTGATATCGACTACATGCAAAAGAAAGAACTGGCTTCATTCTATAACACTATTGAGCTGATTAAAGTCCTATGTAACGTCATAAAAATAATTTTCGATCATTCCGTCATGTTACGCATTACGTAGTGCGTTGGGGTAACAATGAAACAGCAGCAATTGAGATAATCCCAACCACACATCAAAAGAAATGACAATACATTGTATATCGACTAAAACCACAACTTCAGCGAATTAATTTCCACCAGATTGTATGAACAAAGTTATAACAGTAAAACGTTTGTGATAATAGCCCTTTTCCATTTTTAATATTGAGGTTCATGGGCCCCCCAGACTCTTGTGGGCCCCGGAGCGGCGCATTGGTTGCACATCCACTCGTAGGGCCTGAGCAGGAATGCAACTTTAACTTTGTTACGAATGGTTGGGCCAGGCTCGCCACCAGATGTGGGTGGGCCTAGCCATATTTGCTAGGACTACCTAAGCAACACCTAATAACTTTTAGGCTCTTGTGAATTTAGAATTTCCCTTGCAACGTTAGAGCTTGACTGCGAAACCCTTGCAACGGTTAAGCACTGAACACAAAAGCAAAAATGCTTAAATAGTAGCGTACAGTAACCCCAGGCAAACGTAAAGGCAACACAATATGAACATTTGAGTAGGCTATGCTGTTTCTCTCACTAAGCATAGTATACTGGGTCCAAACTTTACTCCACTGGTGTGATAGCAATGCAGTATTTATCTTTGACGTTTCAACAGCGAATGCAAACTCTTCCTCAGAAGATGTCGAGTAAAAAAATCAAAGCGTACACACACATTGCGTTTCTGAAAATTTTCAGAGTGGTACACAAAAAAAAGGATAAAAAATGCCTTAGAAATAGGCCACCAACATTTTAAACGATCACCCAATTTCAGCATATTTGTGGTTAAATACCAATCATTTACGAAATTTTCAATCAGATAGCCTGTCTCAAGATGTATCTTGTAAGGAGATGGTTAACCAGTAAGACAAAGTAAAATTTAAGTAAAAATCTCCTTAAAAATGATTGGAATAAGAAATCTCAACTTTATTATTTGAAAGTTTCTTCAAATGTCAAAATTGCTATGCAATGTTTTGAAAATTTCGGGGGGGGGGAAACGCCCCAAATGCCCCCCCTGGTTGCGCGCCTGCCATTACGTTATACAGAAAAAGAGTTCTTTTGAAAGTGAGCCAAGCTAACTTTTCCGGATTCTTATTATTCAACCGCCAAAATTTAATACTTAATATTGACAAGCCCACCTAATGACCAGGCTACAGCTTTGTGGCACTTATTGAAAATATACCACTGAACATTAAAAAAATAGCATGACGCATGCCAAGAAATGTTTGTTGCCAATGCCTACTTGTCAGGTGATGTAATGATGTGCCATTGCAGTGTTGCTAAGGATCGAACGATACGAGAAAAAAGATTAAGCTTGCTTTGACTATTTACCGTGATTTCATGCAGGGCCTTTTGTATTAGATTTTGAGTGGAGGGGCAATATGAACCTCGAACTACCGGATCAGTGACGTTTGCTAGTCTGCCGTCGAATGTCATCTCTTTGTTTTGTTCAAAGGATTTTTGAGTGGGGTGAGGGAAGTGGCTTTGGCTGGAGAGAAAGGTGGAGGGATTGGAGGAAAATTTCCCCCACGTATGTTAAAAATGCCCTGATTTCAAAACAAACATTGGGGCACTTTAACAAAGTGGATTTGACCGATATTTTGAGTAAACATTCAACCAATTTGCTTACTCCACAGCCACATTTCCTATTTTTTAATGCTAGCCTACCAGTTTAGGGCTTCTGAAAACAAAACTGAAAAGTAAGAACTTTCATAAATTTATTTACTGTAAAAATAATAAAGAGTTGGAACTATTAGAATACTTTCATAAATTAATTTTCAATCAACAAACTGCCGCATCCCAGAAGGTTCCGCCCTGGGCTCCTCCCTTGCTACGCCACTGGTCCTACACTTGGTGCATCAGCTCGCATTGAGAAAATTTGTTCTATCTTGAATAGCACGTGGTGTGATAACAAAAGCAGAATGCTTGTGCAGAATGTGAAAGCCTTTGTCACCAGTAAAAGTAATACTGACTTTTCCTCGTGTGATTTTACAAGGAAATAAAATCGAACAAAGACTTCTTGAAGAAAGTATTGTCTACAGAAAAGTATGATTGGCCGAATATGTAAGTTTACAAATGCTTAAACATTGTTTTGTTTCTTAGTAAAATGCATTATTTTAGTTTTCCTTGGTGCCTCAACTACAGGAATAAAAATGGCTACATGTTGCTCAGTAAGATATGAACCACATTTATCTGATAAGGCTGGTTCTTCTGAAGCGTCCCGGTTTTCAGTCACAAAAATATGGCATGCCTAGTGTGGGAAAACATCTAGGTCTGGATCCAACTAGTGAGGTTGGGGGGGGGCGATCTCAGTTGCATTTATTTGGTAATTCGTCCGCCCCTTAACCTTACTGGTTGGGTCCGGCCCTAGGTGTTTTCCACACTTTTATTTTAATAAGCGATGTAGGCCTAATGACTATACGAGCGCAAATATGTCTGCCGCATAAACCCCACAAACAAATCTTTTAACGGCATATTTCTTGTTTTATTGAATGGTCACCACGGTTGCGGAGTCGGAGGTAAAAGTTCCGACTTCAACCTTTCCGAAATTTCCCACTCCCGACTCCGACCTTTCCAAAATTTCCGACTCCCGACTCCTTAACATAAAATTAATGAAATTTGGCTTTCAGGAATTTTATAGCACCTAACACTCAATGGAAATCGTGGTGCACAGCAAAAATTCTCTGTTTCAACAAAAATTTCATAAGAAATTTTAACATTTCGACGGAAATTCCCAACTTTGGGGTGTGATGTAAAAAATGATCCAATTGGACTTCCGGAGTCGGAGTTGGACAAAAAATCCGACTCCGACTCCTAGTGTTGCTAGGAATCCGAATCCACCAAAAAAATTCCGACTCCGTAACCCTGATGCTAACCCGCACTAACTGCGCTGCACAAAAAAAGGTCGGAAACATATGTGAGAATAAGTTGATTTTCCTGAAAACTTGCAGGCACTTCGGTGAAAGTTTTGTGGGTATAACTTGGTGAGACAACATTTTTGCTCTTTGTTTCGAAATAAAAAGTATAAGGAAAAAATGTTTCCACCGTTGGTCTTATTACAAGTGAAAGGTGCTGTGTGAAGGAGGATGATGGCGCCTCCAAATTTCAACGTTTGATATGTTGTTTTATCCTGAATACTGGAAACGTAGAAGGGTGTATTTGTCATTGGTCGATTAACGATGTAACATGAGCAATTGCAAAAACGAAATGCGCAAAATTGATCAATACCATCGCGCATCCGGTGTCGCACATGTGGGCTTCGGAAGGATTTTTTCCATGGGGGCCACTAGGGGATTTTTCTAAAATTTTTCCAGGGGGAACCAAAAGCAGTGAAATTTTTTTCCCACTCAAAATTAAGAAAAACACCTTTTTTGCTAAACATTTCCAAGTCCAGGAAGGTCCAAGTCCCCCCATTCCAACGCCCATGGTCGCACACTTCACAAAGGGCGTCGCACACGTCACAAGGGCGCATTCGTGTTTTGAGCAGAACGTCCCGTTTGAAAACGTCGCTATATTCTCCCCCACGAGCAGTGGCGTAGCGAGACTAAGTGCCGTCCGGGGCCGACCATAAAAGTGTCGCCCAACCTTCAAATTTCCTTACAAGAATTTAAAATCAAAGAAAATCATGTTTCGTGCTAATGTAAGATAGAAGGGTTAGTCAAACTCGGACAAACGGAAATGGGTCTTGTTTTTCATATTTGATTATGAGTCTTGCTTTTTCTAATTGTTGCCACCTTTCTCATCATTACTCTTCCTATTTCTTCTGCCTTCTTTACATGTGCATGTATGAACTCAGCTAATTTCGTCAAGCTTTCTTCCCTGTTGGCTTTTGGTCTCCTGTGTGCCCCACCACTTGGCATTAATCATTTACTCCAGCGTTTCTGAACCTGCGGGCCACCGAAAAATTTTTGACCGGTCATGGGCAGGTACGTTCGACAAGTTGAGCCTTTTAACAAAAACGTCGGTAGCTCATGGATTGCAAACAACATAATACGCTCTCTTTCGCCATTATGCGTTGGAAATTATTGCGACATGTCAATTTCCACGTAGCTTACCACGTTATGCACAATATGCAGTTACAGAAGGCATTTTGAAGCAGACACTTCTCTTGTTTTTTTTGTTTGATCCCCGAGAATGAGTAAACCAGGCGTTCTCAACCTTTTCAAGCATGTGGCCCAATTAATAAGCAAACACAGTGTCCGCGGTCTGCCGACTATACAACTTCACCATCGCTAAAACTGTTGCACATGCACAGAGCGGAAACAAGTACAACTTCTAATAAGACAACGTTCGCTACAAATTAGAATCCATGCGAAGGCCGAGTCTGCTTGTTGTTTTTCTTTTCACACTCCGGGAATTGCTCCAACGAAATTTTCAAAAACATATTTAGTTTTTAGGTACAACATTATCATACAATCAATTTGATCCCCCAAAAATATCAGATGGTGGTGGCCCTGTTAGAAAGCATAGATATTCGAGGCTCAATACATGATGATGCACAGATCAAGTCATCTTCTACAAGTTCGATGGTAATTGCTCTGAACAACTTTATGCAGTACAGCCATTGCCAAGATGTGCAACTGTTTCGGGTAAAAGCCTTCACGAAAATCATACCTAAACTTATCGTTTGCCCTTGCGTTATGCTTTCAGACTAAGCGTCATTGCCTCTAATTTATCAAAATGAGAGCAAACCTTTTTGTAAGCTTTTCTTGTTGATATGACTTTTTCTATGACGGCAAATGTTAAGTGTACTGCTGAACAAAACAGACTTCTTAGAAACCCAGCTGACACTTTCCGGGGGAAAATGATTGTGACTTGTATTATTTTCGTGGGGACAAAATAATGGTAACTTGTTGTTGTGCTTACAAAACACGTTTTTGATTATTTCGGAGGCGCAACTGCCTGGTTGCCCCCCTGGTTGTGGGCCTGCCACGTTGACTATCGGCTGGCTCTGATTCACTCTACTTCAAGTTCAAGCCTTGGAGTAGAGTGAATCTAAGCTTTAAATTACCCACTCAAAAACATTAACTGCACTCTCTCGCTTCAAGAACGTCGTCTTCCGACAGCATTACGTCGTACAGAAAAACATCAGTTCTACTGAAACTGATTAACGCTACCTTTCAGAGTTCTTCACTTCAACCGCCAAAATTAATGTTGATATTGATAAGCCCTGCTAATGTCTAGGCTACAGCTTGTGGCACTTACTGAAAGTATCCCACTGAACATTAAAAAATAGCAAGACGTGCGAACAAACGTCCGTTGCCAATGTCTAGGTTTCAGGTGATGTAATGATGTGCCGTTGATAAGGATCGAACGATAGAAAGGTTATGCTAGCCTTGATCACCGTAATTTCATCCAGGACATTTTTATCACATTTTGAATGAGGGACAGTATAAACCTCGAACCAACGAAACAGTAATGTTTCCTAGTCAGAGGTCAAATGTCATTTCTATCTTTGTTCAATGGAGTTTTGACTGTGGTGGAGGAAATGTCTTTGGCTGGAGAGGTGGTTGTAGGGACTAGGGGATGGTTGCTCGCCAAGTATGTATGTTTAAAAAACCTGAATTCAAGACAAGCACCGGCGCAATTTAGCACACTTGATTTGACGCAGACATTTGAGTCAACATTTGATCACTTTTCTCACTCACAGCCACGCTTCCTAGTTTTTTTTAGACTAGCCTACTAATCTAGGGTTTCTAAACACAAAAATGAAAAACTGAAAGGAGTTTGAACTTTCAAAACTTTAAAAATTTTTGAAAATAATAAAGAAAAGTTAAAATTTTAAACAAATTTAAAAAATTAATTCTTAATCGAAAAATTGCCGTCCCAAGGAGGTGCCGCCCGGGGCCAGAGCCCTCAGGGTCCCCCTTGCTACGCCACCGACCACCAGTCACCCACAACTGGAGGCCCCACTTTGAGTCTGCTACGTGTATTCTACTCTGGGAGCAGGCCCGTAACCAGCTTGTGACACCAGGGGGGCAAAAAGTTTTCTGGGAGGGCCTCAACTTTTTTTAAACTATGTCCAATAATTTTAAACTATGTCCAACACATTTTTCCAGGGGGATCGAAAAATTTACCAGGGAAGAAGGCCTCCGGTGCTCCCCTTAGTTACGGGCCTGTCTCGGAGACTTTAAAGCCACGCGTAAGCGGTAATCTTTCCATAAGTTGGGAATGGAAACAGCAATCTTTCCATAAGTTTGGGAATGGAAACAGGAACATCACTTCACGCACAGGGAAAGAACACGAGCTGGCCGAAGAAGAGTTATTGACTGGGTGTTGTTGGCATCTTTTCGAACAAGCGTCTTGGTTCTCACACTGTGGAGATATGAGATGGGTGAAAACTCTTGTACTCCGGGCGTTGATCCCAGAATGTTAATTCCTGGCATAAACGCTTAAAATAACCAGTACGTGCCAACTGGCAGTCCAAGTTCATTAGAAGATCAGAAATCCTGTCTGCAACCGTGTTTCTTGAAAGGCTGATATTTGCAAACGCCTGGTGCTTGTCACGGCAAACGATCATTGCAGTTTTCAGCATGCATATTTTCACAAAATCCCCTTCATTGAATGGTTTCGAAGCCACTGCTATTTCATTAGTTATCAAGTACCTCGCTTTTACTGCCATGTCGTTGATTCCTGCGAATAAACACAGATTGCTGCTGTTTGAAGAGTCTCACAGTGGCGACGAAGGCTGTAAACTTTCAGTGACATTTTGGTTCACCGAGGGTTACAAAGCACGTAACGTTGAAACCAGATGAGGAGACAGCCATGCAGCTCGACAAACCGTTTTCTACGAACGACATATGTCATGACAGCATCTAGGGGACAAATTTAAAACAATTGTGGGTTCTTTCATTGACATCATGCGGGTCATTTTTAAAAATATTCCTCTCAAAATCATCCCGAGGTTGGATTAAACCTGGTGGCGGGCGTCATCCAGCCCGGGGGTCGTTTATTTAACACCCCTGAATTAAAGAGATCCTAGGTACGATGCAAGTCCTGCTGGCTGCACCAACAAGAAAGCGGCCCAGACGCCGACCAGGGCCAGGTGGTGCGATAAAATAGACGATCTGGCTTGATCTGGCTTTGGTGTGGAACCAGCAGAACTACCAGAGGTTGCTGGGAACAGTGAGGTGTTTTGAGTCTTCCGGGGGTCTGCCCCAGCAAACCTCGAGAAGAAATGCTGGGTTTAAGTTAAACAAAACTATGATTTAAACGAAAATTTTGTTATTTACTGACAATTTTTAAAAAATAACGTAAAAAACAGATTTTGTTGGATAAAAACAACGTTGCAGTGAATGGAACGAGCATCTTTCTGTTACTATTGCCAACGACGATGTTTGCGAAGCGTCTGAAAAACATTGTTTAAACACAAGACTTTATTGTAGAAATAAAGGGTGTATTGAAAGATCGAAAGTAAATGATGGAAAAGTAGACATGACTGATGGGCATGACGAATTTATATGTTGTGCGGCCCAGGGTCATGAGTGTGGATGCATTCCAGGAAGTGACAATTGTGCCGCATCTGGAAAGCGCATTCCGAAAAGTTGGATCGGTGACGCAAGAGATGATTGCGTCACAAGCCGCAGTGACGAACCATGCAAAGCAGTTAAAATTCGATGCGGAAATTTCCAGGTTATAATAAATCGATGTTCAACAAATGAAGGCAAAACGTTTTTGCTGCAAAATTCAAATAAAAACACCACAACCTGCCAGATGCACAACCCATCCTATCATCATCTGAACTTATCAATCAAATGGATCTGCATTTCATCTCTGAGTGGAAATTGTCTCGGAGAGATCTTTCAATGTGAGAACGGACACGTCATCGACAATGCTCATTACTGCGACACAAAAGTGCAATGTGAAGATGGGAGTGACGAACAACAGCAAAGCTTTGGTTTCCGATGTTCAGGAAAGTCAAGGAAAAGCATATGTGTTTTGCCGCAGAAAAATCTTTACGATTTGACGTCTCAGTGTGCAGACGGCTCAGACATATGTTTCGTAGATGGCGAGTTCCGATGTTTTTTATGCTTGGACAAAAAGCTCATCATTTCAGGAAAACAGGTTTGCGACCGATATGTCGACTGCTTTGATGGTTCTGATGAACTTTTGTGTGCCTATCAATCAGTTGCACAAGCACTTGTTGGTGATGAGGAGTCAAGATGTCCCCCAGGACATATGAATTGCAATAGTTCCACTGAATGTGTGGCCATGGACAAGGTTCTGTGCAATTTTTCAATTGAATGCAAAGATAAAATCAACCAAAGGTTTTGTCGTCACGATCAGATATCAAGTAGCTTGATGCAGTGTAACGCCAGGCATGCGACAAACGACAACTTTATCCCAGTATTCGCCACACGATGCGACAACAGACCAGAGTGCCGGCGGATGGAAGACGAATGCAAGTCACACTGTGATCCTAAACCACGATTTTGTGATGATAGATGTGGGAAGTGGAATGGCAGGCGGCGGAGTGGAAACCGTGTATGTGATGGATATATTAGCGGAATCATCAGTGATTCAGACAAATGCAGTCGAGAAGTGGAAGAAAACTGTTCGATGAGGTTTCCATGCAGAGGTAAAGATATGGTCAGCATCCACATGCGGTATTACTGTGACGGCGTATTCCATTGTGACGATCACTCTGACGAAACAAGCACCGACTGTCTCAACAAACGATTCAACTGCACAGCAGCAGGAGGCGCATTTCCATCAGCAACGAGCTTGTTTGTGATGGAATTAAAGACTGCGACCAAGGTGAAGATGAAAGTCGTCAACTGTGCCAAGAGAAAAGGTTTTACTGCGAAAGTGGAAAACCAGTATCCATCGACAAGAATGGCATAAAAGACTGCGATGCAGGTTTAGATGAATGTAAGACTCTATTTTCAGATAGATATGAAATGATCGCCAATCCTGTTCTTCGCTCATTGTTTTGGATCATAGGTTTTGTGGCATTAATTGGAAATCTAGCCACAAATGTTTTAATATTGATGGAGATAGTTTTTCATTTCAAAAGCAGTAACTCTGTTGCCAAAGGCGACAGTTCCGTTAAACTAGCAAACAGATTCTTTATTTTCAACCTTACCATTTCCAACTTTTTGATGGGTGTGTATTTGTTGGGAGTTGTTTGTCAAGGTGTGAATTATTCAGAACGTTATTGTTTTGTTGATAAAAAATGGAGATCAAGCAATCGTTGCCGGACATTGGGCACAGTTGCAGTTTTATCATCGGAAGCATCTGCTTTCATCATGGCATCCATGTCCACCTTCCGGCTGGTCTCAGTCTACAAACCATTCCTGACCCGCACCATGAAATTCAAATGGATTGTTCTCGTTGGAGTTTTATGTTGGCTGTTTTCTTCACTTTTTGCTTTTCTTCCATGGATTCAACTGAAATCTGGTTATTTTGTGTCTGAAGTTTGGTTTCCCAACCATTTCTTCAGAACTGACACAATTTCCAAAAATGACATCATCACCTTAGCCAATCAAGTTTCTGACTCAAATTCCACTGGTCAGTCTTGACTCAAAGTCAAGGAGACAATTTCAGCGATGTTCGAATACAATAAAGTGAAAGCAGAGTTTGGGTTTTATGCTCAAACAAGTGTTTGCGTGCCACGTTTCTATGCTTCCACCAGAGAAAGTTCATGGGAATATTCCACCTTTCTCATCACACTCAACTTCATGCTCTTCATCTACATGGTGGTCGTCTATGTTTTTGTTTACAAGAAAACCACTGGTAAGAAATTTTCCACATCCAATATCGAAGGTCGAAATAAAGATTTGCAAAAACGAATTTCTAAACTTTTGCTGTCTGACTTTTTCTGTTGGATTCCAGTTTGCGTTATGGCCTACTTGAAAGTTGCAGGGGTGTCTTTTCTCCCCGAAGCATACATTGCAAGCGCTGGATTTCTTCTTCCTATAAACAGCGCAATAAATCCATTGCTTTACTCTCCGCTCATTGGTCAGTGGGTGTCACGTGCACGAAAATGTCTCACGGACAACTTGCTTGCTATTTTTCCACGTCATGATGATGCCACAACAAAGTTTGATGGCACAGGAGAGCAGATCAGAGAAAAACCAATACCAGCTATTATTTATTGCCCATTGGAACTCAGAGAAATCCGTAACAACTGTTCGTAATTTCGCACATTTTTTGTCAATGACTCACATGGGACTGTTGATGTTGTAGATTTCTCGTTCCATTAACGTTTTCAGTTTTGACAAATATAATTCTTTTATGATAAAAATTTAAACAATGTTATTGAAACCCGATGTTGTGTTACACAAATTTTAAAATCTACTCTATATATGTTTATAGATTTTATTTTGCGTTTTGGCTAGGTTCACTTAATGCCACAATTGTTAGACAAAATGTAAAACAAAGGATTTTTATGAGGGACGTGAAAGTTTGTGTAGAACGTACACAAAATAGCTAAAAATTAGTGTTTCCAATTCGGGGCAAAATTTCAAATCTCGGGTTTCGCGTGGCCGAGAAAAAAAACGGGAAAACCCGAGTTTTTTCGGGTTTTGAAGTAAATGTGAATTGCGCGAGAAGAACTCAATATCATTTTGAAACTACTACTGTTGCTCAATGAGTAGTTTTTCAGTGAATTATTAATAAGTTTTTCTGATTTTTATAATATTGACGCATGAAAATCAAAGCGTGATCTCATCATTCACTGTTTCTGAGTTTTGTAACGAATAGCCTCATGGCTGAAAAAGTCCCCTCTGGTTACACTGGTGCGGGATTGACTATGAGTGAGGTATGGTACAGCTTCAAGGTTATCGGGCTTCTTTACGTATCCTCAAAAAGACTCATTTCGTTTTTACAATTTGTGATAGGATCTCTTCCTGCGCTGGAATTCTGTTCTTTCATTTCAAATGTCTGATCAAACTTTTGACGCTTGAACTACCTGCTTTTAGTATAACGGAGCACAACTTGGACTTGGTGGTGTTTGTTGAGCCTTGCCCTTGTTGCATAAGAAGTGGCTCCAAACATCTGATTTTCTTTGATTACTAACGTCTTGAAACTGAATGTCTGCCATGTTTTGCATGAGATTTAGTTAAATTCGCTTCTAAAGAATATCCACTTACTTTCTAGAACAGAGGTTCCCAAGCTGGGGTACATGTACCCCTAGGGGCACATTTGCCTATCCGAAGGGGTACATTTAAGTTTAGCAATAGAAGAGAAATATATATTTACACATCTTTGATTTCCAACTATTTATACATATATCAGTGAATATTATTTTCAAAAACCGTTATACGCTTATTTTTAAATATGCCTGTGATTAATCATGATAAAATATTTTGTCATAAGAAATTTTAGAGGTACTTGTTCATCTGTCGAAATGCTTAAGGGGTACACGCTTATCTGTCGGAATTCTAAAGGGGTATATGGTCCGAGAAAGGTTGGGAACCCATGTTCTCGGAAGCTACTGCAAAACTGAAAAGCAACGAATTGCTTCTGCGAAGAATTACGTACATCTTGTGAATAAACTTACATATAACATATTGTAAATTAACTAATTATTAACTGCAGTCTAACCCAACTATTGAATAACTAGCTCACAGTACTGATATAATTAGGCTCGCGAAAAGACTATGGCGTAACCATAGCGTGGTAATTATCAAACAAGAGATACGTGCATACACGCTTTTGTGACCATTCGCTTAGAAACCTTTCATATGCAAAATGACGTCACGATCCCTCAGAGTAATGCAACTCAATTGAACGAAAATGTAGACGGACCACCAACGAACGTCCCCAAGTGCCAACGAGCAAATCCCGTACACATGCGCCTCAATAGTTGAAAATTCAAACGTGCTAATTTGGCCGCTGCCCGCTACACTCCACAACTTCGGTGCAATCAGAACTATACAAATATTTGAATGCAACAGCGATTCCAGGGTTTTCAAAATATCCGGGTTTATTGGTTTAAAAAAGGAATTCAGAAAATAGCAGAAAATGCCCAAAAAACGGGTTCAGGAGAACCTGGGTTGGAAACACTACTAAAGGTTGATGAGCAGCCGAATCCCTGCGTCTGGTGCAAATGTGTTTATCTTTTCCCCCCTTGTTTTACAGCGACGTTTTCAACATGTTTATTGCCAACATGACAGCGTGAAAACACTGTTCACTTATTGCCAAGTTTGTGTCGCAATCAGGTGCTATATAGTCAGTCGAGAGTTTATACAGGTGAATTTGTCTATAACGATTTCGGCTATACCGACAGTTTGCCTATAACGACGCTTTTTCGTCGGTCCCGGCAGAACTATCTTTTACGTGTATTCGAGTTCGGCTATGACTTCGGTTATATCGTCACTTCGCTTATAGCGTCTCTTTTTGTCAGTCTCCGCATAATATTTTGTTCGTTTATAACGACAGTTGAAGCTCTTTTTACAGTTTGAAGTGTACGCTCGGCTATGTGGAGCCACCACCAAGTCTTTTATGGCCGATCAGGAACGTAGTTCGTAAGCGGCCAGTGTTTACGTCATGGCAGGTTTGACGTGAGAATAGCATCAAGCATTGCGCCATCAGCAACAATGGAGGCAAATCATGACATGAGTTTTACTGCAAAGTAGTATTATTAGGCAGGGTTGCGGAGTTGGAGGTAAAATGTCTGACTCCAACCTTTCCAAAATTTCCCAATCCGACTCCCGACTCCGACTCCTTAACATAAAGTGAATGAAGTTTGGCTGTCAAGAATTTCGTAACATCTTACACTCAATGGAAATCGTGGTGTACAGCAAGAATTTTCGGTTTCAACAAAAGTTTCATAAGAAGTTGTTACATTTTAACAGGAATTCCCTACTTAGGAGTGTGATGAAAAAAAACGATCCAATTGGACTTCCGGAGCAGGACACAAAAATCCGTAGAACACAAAAATCAGACTCCGACTCCCAGTGTTGCTAGGAGTCCGATTCCACCCAAAAACCTCCGAATCCTTACAACTCCGACTGCGCAATCCTGGTATTAGGGATGGTTGTAATCCTAGTACTAGTGATGGTTGTGACTGCAGTCACTGCAACTTCATCGAAAATCTTGGTGGAACAGTGCGTAAATTGGCGAAAAAACGATGCCATACCTTTGCCCTTTTGGAAAGAAGTGTGACAACGTTGTTTCGTCCAAGAGCGAATATGACACGAAAGTGACAAAACTTGCAAAAGATTTCGATATTCCAATGATGAAGCTGATTACAGTTACCAAAAATAAGGATAAACAAATTGATCACTTTTTCACTCGGAGTATACGCGAAAACACGACACAGTAAGCGGAACTTTTACTCAAAGAACACAGTTAATCTTGGTCAGGCTTAGGCATTTAACTGAAAAGCCATTTGAAGAACGATTTATTGTAATTTGGCTATAACGACATGCCGCCTATAGCGACGCTACGCTTTTGCTTCGGTCCCATGAAGTGACGTTACAGGCAATTCTACTTGTAGTGATATCACGTAAAACAGCTTTTACGAAAAAGAAATTATACCAAAAAGAAAAGTTTTAAGATAAAAATGTAGGCAATGTTGGTGCTAATCTGCTTTTTCTTCACTCAAATTTTATGATCTGGTGTTAAAAACGTTGAAAACCTCTAGGTTTGATTTTTGAGTCTGCACGGAATCAGCCTGCCATGCACTGCTTTTACAACTTGCAATGATTCTGACTGCACGTATCCACATTTAACCATCAAGCTGTAGCCTGTGGTGATAGCAACTTCTTGAGCTAGCGTGTGCTTGTTACTGTAGTCTGAGCGCTTTTTCTGATCTTGCTTTAGCATTTGTCATTATTTCACCTATAAGCTTTTGCTTGCAAGTTGCTGGACTGAAGATGCGTCGCAGACACGAAATCGGTTTCCTAGATAAACAATTAGCGATCTGATTCGGCTGTGACATCCTTGTGACGTCTTGATGCTGGGTTTTTAATGATAAGAATAAGTAACTTCCATTGTTGCAAAGACGCAGATTCAAAACTGTTTGAAGGCTACCTTAACTGCAACAATACACCATTCACTTAACGCCAAGTTGGTGCAGCGCTCAGTTGCTATATCATCAGTCGACAGTTCATATCAGTGCAGTCCCGTCGCCACAAAGGGTTTGGTGGGTTTAGCCCCTCCCAAAATCTCCAATCCACCTCTCAAATTGAAATATAAAGCACTGTATACCATTAGAGTTTTGGCAAATTTTAGAATATCAAGCCCCCCCGCACAAACGTAAAGCCCCCCTATTGAATAATTTCTGGCGATGGTTCAGTATGGTGATACAACGTCAAACAGTTGACTGCATCACGCATGTTCACCTGTTTTGTGTGACGCGTATCTTTGGCAGCTCCAAACTCCCACTTATTTTCTATAACTTACTTCAAAAAACAAACTTCGAAGTTCATTGGCAGCAGCCCAGGTTTTCTGCATACTGATGATAAATTCAGCAAACGCAGTCCTTCCCTTCACTGGTTGGATGAAATATGTGAAACATTTCCTCACGTGTTTGATGAACTGTTTGATCAAGAAGGAAACGCTTGGCAAGATGAGTGGCAATCTCAACGACAACATCGCTGTTTCCGCCAATGTGGGTGAAACACTGACACATTAGAACTAATCAACTCAACGACTACAGATGTGATTTAAATCCCTGTCACGTTAGTCACCAATAAACAAGTTCAATTTTGCATCAGAAGATTGTTTTTCTGCTTAAATTTATGTGACTTCGGCGGAATGATCTTGCCCAGCTATGTCCAACCCGCGGCCCAGGCGAAGGTTATGTGCGGCCCAGTTTAGGTTTTCGCTGTAGTAAAAGTATCCTGCATACTGACAACCTGTCCTTATTTTGATAATCTTGAATTTGACATTTTTGATGCAGTTGGTTCTCAGTGCCACGTTATTACGTCTTTTACCATGGCAGTTAGGATTCGAACGCTTTCAGTACATCAGCTTAAGCTAAATCTAGTTTGCTAAAATTAAAGTAAGTACTTGGAAGCTCTACTTGTTTTTTGAGCATCAGTATCAACCTGTGTCTTTCATTCTATTAACTGCGACGATTCTTGTCTACCCATATCTTCAACTCAAGTACTATCTGTGCACACTGCAGAAGTAACAAAAATCAGCACGCATTGATTTCATTTAATGGAAATCGATTTCGCCATACGGCATCTTCAGTCCTTTTCAAAAATTTCGCCACACGGTATCTTCAGTCCTTTTTAAAGATTAAAGTAAGTCATGTGCGGCCCTCATTAATATGTCCTTCAATGTGCGGCCCTGATGAAGATAGTGACATAATTTTTGGATCAATAAGCCATTTGGGTTGTTCATAACTAATCTAGCCATAAAACTACGCATTTTACTGTCGGTTGCAGACTTAGCTTACCTTGTCAAATTTTTCTTTTCGTGGCTGGCATGAGCTGTCTACTAATGGTTTGCATTATAATCAAATTGCGCATGCTAGTACCACATCCATCAGCATAAAAGCAGAAGTCCGCCATAATTTTTTTTATTTTAATTTGATACCACATAGCAGCAGGGGTGGAGCCATCCACGGTCTACTGGCGGGCCGCAAGGGGTCAATTCAGGGGCGACTCCAGGTCAACACGTGACTCAAAACATATGTTGCATAGTCCATATAAGAAACATAATTTGCAAAATGCAAGAGATGTAATGCACACGGAAAATATATAAACGCACTGATAAATCTGCAAGGCAACCACGTACGAAGTTCTACAACACGTGGTGATACTCAAAGTAGGGTTGCCAGATGCCTTTCGTAAAAATTCCGGCCATTTTGATTATTTGTCAACAGTGCCAGATCTAACATGTGTTTACATTTAATCGCACCAAGGATTGCGTCAACATCAGCAAATAAACTTCGCTGAAAGAACTGTCCTGACAAGATTCACTACTAGAGTCAATCTAATTTGATAAACTCTACGTTATTTCTCTTTGAAGTTACGGAAAATTATGTATTTTCAAAATACCGGCTTCAGGCACTGATTTTTAAAATACCGGCCTTTTACCGGCCTCTGCTAAATTAGCGGTAATATACATGCCAGGCCGGTGAAATACCGGCCATCTGGCAACCCTAACTCAAAGTTGCTATAAAGTTTTTATACTAACTTTGGTTATACTGACTGAATGCAACCTTGGTGGCTTGCGTCAATGAAATTTCCATTTGCTCTGATTCTAGCTGGAACCATTTTTGCTCTGTGGCGTTAGTTACGTTACAATGAATTAGAACTTATGAGAACTCGTCCTGTCGTCCATTGTTGCCAGACGCACCTCACAGAGCCATGGTAACACCAATTAGCTCTC
>Ga0210059_1008042_pt1 | contig 16711 bp, 7 predicted proteins | sample Ectturendosymbi2_FD_188042 | JGI IMG/M metagenome (GOLD analysis project Ga0210059, IMG submission 188042) | Ecteinascidia turbinata endosymbiont from Florida, USA - Sample 2 (SPAdes) (version 2) | ecosystem: Host-associated > Tunicates > Ascidians > Unclassified | place: Key West, Florida...
CTATTCACAAGATGTAACAGCAGGCGTAAAACTTACTTTGCAGAACATTACCAACAAAGTCGTTTATTTTAATATTAACACTGAATTTTCCTCTGACTGATTCTCAAAAGCTGACTTTTCAATCCTGCGTTGATTATGATTGTTTGGCCACAAGCGAAACACGCACTAACTCTAGTCTAAACCTAAACAGATTCAGACAAATAGACAATGAGCAATGTAATTCTCACACAGATCCCTGCAGTCTACGTTAGAATTTTATATCATTATCAACTCAATCCTTCGATTGTCATGTCGACTGTCAAATTCATCAACGAAATCATAAATCTATTTTTTCACGTCGTACCCTTTTCATTGAAAGTAAATCAATATTACCCGATCTTTCACTGGTTATGAAATTTCTGGTAAATGTTTTCACTAATTTCATATTTGAAATACTTCTCTCGTATGAAGCGCTGGTGACGGAAAGCGTTACAGCTACCACTACCAGTAACAATCAAACGCAACCTTCTAAGCCGCTACAAATGAGAAAAATTGTTCGAGCGATATAGGCAGCTTCGACTCCTTTCGAACAAAATCTTTCCCAAGTTATTTCATGTTTTAAATCATTTTCACTTATTAAAACAATTTCTTTCAAGTGTTTTTCTGATAGAAATATTTGACCGCCTGGGCAAAGAGCTGAAATTCGCGGAAGAATTGCTACTGAATCATTACAGAAAATCCGTACCAAATTCTATCAGGTTGCAGGACATGTGTGGGTGGAGTTAAAACTAGTCACGAACCACTTCCGTAAGATGTTTAGGAGTCATATACATAGAACCGTCACCAGAAAGTCTTCAGTAGGGCTTTACGTTTGTGCAAGAGGGCTTGACATTTAAGAATTGACAAAACTCTCCTAATTTATAGTGCTTCACACTTCAATTTGGGGGGATTGGAACTTTGTTTGGGGGGCTAAGCCCACCAAAGCCCCCGTGGCGACGGGATTGCATATACACAAGGCAGCAGAACGCAATACTGCAGGCGAGATAAATTCGGATAAAGCGACTGAAACCGATTCTTAATGCTTTCACAAACCTTTTGCTACTGGGACTAGCAACAATCAGCTGACAGTAATATAATCCAGTTCCATCTCATACTGAAGTGCACGAAAGACCAATCTTCCCACTTCTGTTTCTTAGTTTCGAAATAATTTTTTCCACACCACGACCGCGGTATGACTAAATTTCACGCAGGATCCGAGCAACTAATAGTACTGAAGTGTTTCGTCATAAACAACTCCAGTTACCCGACCGTCAGAAACAACACAGCTAATCATGCATTTGGGAAATATTGAATGCAGGCTGGAGGGTTTCTAAAATATTGCTGGCCGAAAGTTATCTACTGTATATGCACAGGACCTATGTCAACTAAATGAACTTGAACGGTAAATTAAGAAAAAAACTGGGGCGGCCAAACAGGGGCCAAGCAAAAATTTGGGGGGACATGGCCCCCCCAGTCCCTCAGAATCGCCACTGGGTACCGGTCAGTGCAACCCGATCCAGGCCGGGTACAACCTCTAATGAACTTGCCGTACGCTAAATCAGCAAAGGAATTGAAAAGGTTGATTGGTTTGTTTGCGTATTACGCTCGATGGATCTCAAATTATTCAGCCAAAATCAGACCGTTAATCAAAGCCTCGCTGCCTCTCGACGAAGACGCACTTCGAGCGACAGATGTTGTCAAACAGGATCTTGCTTCCGCAACTCTACAACCCATTAATGAATCCTTACCCTTCACTGTTGAAACCGATGCTTCGGATTTCGCTACAGCTGCTTCTTTGAACCAAGATGGTCGTCCAGTTGCTTTTCATTCACGTACTTTATCTCCCAGCGAACAACGCCATTCCGCCGTTGAAAAGGAGGCCTACACTGTGGTAGAAGCACTTAGAAAGTGGAGGCATTTGCTTATTGGAAAGCATTTTACCCTTGTAACTGACCAGAAGAGTGTGTCATTCATGTTAGACGCGCGACACGCCAACAAAATCAAAAATGACAAAATCGCGAGGTGGCGATTGGAGCTGACGTCGTATAGCTACACTGTTGTGCATCACCCTGGGATAGAAAATGTTGGTCCCGACACTCTGACTCGAGCTCACTGTGGTTATGTTCAACAAAACCGCCTGCGCGATCTTCACGTTGCTCTCTGTCATCCAGGCGTTACGCGAATGGGTCACTTCGTTCGTACCAAAAATCTTCCATTCTCTCTCACTGACATACGAGAGATGACCTCTCAGTGTGAAGAATGTCAACAGATAAAGTCCCACTTCGTTCGCTCAAATGATGCTTGACTTATCAAAGCGACACAGGTTTTTGAACGACTGAACTTGGACTTCAAAGGCCCATTGCCGAGCGCTTCCAGTAATAAATACTTTCTCACAGTCGTCGATGAGTATTCCAGATTCCCCTTTGCTTTCCCTTGTTCTGATATGACTGCGAAAACTGTCATTCAGTGTTTGATGCAACTGTTTTCGATTTTTGGAATGTGCTCGTACATTCATTCTGATCGATGGTCATGTTTTCAATCCCACGAGCTGAAATCTTGGTTGCACTCACACGGAGTTGCCACGAGTCGAACTACAAGTTTCAACCTCAGAGGCAATGGGCAATGCGAGAAATTCAACGGTATTATATGGAAAGCTATACAATGCTCGCTGAAGTCCAGGCAGCTCCCTCTGACTCACTGGGAGGACACCCTGTCAGATGCGCTTCACTCTATTCGTTCCTTGTTGTGTACATCAACGAACTGCACTCCCCACGAAAGAATGTTTCACCATGCTCGGCGATCTGTCAATGGAACTTCCATTCCGTCGTGGTTGAAACCAGGCCATATTTATGTGAAACGTCACGTTCGAAATAAGGACGAGCCCTTGGTTGACGAAGTAGAACTACTGGAAATCAATCCCAGCTATGCCCACGTTCGTTTGAAGGATGGACGAGAAACAACCGTCTCGATTCGTGATCTTTCACCGCGAAGTGTTTGTGATGCCTCTCCACCAAGTGTTCCCATTCCCTCACCCCGTTATGACGATCGACCTCCTGACGACAGCTGCACGTCAATTGAAGAAGACAAGGAAGATAGTGTTTCTACAGACAATTCGTCTGGAGACTACGAAAGTCAGTCTCCTGTAAGAAACGATGGACATAACAGTATTGTTGAAACATCACTGATCCTACAACTGTTCCGTTGTGACGCTCGACACGCATGCGCAAACCCGTCGATAGATATGGGGTCGTTCCATATAAATACGATGTGCTACTGCATGTATCCTGTTACTTAATAAGATGTGCTTTTGCTTGTGTCGAGTTACATACTAAGATGTACTATTGCGTGTGTCGATTTTCATGGAGAGGGGGAGAATGTCCTATTTGGCGTTATTTTGTTCTCTTGTAGTGTCACGCACGCGAGTGCATTTTTGTTGAGCGCCGTTAATTGTTTGGCTTGCGTTGATTTTTTGCGACGTGGCATTGGTTCTTTGCGCCTCCAGCTTTGTTCAGAAGTCGCTGTTCGGTTGACATCGCTGATGTTGTTTCATTCACTGTATGTCGCTTGATCGTTCGCTGCGGACTCAACGAATAAGTTTAATAAAGCCTTCATTAGGTCACATCATTACCATCATGTATGAAGGTGTTGCACTCCAAGTCACGTCAAAAGATTTTAAGGCGTAAAATAATAATTGTCTGCGTTTGTTTGTGTGTGTATGTGTGTGCTATGGTCCATCTAGTCTGAGACTAATAAATACATAATGTTCGAAACATCTGCCTGCTCTTAAGTACAACAATTTTCTTGTAATCTGACAAATATGTCACATATTTGTGATCTAGTGTTTTTTTGTGAATCGAGTTTTTTTATGTTGAAATCTAGTACTTTTCCCTAACAACACAGCGGCAACACTGGTTCAGACGTATCATGTCATCAAACTTACCGATTTGGTGTGGCATTCATTGACCCAGTCCCTTTTCTGGACTCATGATTGCTAGACGTAACAGAACAGTAATACCTACTGCCTAGTAAATTTTAGCACATTTCCAGATCATTTCATTATTCATTTGTGATCATTATTCATTTGTGATCATTGTTCATTTGTGTAGCCTAGTGGTAATACTTTGCGTGTACTTTTTATCTGTTAAGCTTTCAATATATTTTAGTCAGGTCTACAGGCTATGCAGAAAAGAGGGCTTAATGTAGATTGCAGTTGAATGAAATTTAAAATGCCAAAAACGGATAAAAGAGATGTGGCTTTCGCTATAATGAATAGATCACAGGTCATCGACTACATGCCTTGTGCATGGAATTGTTTTTAGAGGTGTTGCAGGTATATATCAAAAAGTTGGTTCTATTTTTGGTCATAATAGTTTCAATTCTTTGCAGAATATTCTAGTTTTGAGTGGTTAAAACTGAATCATATGAACTGATCATCCCAATGCATTGGTGCTAAAAATCATTAGGATTTACGTTGAAGTCTTTGAAGTGTCAGCTATTACGGTCTTGTAAAACAAACATAGCCTACAGCATAAGTTATTTGAATTATGATGAACAATTTTTTCTCAAATTATGCTGAGTTGGAGTACATGCAGACTATTATAGTAGTGATAAGATTTCGGATTTAAACAAGATTTGGATTTTGAAAGGGTTTGTTTTCGGATTTGGATATGGATTTTGAAATGAAATGCCGGATTGGATTTGGATTTTAAAAACCTAAATCCGTTCATCTCTGATGAGTATGCTGAAGAGAATTGAGCCACTTTGTTCTACAGGCCTATGCTTCAACAGATGTATTACCTTTTGATTGCCTTACAAATGACCTTTCACAAATTGAAACACTTGAATAGTGAAAGTTCCTAATCTAACACTTTCAGCAAAGATAATGGTAATCTTGGTACATACCATGATAGGCTAAATATTAAACTAATGATCAGAACAATTCAAAATCTTTAGAGCTTAGCTTGCACTGTTTAACAAAAGAGAATACTTTTCCAGGTAAGAATCAGATGCTAAGATCTTACAGATTATATATTTTGCCTGTTGTGTAGGCATCATCACCTGCACAAACTGTATGAAAACACTTGGAAGCAATAAGTCAAGTAAAAATTTTTCTATGAACAAGAAGGGTTTGTCTGCAAAATATATTTACAGTTTAATTACAAGCAGAGCATTATCAATATTCATTACATATCATTTACACAGAACTGTTACACAGCATACAAGCAATCGTGGACCAAATATTTTTTCATTTTTTGGAGTGGACAACATACATTGCTTTGCCATTGAACGTTTAACAGCACGGGTTATGTTTAGGCCTACTTTGTTGTAGACTACAAGTGAAGTCAGTCATGCCCACGGAAAAAGTCATCGTATGATTCCTTAATTCTTTCACATTGGACGGTGCAAATATTCGTGCACTTTGCATTTTACTCTAAACTAACCAAAAGGCAGATCAATGACACATAACACGTGTTATATGACATTGGGCAGATCTATTCATTTACCCCACAGGCATACGTTGGTCTTTCGACTTTTTTGCACTTCAGTCAAGCGCAACATCTGATGCGACGGACTACATAGCGATAAGCCCCGTCTATCGATCAGCCATTTAGCGCCACTTTCCAGCAGTTTTGAAGTGTGATGGACCAGCCGTTTCTTATCATGTGTTATATGTCATTGGTCTGACTAAAGGCAAAATTGCTACAGCACAGCTTTTGCCGGACCACAAAATAGACACTAGCAAATGTGTTGGCTAATGTGCAACTGCGTGAGCGGTTATGGAAATGAATTGGATGTTGGAGTGCATAAGTTTTAATTTTCGGATATGCATTGGATATGGAGTTCATGAAAAAATTTCAGATTGGAAGAGGATGCAAAATTTGCATATCCGTGCAACTCTGGTACTTTTGCCCATGAAGCACAATGGACTTTGCCTTTTTTGCATTTTCAAAATTTATCAAAATCTGCGTAATCGGATCACATAAAAACATTTTTGATGTGGTTAGAACAATCACATTTAAACAACAAAATTTTTGCCAGTCCGATCCATTTTACATCCGCCAATTTTCAAAAAAATTGCAGTCCGATGCAGTCTTGATCCGACCACAAATGGCTTCAGTTCTCATCCAGTCCTGATCTCTTCTGACAGGACAGAAATTTAGCATTACAGGCTCTGGCGTAAAATGAAAACTCCATCAGGAGTCCACATCGACACTACTGATTCTGATCCTTGATCATCTCTAACCTCTGCAACAGAAACGGCAAGGATCCGGAGTGCCGGAGTCGAGTCCGGCGGGATTTTGCGTTTTTTTCGGATCCGGAGTCAAACATTTGTGAAAAAGCAGACCCGGATCCGGAGTCACTTTTTAACAGAGATGATCGGATAGTGAATATTTACTATCCGATCCTATCCTGTTTGTGAAAAATGATATCCCTATCTGATCCGAATCCTGTTTTGGTTGATACCATACTATCCATATCCGAAAACGATCCGAAAGTGTATTGTGATGTGCAATACACATTTTTGTGCTGTGTCTATTTTGCCATGAGGCTATTTTACCTTGTGCGGCAAAATAACTGCTGGAGTTATTTGCCTTTAGGTGACCATGATTGGTTGAAATGTCACTTGACAAGTTTGGAACGCATGTCTTACTTAGTTGACCATGACATCCGTAACAGCTCAGTCCCATGCATGGATGATGGATGTCATGGTTTCAGGGCTGGAAAGCAGTTAGCAACTTCTTGTTTGCATTAAGTGAACTGTAGGCTAAACCCTGACTCTTAACGCTGAAGCACTAAACCTATAACTTGACCCCAAACCTTGACCATAATCCTAAACTCTAACCGCAAACTCTTAAACCTCAACCAGTTGTCTCTGCGTATTGTGTACTTGCCACATGACATGGCCACTTCAACCATTTGTGTTCAAATAGAGGCAAAATAGTCCCAGCACAGGTTTTGCCTCATGATGCAGAATAGACACTACCTGAATGCGTTGTGGCACTTTGGGCCCTGTCATGCTTATAAACATAATGTTTGATATATCTTGTAAGCTTGACATATCGCATAACTTATGCACTTTTCCAAGTCAATTGCATTAAAAAGCAAGCTGAAGTTTTTGCCACACAGTCCCGTCGCCACGGAGGGGGGCTTTGGTGAGTTTGGCCCCTCTGAAAAAAATCTCCAAGCCCCACCAAAATGAAATATGAAGCACTATAAAACAGTGATGTTTGTTCAAATTTCAGAATATCAAGCCCCACTGCACAAATGGGAGGCCCCCTGCATAAAACATCCCCCCCAACTTCACAAATGTTAAGCCCCCCATAGACGTTCTAGTGCCGGTTCTGTTGCCACACCAAACTTTTCATTGACCATTTCTTTGGTAACAATGGTTAGATTTTAACACCATGAGTTCACATTCATAATTTCGTTTATTAATCCTCTCCATAATTGCGCTTTAACCAAACCTAACTTACTACCAATGCTAGTCTACACACAAAAACAGCATTCAAAACAATACACTGGCTTAAAATAGGTCATTTATATTGAAATGACTGACTAAAATTTCAGTCTAACAAGTCAATGTAACAAAACAACAATTTTGCATATCATGTTTAAGAAAGAATAAAGCTATCTGGCCTGGTATCAACCAACAACCAATCAATGCAGGCTCACGTAGAATAGGCGTGAAGACTGCAAGGCCTGGTGTAGACTACAGACCACATTAAAAAAGCTAGAGTGCTCTAGCTAGTCTAGACTACAGATCACAGTAGGCCTACACTAGCTAGCTTTAGTCCAGGTATGCAGCAAACAATGTTCTTAATGCATACTGAAAGAGCCCTATCTTGCCACATCAGGAACAGATTCATGCTGACAAACTTGGCGTGTCCAATTAGCAGATTAAGAGGGGAAAGGGATTACACTGCGGTACAGAGATTACACCATAGACAGACTCGGAGTTATGAAACAAAAGGCTGAAAAGATGCTTCTGAAGATAATAAATGAATGATTGTGCAATGAGAAACGTTTTCTAAAAGTCTGAACCCTCGAAACATCGATAAAAGCGTTTCAGATATCCGGATCCGTATCCGGTTCCCGTTTGAAAGCAGTTTTTGGATATCCGTCCATATTCAGTTGCAAACTCACTATCCTGCCGGATATCCAACTGGCAAACCGAATGGTGATCATCTCTGCTTTTTAATTTCGGCAGTAGCCAGTGATGTGTCCAAGTCATTTTTGTCGAGTCAGAGTCATCTAAAATTTTTTCGAGTCGAGTCAGAGTCAAAGTCACGACCTGGTCGAGTCGAGTCAGAGTCGAGTCACAAGAACTGTCGAGTCACAAAAACTCTCGAGTCACTTCGAGTCATTGGTTTGCAAGCTCGAGTCAATGTCGAGTCACACGAAATTTCACGTTTTTTCTACGACACTTTTTTTGCTATGAAATGGTACCCAACATGCCATAAAATGGTTCCCGATCAGTGAGAAAAAGTTGCCCAATGTTGTTTAACAAGTTTGATTGCAGGTTATTTATAACTAAGTTTTCTCAGTTTGCAGTTTACTTTTGTCTTTCACTCTCAGTCATTTCAGAAAGTCTAGCCCAACCTTGCTGCAAGTCTTGCAGCCTCTCAGTTAGCGTTGTGGTGAATGTGCGATTCACCACAAAAGGGATGTGTGTGAAGAACAACACCCATATGTCGCGAACAAGCAAAAATAAAATGAGCACGACGTGGGCGTAGGCGTAGCCAGGGGTGGGCCAAAGGGGCCATGGCCCCCCTCAAATTTTTAGAAAATGTAGTCATTTTGTGCCTTGAGACGCTTTTTTCTAAACAAAATAGTGTTATTCGCCTGAAATCAAACATTTTGGCCCCCCAAATTTTTTTGGCCCCCTCCAAATTTTGGACTGGCTACGCCACAGCATGAAGCATAAATAGAATGAAAAGAAAACCCACAAACAGTAAAGTTTCCAACTTCACTGCATGAAGTATATATAGAATAAAAAGAAAACCCACAAACAGTAAAGATACCAATTAAGCAAACCTAATTCAAAAATTGCTACCCCAGCTGCCCACTTCACATTGGAAATCAAAAGGTCACAGTAGGAACAAACAAGCAAAACAAACTACCAAGTGTACAGTGACGTAACAACCAAATAACAGTTCAGTGGGTTACAAGGTGCGTAAGTGGTGTGGGCCAGGGGTGACCAAGTTGTCTTTGATTAGGATCGACGAAAAAATTTCTTGCTAACTTGCGATCGACTAGTCGGTAATAAAGTCACAAGTACAAAATGCAAAATTTGAGTATTGTATGTGCAAATACAGTGTACCATCGCCTCAGTAAGTGATGCACAGATAAAAAGTAAACTGTCTCTTGCCCCTAAATCAGGGGTGGGCAAGAAATTTGGCTCGGGGGCCACTTTGAGAAGGCTGCCTTTAGCGGAGGGCTGTACGATCTTATAAAAAGAGAAGCAGGTATTGGTTAAGTTGCTAAGTTGGAGGAAATTTCAGATTTGAACTCATTTCCTGAATGCTTCCGCAGGCCACTGAAAATGCTGTGGCGGGCCACATTTGGCCCGCGGGCCGCTATTTGCCCACTCCTGCCCTAAATCATGATTGTCACGCCTCGCGGCATCTGCCGTGCTAGCCTATGGTCAGCCACCACAAGAGACACCAAAGAATATACGTGACCAACCAATTGATGGAGAATTTTATGTAGTTTCTGGAATATTGATATTGACTGAAAGTGTTCTTTTTAGTTATCTTGTCAATTCAATGCAAAATCAGGCGTGCTCGACCAGCTGAGCTTCGGCGATCGACTTGTTGGCCACCCCTGGTGTAGGGTAACGTACTTGCAAGAATTCGTTGACACAGCCATGCGGTGGGTCTATGGATGGTCGCAACTGGTCACAGGTCATAAAGAAGCCGAAGCAGCAGAAGTAAAACCATCCCAAAACCTTCCGTGACATAGCAAGACTGCGTTAAACCCATACAAATTTCGACAACAATTAGCCAAATCAACGAGCAACAACGACAAAAAGTAGGTAGGGCAACAAATAGCACGTCCTCCCAGCCGCTAAGGTACGTTCAAGAGAACTCAACGCAGATGGAAACCATGAAGCCCCGACTGTCAGAGCTCAAAACTGACGCTCTGCGAAGAGTCTTGGTAACAATGTTGTGGTTAGACAGGCTTACATGTTAGGAAGTTGGCCTGTCCGTTTTTCGACTGCCATGAACATTCCACATTTTAGCGTTAGGCTACTTTGCACGTGAGCCTAGGCTCACCACTACCAAAGTCAGTAATATTCAGCTTAGTGCATGCTCATTTTAAAAATCGTCCAAACTGTTACAGTAATCATCACACAGACAAACCACATCACCTACCTAACCAAAGTAGGCTATTTCAACCTGAAGCAAAACCCATCTGTACAAGTCCACCTCAAGAAATCCAGCCTACAGCACAGCTTGCTTCTACTGCACAGCGGTAATGCTAGCAAAACAACGCATGACGTAAGCATGTTGTTCACCAGGCAAGGTGAACAACCTTGCTTGTGTATTTTGCCTCCACTGACTCTTTTCTTTTCTTTGTTTATTTATTTAACTTCGGTTGGTCTTGAACAACCTGCAGTCATGTTTAGGCAGGCAAGCAAAAATCGTTCGGCCGTGTTAAGAGATATATCCGCTGCATGAGAAAACAATACAAATAAAGGCAGCTCTTCGCATTAATCACTAACAAATGCCCTAAAACCGATTTTTTAATTTTTTTTCTTCAATTCCAGGTGTTCACCGAACATCTTGAACACCCGGAATATCTGCCACTGAGTTGGACCACTCTGTTTTAAACAATGAAAAAAGAGCGTTTAGAAAAAGAACAGGTACTGGGTAAACCCTCTGAGGAGAATAAATTATAAAGTCTCACTATACGCGCTTTTTACTTCTTTTGACTGATTTTGGGCGCCCACTGACCACCTGTGAGACTGCACTGTGCGCCATGGGCCTAGGCGTGAAGCTGGGTGTAAGGTTTGGGGAGGGAAAATACATTTCAGGGGGAAATATTTTGTTTTTATTATACGTTTAAAAACAAACTGTGACGTCAAAAATCATAGGCGTAGCCAGGGGGAAAGGGGACATGGCCCTCTCACAAATATTTACAAATTATAGCCATTTTGTGCTTTGAGAGGCGTTTTTCTAAGTAAAATAGTGTTATTCCCCTAAAATCAAACATTTTGCCCCCCAAAATTTTTGGACTGGCTACGCCACTGAACGTGGGATCTTTATTGTTGCTTACTGCCACAGTGTGAAGCTTTGCGCACTTGCTGGTCAGCCTTTCCAATCACAACAAATGGTTCTTTGAACAGGATGTGAAGGTGGTACCAGGTACAACCTTTCAAAAAGAACGTGCAATGGATGCGGTTCATTGCAAAAATGAGGGGATGCTGTTGCCACTTCTCGGTTGGCGTTGCATTGACAGTGTAGTTTCCGTATGGCCAATACATGAAAATGACCAGAGATGAACATGTAGGCTACTTGGATTTAAATCTTGCGACATTTCAACATATTGATGGATTTGGATGTTATCATCTTTGCTTAAGCACATTTGGAATGGAATTGATTATTTTCTTTTGAACTTCTTCACAACTTTCGGTTCAATTTTGGGACTGGAGATTACTGTAACTTTTGGTTCAGTTTTGGGACTGCAGGTTGCTGTAAGACTACAGGTTAACACTGGATTGCAGTCACCGATACGTTGGGAGCCATTTGTTGCAGGCACAATGCTGCGTCGCCCTGAGCCAACTGAAGAAAGAGTCGAACCGACAATGCTCAGCATTATAGCAACTGAGATGACACATTTGATCAGGTTCACTCTTCTATTGCTGCTACGAGATCTACGTTATATGTGGTGCAATCACGTCGCCACATGGGCTTAGGCTAATAACAGTGGCAGAAATTTGGATTTAAATAAAATTCGGTTTTCGCATTGCATTATATTTTGCAATATAGTTTTTGGTTTGTATTTGAATCTGAAAAACTTGAATCACTTTACTGGTATCTGGAAAAGACTCAAGATCACAGTATGAGGCCCACTGCATGATCACGATACGCAAATACTACATTAAACCACCCTAAGGTGACAATGTATTGTGCCCTGCTGACCCCTCAGTGAAAGCAAAGTCTCAGGTCTCCCTCTATGCAAGTTGGGGACACTTGATCCTTAAAATGCACCATAGCACGACCAGACAGGCAAAACAGAAAATTTCAGCCAATCTTGATCATCACTGAAGCAAAAAATGCTCATTTCTTGTGTGCAAACGAACTGGGTTTGTCCATCAGGAACTCAGAGATTTTGTAAAAATGACTCTGACTCGTGTCATAGACTGTGACTCGAGACGAATCGAGTCATTCTGTGAAAAACGTGACTCGAGTCGAGTCACCATTTTTCTCAAGGTGACTCGAGTCGAGTTCGAGTCACCAAAAATCGTGACTCGAGTCACGCTATCACTGGCAGTAGCAGGAGTCTATGTGGTCATTTCTTAAGTAAAACATGGTTGAATTATTTCGGTTGAATCGATGATTGTAGCCAAAGTCTGAACAGGAGTCGGATTCTCAAATTTAAAAGATTGCCGGACCCGGATTCAAAAATTTTGGAACAGGAGTGGAGTTGGAGTCTGAAAAAGTGACTCCGGCCAGCTCTGACTTGGATTGGATTCGGACTGTAGCAAATTTTGTTGAATTTGGATTGGAACCGAACTGTGAATATTTCCGAAATTTCCGAACCAAACCGGAATTGGACTGAGTTAATGGAAAAGAATTGTGGTATTTTTGTTGTGAAAAGGCTCCAGTATTGAATTTTTTCACATTTCATTTGGACTTGAATTTTGAATTTGAAAAATTTTTGGACTGTGGTTGGACTTGGACTGAGTTTTAGAAAATCAGGTCTGGATCTGGATCGCAAAATTTGACAGCCCGCTCATCTCTGTGATGAGCGACAGAGATAAGCGGCCTGTCATATTTTGCTATCCACATCCAGTCTTGATTTTTTAAAACTCAGTCCAAAAGGTTTTGCAAATGTAAAGTCCAAGTCCAAAAAATCTGAAAATTGCAACCTTTTCACAACAAAAACGCCCTCTTTCTTTTCCATTAACTCAGTCCAAATCTGGCTGTGATTTTAAATTTTGAAAAGATTTACAGTCCTGATCCAATCCAAATTCAACAAAATTTGCTATAGTCCGGATCCAGTCTAATCCAAGTTTAGTCTAATGCTCATCTCTGATGAGTGGCTGAGTGCTCTCACCCAAAATGACTTTTGAACCAGGAACTTATGGAGTGGTGCTGAACAGGTCAGGTTGATAAAGCAGTGTAACACGTCACGGCTTGGTTGGTTCCGAGTCTAGAAGGGTGTTCAGAATCGCTCTACCAGAGACAAATCGCACTCTGTATATGATCAGAGTGACACTATTTGTATTTCTGTTCAGTGCCTCTGCATTGACCAAGCATTCATTTATCAATTAGTTTAGTGATATACATTAACAGTAGCGCATTGCAGAGTAGGTGTTGTTAGCACGCAATCAACACTTACAAACTTACACTACTGTATGCATGAGTGAGACACTATCAATTTTGCAATTTGCCCTTACGATTTCAACCATTCCTTCATGTGGGTTAATCTAATTAATGGTACTGCAAGTAAAGTTTTTTATCACTGTGAGTGAGAGGAGCAAACCACTTTATTTAACAGCACCTTAAATATAGCGGGTTTTAGTAGAACGTAGGTTGGCTGTATCTGGAAACAAAGAATATCCAACCTTAGTAAAAATGCGTAAAATACCTGGAAAACCAGGATTGCAAAGTTGGAGGAAAATTTTTCAACTCTAACTATAAAATTTCCGACTCCTTAACACAATGTGAATGAAGTTTGGCTGTGAGCAATGTTGTAGAACTAGCAATCAATGGAAATGGTGGTGCCCAGCAAGTATTATCTGTTTCAATAAAGGTTCAAAAGAAATCGTACCGCTTCAACAAGCACGAGTTAGGATTCCTAACTTAGAAGTGCCACATAAAAAATGATTGAATTAGACTTCCGTAGTTGGACAAAGAAGAGTCCAACTCTTAGTGTTCTTAGGAATCTAACTCAACTCCACCCAAAAATTTATGCTCTGACTCCGCATCCTTGGGAGTAACAATACTTTTATCCATATGCATATTGAATAGAAAAAACTCCCTGTAGTGTCAACCTTTACAAGGACAATCCAACCATGGTTTTCACAGTTTTAGGCATAAAAGTTTTCTGCTTTTTGTAGAAGCAGAAAAAAGCTGCTTTTTGCAGAAGCTGGATTAGTGCTAACTGCATCACTAGTGCCACACCTAGTGATTTTTCACTAGATCTAGTGATTTTTGGACTGATCTAGTGATTTTTCACTGCAATCTAGTGATTTTTTGCAAAGAAGTGGTATGTGATTGAAGAAGATTGTTTGTTTTTTTTTAACTTTTCAGGCATCTTAGATTTTCAGCCTTTCTTTAAACAATTGATTATGTGAATTGTTGTTTGATGATTTGCACCAACAGAACGAACAAGTATTTCTAATTTGAGTTTCTCATTGTTTTCACTTCCGTACAGAGAATGAGATCAGCACAGATTACAACTGGATCAGGACTAAAGCCGATTTTGGCCGGTTCAGGAATGGATCGGACTGCATTTTTTTTTTAAATTGGCGGATCAGGACTGAATCGGACTGAAGAAGTTTTTGTTGTTTCAATGTGATCATTCTAACCATATCAGAAATTTTGGTTGTAACCCAATTTTACAGATTTGTAAGTGGCAGTGTAGGCTGTATTTAGCCATCAACAGCAAAAACTCTGCTGGGGCTATTTTGCTATTTAAACTGTACCCAACTTTGTCCACATATAACGTTGAGTTCGTATTACCAGGAGCAAAGTGATTGTATAGCTGAGTGGTTGGTGTGATATATCTGCTGTGTGAGTGGTTGTCAGTTCTACTCTCACCTTTTGTTTTGGCTTAGCTAGTAGAGATAACATGTTTGCTGGGAGTGCTTCTTACGTACTCAGTCTATTCAAAACTGAAAAAGTCTAGGGTTTAGGTTTGGAGGTTGCATTTAGGGTTTAGGTTTTGAGGTTTAGGTCTAAGTTTTAAGAATTAACCAAATTGATCAGGCATACCAAATCAAAAGTTTGTATAACATGCAATATGAAAATATACCAAATTTCCAAATTTGGTATATATATTATAAACTAGTTGGCAACACTGTGTTCTTTTTACAGCACACATGCTCTGAAAATGCTTTGAAGCATTGCACCATTAACAGTCAAACGTCACAATCTGCTAACCATAGCATCAACGTTGATCTTTGGTGTGGTAACCTCAGCACGAGCAGAAACAGCATTGCATGCGTTTAACCATTTAAATTGATAAATTAGTAACGTTAGCTTGAATAATTAAACTGAATAATGTTCTTTTGAGTAATAGCACTTATAAGCTTTCACAAATCTTGGTTCTTTTGAAAAAATGCACATGAAAGAACATACAAATTTCCACCCTGTAAAATTGCATTTCAGATCCCTTAAAATCTTGTTTTGCACTCCAGGGGTCTGAGAATCCCTGGTTGGGAACCACTGCTCTATACATTTTCTATACCCCTTTGAGTGTCCGCTAAGGAAAGTTCTACTGTATAGTGCATCGTCATTCATCACCTTTGTTTACATTTACGTTGTTAATAGTTGCATTGAAAATAATTTTGTTCTTTATACTTTTGATTCTGATTAACAAGATACCTTGCTAAACTGACATTATTTGGAGAAACAAAGTAGTCTGGATAAATGAGGTCTGAAGGTATTTTTTCAAACATGTTATTTGAGGGTGGCAGCACTAATCTAGGATGATAGTAAGTGCACATAAATTCTGACTCACTTTAATGAACAGGTGTAACCTGGGAACACCAAGTTCTGTGGATATATACCTTGGTTTATGCAATTGTTGAAGAGTTTTGTTAGGAATAGAAATAGTATTTTACTGCATAATTTTAAGATTTTCACAGCGATATCATTGTAATAAATAGCCTTTTCCTTTGAAAGTATGTCTATAATGTGCATTATATCTTCAGCAGATGTTTAATGTTAACACTTTGAGAGGCAGTCTGCGATATATTCGTACTTGGATTTCAGCCTAAAAAACAGCAATTTTCGGTTGCCTTACCAACGCCCTAGCTCCTCCACTAATTGCGCTAGAGAGCTGTTCAAGAGCTCAAACGGATCGGCTAGTCTAGTAGATTGCACTCGAAAAAAAATTTTTTGGTTGGGGAGTGCGGATTTTTTGTGACTGACGTCATAAGTGAAGTGGTTTTAGGGTCATTTTGGGTCATGTTACCTGGTCTAGGGCCCAACCGCTAGGCCAAAGTGTTTCGCTAAAGTTTTCATTGGAAAGTAGACTTGAGTCCAAGTCTTTTGAGCCTTTGATCGACTTTCTAGCATTTCTGGTTCAAAAGTTATGATCTAAAATAAACAAATTAATTAATTAACTAATTAGCTAATTAGTCAAATATTTTTACTTTTCTTACATCACAACTTTTGAACCCGAAACCCCAGCAGGCCATCCAAAGTATCAAAAGACTCGGATTGTAGCCTAGTTTCCAGTAAAAACTTCAGCGAAATACTACCACCTAACGGTTGGCGCCCAGGGCCAGGCAAAG
>Ga0210059_1008043_pt1 | contig 16711 bp, 8 predicted proteins | sample Ectturendosymbi2_FD_188042 | JGI IMG/M metagenome (GOLD analysis project Ga0210059, IMG submission 188042) | Ecteinascidia turbinata endosymbiont from Florida, USA - Sample 2 (SPAdes) (version 2) | ecosystem: Host-associated > Tunicates > Ascidians > Unclassified | place: Key West, Florida...
GATACACATTAATTAAACACAACTCTGATTTTTTTAAAAATACTCTTAAGCCTATTATCGAGCCATCACAATTTGAAAAAGATGAAGCTTTAAGATTTTTAGACCAATATATGGCAGTTCCACCATTGTATTAGCTGACGAAATTATAAATCATGCAAAAAAATCACACGACATATTGCAGCTACGAACGAAATTTTTTGTAGCTGAACCATATTCATTTTGGATGGTAGAACAAGTTATGTGCACAAGAGCAACACCACACCACGTTTGAACGTGCGACAGTCAAACCACTTGACAGAAAAAGCTAGCTCATCTCTTCGTTCATGAGTTAACATTTTTTGCTCAACTGGTACGATAACTGTACTAACTGCTGATGTTTCAAGGAAACACTATGGTTCTCTTCCAAAGTCTATGGACTGGGGCATTGTATTTAGCCTAGAGGTTCTTAAACTTTTTCAGGCGCGCACCCTTTGGCGTTAGTCACTGATACTTGCACCTCACGTAACCTCAAAATCAAACACAAAAAACAGAACAAGAACTATTTGCCATTAGCCTGCTTTTCAACAATATGTCGCTGCCATACTCGCGACCCCTTGCCAACCTTTTACGCCCCCCTGTTTAACAACCCAGGCATTAGCCTGTTTATCAGACACCAGTGGCCATCAAAGAAATTTCGTTAAGTCGGAGTGTGCCGCAGCAGTTTCAATTATGTAATTTGTAAATCTGTGGGAGCAGTTATTTGCGTAACAGTCAGATTCTTACAGTCACTAACTTAAACTCGTCACTCCCACGTTCTGACTAACATCCTCTTGTCTGAAACGTAGCAGCACGAACCAGGCCTGTAACTAGCTTGGGACACCAGCGGGGGACGAAGAGTTTTCTGAGAAGGGCCCAAATTTTTTAAACTACAGTACTGTAGGTCCAACACATTTTTCCAGGGGGTGCGAAAATTTTCTATGGGGGATTCGCCGCCCCTGCGTTCCCCCTGGTGACGGGCCTGGCATGAACTGACCATGCCTTTCGTATAGCGTGGGGACGAGATCTTGTAGATATTGCTTGAAGGCGAGCGTTTTTGTTCTCTCACAATGTCTGACCGTTGTGTTGTGTCACAATACCACTGTTTTGTCACAATGCTTGATGCTGGCGCAACACGCCCGAATTACTGCATTGGTCAAGGGCGCTGTATCGATGCAGCTGTGCAGTTAATCGCTGTATGGGGCGCAAAATAGTGGTTGAAGGAACTGCAAGTCACAAATTTTAATTTTTGCCAAGCAATTTTCGCGCCCCCATCTAAGTGGCGCCCATGGCACGAGCCATGCCTGCCATACCCTAGATACGCCACTGATCACGCAGACGATAACCCAGATTCACACCAAAACCTAATTCTTACTTTTAGGCCCATTTACAATGTTATTTGAAATTTGCATGCAAATTTATTCCGTGGTATTGGCTTAAGTCGACAAATTAACAAGCAAAAAGTATGCGAAAACAATTAATCTCCTTTGCAAAGGTAATAAACTTTTTGTAAAATATCCAGCTCAAGGGTGGGTTAACCCCAACTCCCCCCTTGCGTACGCCCTTGCTGGCAACCCTATTTTGTACAGTAGTACATCTCCGTCCACCTTGCAAACACGTGCAACTGTTAGAACCAGGGCTGCGGAGCTGAAGCCGGAGCCCGGAGCCGGAGCTCAAATTAAAAATCAGGAGCCGGAGCTCAGTTTAAAATTTAGGACCGGAGCTTTGGAGCTATAGCCATTTGAGAGGTAGTTACGAATTACGACACCAGACTGCAACAATGAATATGCAAGACTTTGTTTCCTTGGTTTAATCATCGCTAAGGTTATGGCATTGTAGCTGGCAGGGTTGGTGTTACTTGTAGAACAATGGTTCTCAAACACTGTTCTAAAAGCCGCATGCAGCTCCCAAGCATCCTTTGTGCGGCTCTTAGCAGTCTTTCAGTAACACCTCTAATATTTTATGTAACAGACTTAGTTAGTGCAATAAAAGAAACGTGTCAATTAACTTGTGTTAAAAATTTTAGTGTGGCTCTCTAACAAAATTGTACGTCTGGATTTGGCTTTCTTGAGCGAAATGATTGAGAACCACTGTTGTAGAAGTAAAAAAAAGTTGACTGCCACAACATCTTACTTTCTAGTCAGAATGATCAAACGGGATCTTTAGCAATGTAGCGATCTAAAAAGAACTAACCTATAATGAGTAGGTGTGTAATATAATACCCATAGCTTTTGTAGCTGTGTAGTCACGCTGTTAGCATGGAGTATGATTATGATATGACACCGTTGCAGATTTAAGCGTGAAATGCACGGCACGCCATTGTAAAGTAGGAACTTTTATTAGAAACCATTAGGCTTACCAGGAGGGTCCACTAGATTACCGGCAAAATTCACTAGAAAACTTTACATTTACTAGCAACAGCATAACATGAAAGTTGTAACTAATTGGCAACGAACTAGCATTTCTTTGCATAGCAGTACATTATCAGGAGGGTATAAAAAAGCAATGCAAACAAATGTGGACTTTTCTTGAAGTTTCATCGGTGGAAACAAATTTTATGTTTTCAGCACGGTAACCAGTCTTATTTTCTCCTAAGCTTTCCAGGTTAAATTGTGCTTGACTTTGTAATTTATCACTGCTTATTATGAGTGCAAAAGATAAGAATTCAGAAGTTTTTAGCTATTTTAAATAAGTCAAAGGTGAATTTTGTGCTAGAAGTCATACTATTGCTTTGAACAAAGGGATTTAAACACATCTTTGCATTTGTGTTAATACAAATGTGTGCATGTTAGAAAGAATACATTAGAGAGGTCATCGGCTATGTGTTTTGTGCTCTTTGCATAGTTTGCCCGGACAGCGTTGTTAGCTGGAATCGCCAAGACTGCAACAGGCAAAGCATGTAACGAATGTAAAACACCGGTCCATTAGGACTGGTCTGTGTTTAAACGCTCGGACACAAATGTAGCCTTCCAAACAGCCATTTTCTTGATTCTGGTCGTAAGAAATAACAAAAGGTCGTCAGGCACTGACGGCAAAACCAGCAACTGCCTTTCCACAATTTGTTTATATATTATCGTTACCTTGAGTTACGTTTTCGCTAGCAACTGTTCTCTGAATCATCTGGAGCTGTGATTGTTATTTTTTCACTGATTTCCTCATGGTAACGGTGCTGCATGTAAAAAACTACCAGATTAAATTACTCAAAAAACTTTGGTATATTCTCTTAGTTTTGTGTACTTGATATAATTCATTTTCCATTCAACTTGAGGCACACCAAGACAGCAGAAAATAGTAATGTGTGAAAATGAACAGAAACTGGAGCTGGAGCCGGAGCCCGAGCCATGAGCCACACTCATGAAAACCAAGAGTTCCGGAGCTGGAGCCATGTTCATGAAAAGAAGAGTTCCGGAGCCGGAGCTGTATCATTTTTACGACGGCTCCACAGCCCTGGTTAGAACCACCATTGTTTCCACAAAATACGCTTTCCCATTTCACACAGAAAACACCAGGTTAGCCTGCAAGGCAGAAACGAATTAAATGACGATCTGAAGTTAAGGCGAAAGGCAAACTTGAAGACAACCATCTTGCAAAAAATATTGAAAAATGAAACGATTGCTTACAATCTGAAAAGTGCTTTCAATATCAAAATTGTCGCGTGAACATCAAGCATAAAAATTTGTGAATACATCAAATAATCTAATGTTGTAACATCAAGTGTTACGAATTAACTGGTATATATGCTACGCTCAGAATATTCAAGCATTATCCAGAAAAATAATTATCACGTAACAAAAAAACAATGCCAATATCTAGTTCATTCGAGCAGAAACTGCTACTAGCTCGTAATTTAGAATAGATTGGAGTAAATGTTTACTCGAATAATTAATATCGTGACACATAGGTTTGAACGAGCCTCGGTATTTTGGTCTATAATCCGTTGCAAAAGCAAGCAAAAAGCCGCAGGAGAGCAATATATAGGTCATTTTCCTGTCAATAAGACGGACGCTTCTTGCATCCCCTGGAATGATGCCTCAGACTCTTGGTTGGGAACCACTGTAGGCTACTATAGATATTTCCAAAACAATTAGCTTCATCGTGAGCAAGATTAAATGAGTAAAGCACGATATGTTATGCCCTAAAGCAATTATCCTTAGCGTAACGCAAACTATATAACAATCAGAGAATAATTACGCTTCAACCACAGTTTCTGCGATCAAAATCAGCAACAAGAGAATTTACGGAGAGCTGCTGACTCAAACAATTAAACAGTGAACACGGAGACGTAGATGACGTCTTGATATGCCCTTTAAGGACCGTAGAAGCCGATATATAGGCTCGGAATTTTGCAACCATAACTCACTAATCAGTAGAGCTGCTCAAACCCTCTTCAAAAGCAGAAAACCTCCTAGATTCGATTTTTTAAAATCCGGGCATTTTTGGGTTTGAACATTTTTGGCGGTGAGGTCATGAGTGAGTGGAAGTGGAGGCAGGGCCGTCCCTAGCAGATGCGGGGCCCAATGCAAGACCAAAGCGCGGGGCCCCTCTGAGCAGTGATTTTATGACGTCATCGTGTTCAGTCAACCGTGTTACGATCGTGGTAGAGCGCAAATATGCGGTACAGCACTAACACGAGAATTGAGCACGTTTGCTAACGTTCGAGAGGAATTTTGCTGGTTCTGACGAGAGCGTTCTTTGTTAACAATGAAATTTATATGGCGTTTCTACTGAATTCTCAAGCGCAAGGTGTATCTGGCAAAATGAATAATCTACCCAAACACCATGGCGCGGGGCCCCTAGAGGCGCGGGGCCCAATGCAGCTGCATCGATTGCATCGGCTTAAAGTCGACCCTGAGTGGAGGTCAAGGGAATTTGGAATGACGTCATCAGCGACTGAGAAAAATATTCAAGGGGCAATTTCTTTGCTTTTTCTTTTCAAAATATGCGAAATCATTCATGTTTTTCACACAATATGCGAAATCATTTATGTTTCCAAATCCGCATCTTAAGAGCCCCTGATTGGCCTTCTAACGTTAGTGGTTGGCAAGTTCTGGCCAAAAACACGCATTTAATTCAAACACCTTCTGCAAGGGTTATGCGATATGCTTAGGAGCGTTCCGCTTCTGCTCAAAAATTGTTAATGATTTTTTACTTTTATATTTGAAATGTTGCAATTGCGCGAAAATTACATTTCACTGCGCAAATGGTCTGGTGGTACTACGTATTTGCGCACCTTAGAGGGGACATCTTACAGGTCATAGCACAAAGTGTCTGCAACAATACCTTAAACTTAGCGTTGGATCTACATTACATGATCGCAGGGACGTCTAGAAACTCCTAGATATCCCCGTACATGACCAAAAAGGATCCACTAGGACCCATACATCATAGGCCTAAGCGGTCCAAAAATCTTGGAGGCTACAGCGTTTTCCCAAAAAAGTATGTCCATGTCCCGAAGGTAAATTTACAAAAAAATTTACACTTTAGCTTCTCCAGATAATATAAAGACACCTCAAGTGCAATTGTCACCCCATTAATACTCAGAAAAAAGCTAAATAAAAAAAAACTTTTTACATTAATTAATGTCACCATTTCGATACAGTATAAGAATTTTTTTATGTTTGAAATACTCTTATCCCGAAACCAAAATATTTGAGGGGCTACGGCTCACACCCTCGACACCCACGATGATGCTCGAGATTTCCAAGACCGCTGTGTTGACCTGATGTTTTCCGAAAAGCATTATTATCGGCCCTGTTTGTTTTCAGATTGTTAACTTTGCTCCTACTTCCACATTTTAGATTTATTTTCTTCGATCGGTTCCTGGAAGTTGTGGATTTGTTGATCCGCTTCTGAAAGTTTGTGGAAATTTTCTTGATTAAGCTTTCTCCATGTTAACTTACTCGCTAAAGACAAGGCAAAATTGTTCCAGTCCAGTTCGTTTAGCAAACTATTGGCAGACATTATTGTTAAGCCATGCGAAGCAATATACCGCCTCGTACGGTTAGCCACACCACGCGAAGACTTCGCGGCTCGCGCTGCAGATATTTGCGGTATTTTGCAACATTTTTATGCAGCTGAACGATCATAATCGTAGCTTTTTCCCATGCTTTTCGCTGCTGTTTTACGAAGCACATTGTGTAATGAAACATTGTTGAACATCTAATTCGGTTTATGCCGAAAAAGCAAATACAAACCCGGAAAATGCGCGCATCCATTTCACACAATATGCGAAATCATTGATGTTTCCAATACACGCATGCAGTGCGCACAATCCGCACATACCATATCCGAGAAAAACGCAGAACTAAGTACCAAACGCAGCGTTAATTACCAAGAAATTCATCCGATCGTGTACGAGTAGGCTATCTCTTTCTGGTCTCTACGTCATCTGTGCACAGTCGTGCACCGAGCCTTCGGGTTCATTTGCTGCCTGGTTTTGCATTGTCATGCAGCTATAAAACACCCAACTTTTGTCGGCACGTTCAGCTGGACAGGCACCTGCAGTTGATCAACCAATGAGCTTTAATGCTACATGCTACAGCAGAGTTGCCAACCTGTCTTCACCAAAAAAAGCCAGACCTAGTCCCAGAAAAAGCTAGATATAGCATTCATAAAGCATATACATATAAAACATGCATAACCAAACACTAAATAAGTGTTAAAATTCGTCACACATCATTGTAATAAAATTCCAATCTTCAGAAATATTTTCATTCCCTGTGATTACATTGACGTGCATTTGTTTTGTATTATACATCAAGCATTTTTAGGGCAACAATAAAATCTTTGCAATATTCTTTGCACCCTGCATGGTCATAGACTCTCGTCACAAGGGATTTGTAATGAATATGCAGCTCAGACAGCGTCTTGCCAGAGTCAAGCCTTTCCGACTGAAAAAAAGCCAGATTCTGGCTTTTTTGCTCTTAAAAAAGCCAGAATTTCAAAATGTGGCTTCAAAAAAAATCAAATTGGCAACTCTGTTCCACAGTCCGCTGTCGCAAAGCTCACTGACGTGAATCCTTACTTCACTGGATTGTGTAACAGGCGTTTAGTAGTTCGCTCATGCCTACTTCTCTGCAGGAACTACATTCCATGAAATGTCGAGACAAAGTTTTCAGGCAAATTTAACAGATATTTAATTAACTTCCGTTTCCGTGTATATGCCTAAATGCATTGTCTACTTTTACAGCAAGCAGTGTTGTACATGGAAGGCAATGTGGATTTGAAAGAAATCTGACGAATTGAATGAAATCATTTAAACGTTTCAAAAACATTTTGTTTTCATCAACAAACACTTTGTTGCACAGTGTGGCATATGTTTTAAATCAAACCTACCATGGTCTGAACATCTCAGTAGGCCCTACCGATTACGGAATCCATGTCAGGCATGAACACTAAACTGAAAAATATAGAAACGACCTAGCAAATTACAAGAATTTCTGGCAGGTCAGTGTCCTTACACCATTTTTCTCCTCCTTAACGCAGCTAGTGGTGTTTTACTTATAGGAACCCGGAATGGCGAACTCCCAATTTTTCATCAAAAAACATTTTTTTGTGTTTCGATGCCCAAGGTAGACTGTACCTCGACAGCCCCAAATTTTCACTAGCAAGATGCAAGAGGTATAGGCGTAGCCTAGGAAGTCAAAAAACTCTAGGAGGTTACAACGTCTTGCCTGGAAAAGTAGGCCTATGTTCAGGCCCAAAAGTAGATTTTCTGAACATTTTACAATTTCATTTCTTCAACTAATAAAAAGATATGTAAATCTTATACATCAATTTTCACTTAATTGAACACGGAAAAGAGTTGAGTGGACAAAAATACTTATCAAAAAATTACAGTTTCAAGACAAAATATTTTTCCCTGCATGGAACGATTTTTGCCCAAAAGCAATATAGTTGGTGGGGCTATAACCCTCCCTCAACACAGCCTCCGAAGTCTATGGCAGGAAGGACCTGAGCATAGCGCCATGCCGGTGTCAAGCGAAATTTCTGACTTGCGAAATTTCTGACTTCACGCCATGTACTCATGCGCAGAGTAATATTTTACATATCAAATACGCTGAGAAAACTTATGATTAAGGCTTAGGGATTCGTGTTTAGGTAAGTTTGACGGGTTAGGGTGAGAAAAAGAAAAATAATTCAGGTCAACGACTAAGTCCGCAAATTTTCAATGGTTAAAGTTATTACCGTACTATAGCTTGTTGTGAGTACCTGACATCTAACCAAAATGTTTGAATTTACACAACACACATCAAAGAAGTAATTGACAAACTTTAATCTCTTACTCTGGAAATCAAAATAAGTGAGAAAAAATATCAGGTCAGAAATTTCGTACAGGTCAGAAATTTCGCTTGACACCGGTCATCAAGCGTTAAAAGGCAGCCGAGCGTTTAGCGCCAAAATATGGTGTTTTATAGCTAACGGCATCGCGTAGCCCCGGGGACTTTTTGCTGGTCTTGTGATACACTTACGTCACTATTGCGCACGGTTGCATCAGACTTGCGTATCGATCAGTTACGTAACGAATGTAACCTTTCGTCCTCAACCTCAGTGGTTTGGTTCAGCACCGGAGCGTGGGGAATACTGCTCAAAAACAGCCTGTGGGCATCGCAGTTATTTCAGCTTGCTTTTACGACTGTGCAGTACGGAGCTGGGAAATATTTTTTTTTTAATTTATTTGTTTGTGAGCAGACACGAAGTCCATAGTTAGTATGAACACACACACTCTGCAGAACGCAGGTTGATAAAATCAGACAATACAGAACGTAGTACAAGACATTGAAGCCGGCGAAATCATAGGGTTACAGACACTTTTTGCAACTGCATTGAAGACAGAACAAATACTTCACAGATTCTGAAGAATTAAGTCACCTACAGTAGTATCTAGCCTACGCAAAAACACAAAAGACTGTTAAGCCGCTGAAGGTTATGTAGGCTACTGCTACCGGAGATTTGCCTCGAACTTTCCCACTTGTGGGGTAAATACGATGTACTGCACTAGCTGTTCATGTTGGTAATTGATGTTTCTTCTTAAGGCAATAGCGACTAGCTAGGCCTATACCTGATTTTAGTGGATTTGTAGGCTACTGCACTCTGCAAGGTTAGGCAGGAACAAAAAATAATCCAATAAAGTGAAGGGTACAGCATGAATAACAGAGATTATAGGGTAGTTATGAAGAGAGTTGAACACATACTGTACCTCTGAAAAATAAATCATACATAAGAATCATTTAAAATACTAGGGGTTTCAAATCATTCATAAACTTCTTCAAAAAATTATTGCAGTTGAGTGTCTATGTGAACCCAAATGTATCACTATCTGATTTGGCACAATGACGGCTAGATTGTTCCTGTCTTTGATCTTGAAGAAAAACAAAAAAATATTTTTTGTAAATGTAAAAGAACCACTGTGTTGTGATGATGCTCAGTCACAAACAAAGCCAGATGATCATGTTGTCCAAAATATTAGGAAAAATTGAACATGTAATCATATCAGCAACCCATCCCCATAAGATAAGCAGCAACTGCAAGCATTTGAAAACTCAGCATACCCTTTTTATGCTTACAGTACATAATATGTTAGCACTCCCTAGATTTCAGGGTGAGTGATATCATATTGTATAAATAAGTATAGCCTCCCTGCAAATCTTAATCACAGATCCGTTTGCTGATTTAGATAGAATAATTTGTGAAGGGCCAGACCAAGCCTAGCTGCATTTAATCTTGTGGCAACTTCAATGTAATCAGTACATATTTTAAGAGATATATGGGTTGATAATTGCTATCCTACCAATAACTTTTTTTGATAAAAAGCATCAGTTTGAATGTCAGTGTGTGTCAGGCTAGCCTATTGAAATTTTTACATTTTAAGCTACTTGTAATAAAAAGGCAGTGGCTACGGATACGCCTGTGGATCTTGAAATTTGAAAACTTATTCATACGCCACCTGTGACATAACAGTAACGCATGATGAGAGTGCAGTAGGCTTGGTAGAAACGAACTAAACGTAAAAGGTAAACCTTAACCCTTACCATAGCCCTAACGTAACCTTAACCTAACACTAACCCCTAAATGTAACACCTAAGCCTGAAAAAGGTAGAGAAAACAACAAAACAAAAGTCGGCAAGGTAAGAGTTGAACTGAAAACCATTGGCATAGTAGCCGTAACACATAACCTTAGGGTATGAGATCCATGCAGGTTGAATGACAAACTGATGCTTTTATTTGAATTGCGTCAGGACAGGCGTATCCATACTCACTTCCTAATAAAGAAGCGATAGTATTATTTTGTGTAATAAGTTAGAAGATTGTCCATTAGGAAAGAGATTTGGACATATAGCTATAGTAATGGACAGGAATCACATGAAACTCATCAATCCTAAGCAAAAACATAAAAATGTTTACTGGATTTTGATTTAAACTTTGTAAAGTTATCAGACTGTGTTTTTAATGAAAGCTCACTTGTCCCACGATATGCATTTTAACTCATTATGTCTGTTTTTGGCAGTTTTTATAATAGTTATTGGCATTTCTTCACTTGCCTTTGGCAAAAGTCATAGTGCTGTGTAAATTGATTGATCAACAAGCATCTGTTGCAAGCGATTTTTGATTTGTTGTGTGCAAAGTTTTTGAACTATTTACTACACACTTTTGGACACTTGCGTGACATCAAAGGGCTGGAATTTTTCATATGGTGTTGGATTGTTTTTCAATGGGTTGCAATTTCTATTATATGAAGAATAATTGGAAGCATTTGAACTCTAAGAATTTCAAGCACTGTTGCACAATGTGTCAAACTCAGCGCGCTTAAGCGCTGAAAAGTTTCCTTGAAACCCACTGGGGTTAAGTGGAAACTTATAGTAAGAAGCTAATATCCAACAGGTAAGTTATTGTCAAAGTTTCATCATGACTTTAATTTGGTAGCATCAATTCTATGACAACTGTTGCTCGGGATTTGATATGCTGGCTACTTGACCTTTTCAAACTGATCTCTGAGTTGTTCTTGAGGAAATGTAGGCAGCTGCAAAAGCATTTAGTATGTCTAATGTTGAAAGTCACTCAATGCCTGTTTATTGCCCTTTCTTGTACAGCATCAGACATTCTGCTTGCATTAATTATTGCTGTTTGTGCCTTTGCAGAAATGTTGTGATACTTTGTTGATGACATTAAATGATAAATTAATCATGAAATTTTTCTTCATTATATATATTTTAAAGTTTAAGTATTTGCAATGTTTTGTGAAAGAAAAACTATTTAGTTACAAGATTTATAACACTCAACAGTGTTATTTCCTTGTTGTGGAGACACCAGGATTTCAGTAAGCAGTACTTCAATCAGTTTCTATGGCCCAAATGTTCTAATGATTTTGCATTTGCTCTGACAAAGATAATTGTACCTAACTATCAAAATGTTGGCCAGTCTTATAACCTGTTGCCTGGTTAATGTACTATAAATGGTGTTGTTATTAGTACCAGTAAACAATATGGGAATGTTATGCTCCGAATGGTAGTTGTCTCCAAAGTACTTTCAATGCGTTATTGTTGATTAAATGCAACACAACCATTTTGCAAAACTTTGCCAGATCAAAAGATAGTGTTGTTTAAATATATTTTGGAATTGAAAGGGCACAAATGGTTTAAAGTATGTAATGGATACAACATTGTTTTTCAAACAGTTTGAAGTTATCCACATTAAGTACAGTATTAAAGAGCTTTGTTGAAGCTAGAAGTTGAGCACTTTCTTGCAACCCTTCCCAGGAGCCAAACATGAGCATTCTGCAAAGAAGGCTTTTCCATTTCTTTACCAGATTACCCAGCATGGTTAACTTTTTGTTATCAGCCAATTTTTAAAAATATGATGTTGGTTTCATAAACGCAGTGGGCATCAGGCGCAGTTGCGCCAGCCATTGCGCACGTCGAAAGGAACGCTTGGTATTTCGGCATCACATGACGGGGATTTTTTGCAGACAGGCCGCGTTGTCGAATATGACGCGGATTTTGCCGCTTGTTTTGTTACATGCCTGCCCGGGCATGCCTTGGCGTGTTAAGCTCGCGTTACGAAAAAGGAAAAAAGCCTTATGTTTTCCTCGTGGTGGCGCACGTGACGAAACGATAGTTCAAAACAACAGCTACTGTTGACATCCGGCATTCATGCCGGTACGCGCAGGGAAGGTGGTAGCAGTCGCGTAGTTTACCGGTATTGTATCACGACTTATTAGCTTGCACGCGAGAAACTGAAGCATGATTTATCAAATGCGACATGGCTTTGTGCAATCAGGTACGTTGTTTTCAAATTTACTTAGGTTACCACGCGTCAGCTACACATTGTGTGGTTAGTCGCTTCACGTTAGAATATACATGAAAACATTTATTTCGCAGAATGGATCAATTGTCGATATCCTGCTTTGAATGCCTATTCGAATATGCCTACCGATACATTAGTGGAAGATGGTCCTCTGCAGGACGGACATCTGTTGTCCAGTCTTTTGAACAACTGGATAGATTGTTTTACCCAGGTTGACAATTTCGGTGAGTGCTGCTAGTAACCAACAGATACGGCAGTACTTGACTACTTGCGAACGCTATTTCAAAGCAATATTTGTTTTCTGCAGAAGAACCTGAACGTATTCTGTGTACAAACTGTGCTTCTGCGCCGGTTGCGCAAAAGTGGAGCGCCGACAGCGACGTTCACCTGCTCGAAGCTGACGTGGCGAGAGGTAATGGACACCCTTTGAACCGTCTTTCGAAAGCAGAGAGTGAATGTTTAGCAGTTCATGCCGATGGCGCCATGTGGGCCCTGTCCCCGTACAGCGAATTGGACAATCGCAGCAATGTGCTTGTGCAATCACCGCTTCCGTACAATGAAAGTACTTCGCCACAAGAACAGTATTATGCCGATCATACAGACTCAAATTTGCCAGCACAAACCTTGCTTCTCCGGCAGCAGCAGCCTGAGATGGTCAGACAATCTTCACTGAGCATAGCACTGGAAGTGCTTGGGGATTACGGGAAAGACGAGGCTTCGACATCGATTGATGACTTTCGTGAGCATGTGCCTGACCAGTTGACGCCTCTGACTGACTTGCCCGTCTCAATGACGTCGCGCCAGAGAAGCGTATCATGGTGCGTGGGAGTCAATTCGGAAGACTCAACCTACAGCAAACGTGCAAGAGTCGTGTCTGCAGATGCAACTTCAAGTAGAGAGTGTTGCATCGATGAGATCGAGTCGCTTTTGCAAGAAGCCTTGTCCACAAACGCGGCCGATGTGCAAGGTAAATGTTGTCACGACTGTTTATTTATTTTATTTTGGGCAATCGACGACAGACCAGAGCTTGCAATGCCGTATGCCGGTACTAGCAGCAATTTGACAACAATGTTTCTTTTGAGTTTCGGATGACCATTGTTTATATGGTTTTTTTTGTTATCCTAGGCGCAGTTTTCAGCTGCGGAAATACTGCGAGTTATTTATCTCCCGGACAAGCATCGACTGGAGGCACTTCGCTTTGCATTCAAGGGGAGTTGACGAGGAGCCAGGGTGTAGGGGAAGCACCAGGATTTTACGTCGAAGACAAATTACTTGGTGGGATTGTTACGACCGTCGCAGACCAGAAGCAAAACCAGGTAACGCAAAGGTTTCACCAAATTTTCTGACGTTAGTTGCAAATCTGGGTATTGGTGCGGTTTTTACCACCCAACTGGCATGTCATGATGTCCTTAAAAGATCTGTGAGCATTAAATTATTTCTCTTAATTTGGCCCCTGAGATGCTTGAGCTGCTGCAGTTAATTAAAGTAAGTTGCTGTTTCATTTAAAGCTGCTGCAGCTGAGTAGCTTGTTGCAGTGCTGGGCAAGTTTGATTTTTTTGCAGAAGGTGGAATTGGAAGCAGTTACGAAAGCTCTGATCAGCGACCACTGCTACTCGGCATCGCGCGGCCCAGCCAAGATCGCACCTGCACTTGAATACGAACCAGTCAGCAACAGCTCGACCGACGAGACTCCGTCCACTTCCAGCTGCACGCCCGCAATGCAACGCTCAAACTCATACGTCAGCAAGCGAAAACGTAACAACCACGCTTGCCGCGAGTCCCGCAAGAGGAAGAAGCTGGATCGAGAAATTGCGGAAGAACGTGTTGAACTGTTAACGGTGGAGAATCAGCAACTGAGAGACAAGATTGCGGTTCTTGAAGTGGAAGTACAAGAAACGAGAGGACTGCTGCTTGATAAGATTACTAAGAAGTAGATTGACGATGCTACAGCTGCCTACGTTTTGCACTTTTTTTACCGTTGATGGACTATGCTTGGCAATTTAAATGAACGCTGAAACTTGTCCTAATACATCTCGTATTTCTTGAGTGTCTTTACACGACAAGAGTTCTTCTGGCAAACCCGTCAGAAAGTCAGTGGGCTTCAAGCAGTGTTTCCTCTAAGAGAATTCCACACTGAGCAGATGCTAGTTTTGGTGCGCATGCAGTTGAGCAATCAGGTAGACACATAACCAGTTAAGCGTTACAAAGGCTATGCGATATACATACGATATTATATTTGGAATGTTGCAAGTGCGCAAGAAAGATTTCACTGCGCGAATGGTGTTACTGCGCTCCTTGGAGGGAACACTGGCTTCCAGCTGGCGATGGGTCTCGACATTCGGCTGTGGCTTGCCTAGAACTTTCGTGTGGTGGGGCAACTATTGTGTGAATGCTGAGTCGAAGTAAGCTCTTAGGGCAGCGTAACAACTTCACTTGGATAACGGGTTTTCAAGGCGTTTAGCAATAATTGCATTTAATCAGAACTTTTTTACTTCTTGGAATACAGTATCAGTCTGTCTGTTATCCAAAGCTGATACTAGTGAATGAAAGCAAATGGCCACATGAAGTTGCACCTAAATTGTTTCGTGCCAAACAAAGCGAATAAGTCTGATTTTGTGCATAGTTCACGCACCTCGATCATATCACATAGATCAGTGATTCTCTCAACCTTTCATGGTTTGTGGCACCGTTCCAAAGACTGTCAACACTTGCGGCCAGTGGCGTAACTGACAAGGGGGCGAGTCAACCCCCTGGCAAGGAAAATGTAAAAACTGGCCCCCTCTAGTTGACATTTTGATATTTAGTATTCTTTAGGTTGTTGTTTTTCGGGGTGTTTTCGTTTTTTTTGCTAGCATAGACATCCAGAGATTCACTGTCATTTCAGAACTTTTTTCTGAGTTTTGGCTAGTGGGCCCCCCTTCAGTCTAGCTTTGCCCCCCGGCTCAAACCTCTAGTTACGCCACTGCTTGTGGCCCCCTGCTCATCAGTAGGATTTTGCACCGTCACGGCAGAGCTATTTAGTAAAGGCCTCTGCGCGTGGCATCCGGAGAACCGCTCCGTGGTCCCCAGGGGGACCGAGGGCCCCGGTTGAGAAACCCTGACATAGATTTTATACTTGAGAAATTTTAACGAAGGCAAATCTGAAGGTATCGCCACAGCCTGACAAATATGCAACCAACCGTTGAAAAATTGTGCGTCATCAATGTAAACTCCATTTAATTAATGCAAGAAAGAAGTAGTGTACTGCTTGTAATATGGGTTGCATACATATTGCTGTAGTGCAGCAATATGCATGCAACCCATATTACAAGCAGTTCAAAAAAAGAAACGCTTGACTGAATATGTTTTATTATGCCACGGAAATTACTGTGGTATTCTAACAACATACTGTATTTTCCGGGCCATAGGGCGCACTTTCGATTTTTTAATGCTGGCTGTTCCTTTTTCATGCCTAAGGGTCCATATCATAGGCACAATCAAACAACGCAGGAGCACAAAAATGGTTAGCCATAACGCATTACAGAGTTTGCACACGACCACATTGGTAGGAGCAAAGCAATTTAACAGCACCCCAAACATGAGCGTCCGCAGAAATTTTTTTTCCAAATTTTTCCAGGGTAACGTTGACATTTTGCTGGTCCTTGCAGGTTGCATTTTGCTGGTCTATGTCAGTCTGGTTGAAGCACGGCTAGCTGGAGTTTTTATCAAGTACTCTCGTCGACCACTGTATCAAAAAAAGAGTTGACTTCAATGTCTGATCTGTTGTACCTCCTGCTACCAGAGATGAGCGGACTGTCATATTTTACGACCCAAATCCCGTCCTGAATTTTCAAAACTCATTGCAAGTCCTACCATAGTCCAAAGTTTTTTAAAATGTGAAGTCCAAGTCCAAATGACGTCCAAAAAATTGAGAAGCAAAAGCTTTTTGACAACTTGCCGCATTTCCATCCATTAACACAGTCCTAATCCGGTTCTGATCCTATATTTTTGAAGCAATGTACAGTCCGGTTCCAATCCAAAAAAATCGTTTTAGTCCAGATCCAGTCCAAAGCAATAGAGATGAACGGACTGTGAAATCTTTAGTCCGAGTCCAGTCCTGGTCCGAAAAAAATGAGTCCGATCCATTCCTGTTTCGCAATTTTTGAAAATCATCAGGCCGGACTTCAATCCGGTCCTGATCCACCCATATATAACCATGAATTTTCTTGAATTTTATTCAAATGCTTGTCATGCAATGTCCCAGGCTTAAAGTTGCTTATATAAGACTGCACAAAACAAAAACACATTGACATGCTAGAAAAATTTTACAATAACATAGTAGAGGCACTCAAACGAGCAGCAAGTGAAGTGTTAACTAACAGTCCAAAACAAAAGCATAATGTTCCTGGGTGGA
>Ga0210059_1008044_pt1 | contig 16709 bp, 8 predicted proteins | sample Ectturendosymbi2_FD_188042 | JGI IMG/M metagenome (GOLD analysis project Ga0210059, IMG submission 188042) | Ecteinascidia turbinata endosymbiont from Florida, USA - Sample 2 (SPAdes) (version 2) | ecosystem: Host-associated > Tunicates > Ascidians > Unclassified | place: Key West, Florida...
TTGGAAGGTTGTCCGCTGGTGTATTCCGCAGGCATCCGGTCACAATTTGCAAGGCGCCAGGACAGATCCCTGTGGGACACCGTTTTTTAGGCGTCGTACCCTACTTCTTTGCCGTCTGTGGTGGTAAGGGTGAAGCTGCGATTGCCAACCATCTCCATGATCATGCAGACCATGACAAACACAGCTCCAGCCTTCTTCTTAGGCGAAACACTATCCTCGTTATCCTGTGCCAGCAGGATGACGTGATCTATGGCCGACCACCCTTGTCGAAAGCCCGCCTGCTCCCGAGAGAGCAATGGGTTGATGATTGGATCGACACCAGAGTAGATGAGTCTCTCGAGGATGTTAAAGGGGACACTCAGTAGGGATATCGGAACGTTGCTATTTGTTTTTCTAGACCCCAGTGGTTTTTCTGGCTTAGGGTTCGCAACTATTAGTGCTCCTGTCTACATCTTTGGAATTTTGAGTTGTCGCATGCAGGAAATGAAGAAGCCACAAAACCAAGACTTTGGATCCGACCCGGCGTGGAGTATGATCTTCAGGAAAATGGAATCTAATCCCGGAGAATTTTCTGAATTCAGGCGATTGAGGAAAGCAGCAAGTTCCTCCAGCTTCAGAGATACTGCGACCTCAGTTGTTACAATCCTCAGTAGGTCGGATAGCTCCTTGTTGACCAGCCTGTTGGACTCACGAAGCCAGGACCTGTGCGCTCAGTTTTCACGAGTTTCGAGGCGATGGAGTTTGCCAAGATGGGGCACTGGCGAAAGGAGAGTCCAGACCTGCCAGTGAGTTTGTTGAAAGTTCTCCATCCCTTGTGGCTAGAGAGCGAGAAGTCGATAGAATTTTTTGCTTCCTCCCATCGCCACTGCTTTTTCTGCCTGAGCCGAGATGGTAGGGAGAAAGCAGCTCTATCAAAGTCAGTCCCCACTTGGCCTCGGATGAAGGAGCGTTGGAGGGTCTCGCACTCTTTGTCCCAGCATGGCACATAGTTCATCCGACGGCCACATGGGATACATCGTTTGGCCGTGGATAGCAGGCTATCGCAAAAATCCCGGTATGCCCTCTCAATGTTTGGTTTGTTCGGAGGTAGCAATCTCTCAAGGGATTCATCTGTGAGAAGACAAAAGCGCTTCCAACCAGCCTTGCGAAAGTTTCAACACTTCACCGGACCACTGTGGGCAGGAACCTTGAGTGTCGGTAGCGTTATAAGGGAAGGTCAATGTTGTGAACTTGGGAACTTTCCAAGAACACGTCTGTCCGGCAGTCGGCTGTCCTGTCCGAAACTCACGAATGCCAGGTCCGGGTTGCTGCCGACGTTCCGTCAGTGATAGAAGAAAATGACTTCTTCCTTTGTGTGGTACAACAGTCCAAGGTAGTTGGATGCTACCGAGGAGTCCCGGCTGTCACAGTCAGGAGATGTTTTGTTGTACACCCGTTGACATGTTGGCAGTTGAAGTCACCAACACACAAAGACTGGTGTGTGGGAACTTCCTGATGACTGTAAGTGTAAATCGTGAGCGCTGAGGTTTGTAAACGTTATTGATCTTATATTTCACGATGTCTACGCACAAACATTCAGACCCTGATTGTTCTGGAGACTGATCGACCAGTGACCATTCCAACCGCTCATGGACAAACGTGGCAAGGCCGTTGTTCTTGCTCAGGACTGACCCAGCTAGTGAAACGATGGGAATCACTAGCTTCTCTGGAGTTGTGCAGTGGGTCTCCTGTAGGGACGATGATGAATGCCTTGTTCTTATAGGCAACCTCCTCAATGACAGAGATCTTGTTTCTAGTGATCCCGTCGGTGTTCAGCTGGAGTATGTTGGGTCGTGGGTCGTCGGCAGCATTTCTGATGCCGCACCCTGAGAAGAGCGCGTTACGACCCACCCCACACCGAACACATCCCGTGCGGGTAGCAGTAGTTGCTCTCGTAAGGACATGCTCAGTTGAGATTGTAGCGAATGTCGTACAGGAGGGCCACGTGAAGACACCTGTGATCCTCCTAACAATAAAGATCTATAGAGATTTAGAGATCGGTAGAGAAGAACAGAGATTGCTGCCAAGAATAGGTAGCATTGCACCATTGCCGCTCTACTTTCCCATCCCCACAACCCCAAGCACCTGAATGTACGTGCGTAACTTTTTCGCAAACCTCCAACCCTATTTACGTCCAGCTAATAGAAACTGATATATTTTTTCTTCTAGTTTCATGCACTACAAACTTTACATGCTGCTGCTACAAGATAATCACAATATGTTCTGTGATATTCAGATTTTTTCTGCAACAACAGTAACAGCAGAAGCGTTACTTCATTTCAGCATCCAAGAGTTGACATTTGTCTATTGCTTAGGCGATTAGCTAATAAAATTTGCGTTGTTTTTTTGTGCAAATAAAATTCTCCCGTGCATTTGGTGTTCAAATAAACTTTTGCATGTTTGTTTCGTGCTACAATGTGTGCAACAATGGCTTTCTTGGTTGAGTTAGTGCAACAAGAATGTCTATGAAGGTTTTGCATGCTGAAAGGAAATAGTGCGGTAAGTTTTAATCAAATCGAACCTAATCTGTTTGAGTTATTTAGCGATAGGCAAACCACTGCTGAAAACAAGTGCCTTTTAGGACGCAGTCGAAAAGCAGAAAACGTTGTCTAGCACCAGGTGATATAAGAACTGTTATAACTTCTTTCTCTACAATTTTTTACTTGAAAACTTGGCAGGATGCTTCGTAACAGTTATAGCAACCGTTTGTGTAATCTTTACAGTTTTTCCCATTGCTGGAATAGGCGCAATAAACTTTCGAAATAAAAAACAACAAAACCCTCCTTGCTTATCATGGTTTTTACTCAAAACACCAGTCCAAAAAAGTAGCAAAATTCTTTTATTTTGTTTTTCGTAAACTACACAATATTACTGACGTTTTTGTGTAGACTTTTTGTTTCTATCGCGCATGGTTTTTCCTCCAGAGCCTTTTCAAGACAACGCCTTGCCCACTCAAGCGTCAGCACGAAAACCATACCGCGACCTAGCGCCAAAGAGCAATCACGAATATATCTTGGACCGGCGGTTAAGGTTATATAGACACCCGCTCTTCGTGTGGGGAGGGAAGCGTGGACAGCAGTCCTAGGAGGTCTCAAAACACCTCTCAATTTTCAGCAACGTCCAACAGCTCACCTGGTTTCACATTTAAACAGGTCGGAGGTGCAATCACAGTGATCAAAGCACCTGATCCTTGGTCGACATCTGGGATATTTTACGTGGCATTCCAAAAACATGACATAGAAAATAGAGCATGTTGGCATATAACATATGCTTAATCGGAAGAGTTGTTACAAAATAGCTTAATCTAACAATTTTTGAAGAGTTTCATATTTTCATCTGAAATACTCCTGTGTCTCCTATGCGCTATAGAATACAAAAGATAACACACTAAACTTTCTGGGTTTTCTACGAGATTTATAGAAAGCGAAATTCAATCGTGACCTTCGGTAACAACAAACCGAGCCTGTTACGACGCCTCAAGAATGCCGGCACTCAGAGATTTGTTATGGCACCCCTTCTCTTCAACATCTACACTTCTGAATTGCCAGTACCATCTCCAGAAAGTATGCAGTCGTTGACGATCTAGCAATCATGCCTGTTGATGGAGAATATCAAGCAATGGAGGAAGTGTTTTGCAAAAACATGGCAATTGCAGGTGAATATGTCCTGACTTTGAAGCTAAAGCGCAGCACTACAAAAAGGTGTCAGCAGTCTTTCATCCCAACACAAAGGAACCTAAACGTGAGCTGAATATCACTTCAACAACGAAACTCCACCTTTTCGCTCCGAGCCTAAATAGCTCGGAGTAACATTGGACAAGACGCTCACTTATCGCTGACACCCCGGGTCACTTCGCAAAAAGCTGACACCACAGGTCACACTCTTGAGTTCGCTTACTGGCTCTGACTGGTGTGCTGGGGCAACAACGTTGCGAACAGCCACCTTGGCCCTGCTGCATTCAGCAGCAGCTTACTGCGCTCCAGCCTGGTGATCAAACCCACTTCATTGACGCTGCCATAAACGAAGTTTCGCGAACAGTGCGTGGATGCCTGCGTCGTGGTTGCACCACTGAACAATCTTCCTATTCGCGCGGGAATCTAACTTATCGAGCTTTGTCGCAAACTATTTACACTGTTCATAGAACGCCGGGCCATCGAGTCTGGACATCTGCTCCATCCAGCGCCCACATGTTCGTCCAGTGGGAATGCACCGCGTCTCAAATCGAGACACCCGTTTGTACCCGCTGAACAACAACACATCAGTTCGTCTCACGACAACGACAGAAGTGCGGCGCTCAGGGTGTTTCACCGATGGAATGCGGAATGGTTGGAGAACAGTTCGAGGCTCCATATATTAATCCCTGACATCGGACCAATTATCCTGGAATGGCCCTGCCAAGAACAGCGGTGTCCGACATAACCGGCTCGCCTTCTTACACAAACGGGTAATGGTCCTCATTGCGGCTTGAAAGTGTGGCGCAAAAGTGCAGCCCGTTCCCCATGTTGTCTTTTATTGTTCAATCCATCGCCTTTCCCACGCAGGGCATGGCCTGACGGTTCTGGATAACGAAACAATCGAATGGCTGCTCAACACCTGCCTCGAGATCTAGTGCAGCCTAGTGGATTGAAAGAACTAGCTAAAAAAATAACCATAAAGAAATGACGTCATGTCCTTTTTTAGTCGCGGTTTTGTTGTTTTGTTGACCTACAGGGTGAACTTCGCAATCACCCTAATGGGGAAACAAGGGTCTTGACAAAAGACCTGGATTGAAAGGTGCCAGTCAAGACCTGAATTGAATGGTGCCAGGCGATATAAGAGGCCTGAATTGAAAGTTGCCAGTGTTTTCTGCAGCGATCTCACAAACATTTACTAAAGTTTGATTGCTTGTTAGGAAAGTTTTGAATGGAAATGTTACTGTATTTTGCTTGTATTTGCTGCAAACTACTCAAGCTCTGCTCTTTTTTCGTTTGCTTATGCCGGCTTATGAAAAATTGCCTTTTGTTTGTATGCTGATGCTCATTTAAAATTGTCATTGATAGTATTTTCGGGCGTTATGTTGTTTATTACTTCTGGGCTTTCATTTTTTACAAATTGTTTCAATATTCTTCGCTTCGGTTACAAAATACTCTTCAGACAGAACTCGCTCTTTGTTATTTAAGTTGAAGTGAAAATCCCTGCAATTGCAACGAATGTAACGTTGAATTAATGTGAGTATCAGAGTTGAATTAAGTAACAGTAAACACTGTAAGCTTTGAGGCCCGTTCAAGCCTGCAACGTTGGAGTTGAATATCACAGCACCATTTAACCTGCTGACGCCGGAAGGACGATGTAATTAACCTGTAGATACGAATTCCGAAGTACATCTTGAAAAAATCTATTTGCAAGTTGTTGACCTTTTACTGTTGCGAGATCGAATTCTATGCTTGATGCGATGCTCGTTTCGATGCGAAGTGAGAAACTCGCTCAGTTGATAACGCGCACTTGCTTTCACCTTCCGCTCAAACAGCATTTCAGACGCAACCATGAAACCGGTGATTGTGCTCTAACTGATGTAACCTAAAAGGCATTATGTCGTAAAGAAAACCTGTCCATATTGTCTTTAGAATCTATGTAGACCTGTCTATAGAAACCTTCATGTACGTGACTGGAACATTTCATTAGGTCAGATCGATGTTGCGGTCCATATTGCTTGTTGATTCTGTTACAGTATTTTGCAATCAAATAGACTTAGAGTTTGTCATATATATTATTCAGGCCTATTTCAAATTGAAGGATATTTTGTGAAATTGTTTTAGTGAAATTCTTTGTAATTTATGTATGTTAAGGTAACTGATGTACGCAAGATGGCCTTGAGATCATTGCAAATTGATTACACATGGCTCCCACAAAAGTATACTGAGTCCACTGCTGCATATACCGTCTTTCCAGCTTTGTCTACCATCTTCAATGTAACAGAGTTTGATGCCTGGTTGTCATACTATCTCTGCAAGAGATGTGATAAACGTCATTTTGCTAACCTTTTCCAACTTTCAACGCCAGCTTACGGATAGTTTTGTGGTCTGAACTAAGAGATATTGCTGAAAAAAGGAAAAAAAAATATATTCTGTGTGATAGCACCTTCACCGTTAACGCAAAAACAAAACCTATTCTTGCACAAAATATGAGTGGGTTTCTGGTTTTCTAATTCCAATCTTATCACTAAAATGTCCGCTAATATTTGGAAATCTTTTATTGAAACACCAAAAAATTCTCAGAATTGAAATATTTCACAAATGCCTGAAGGAAATTCCCGCCTAACTGATTGAGAAGTCGTGTCATTAAGCTTAGCGCATTTTTTTCTTATTCATGATTCAACAAAGCCCTATGCCAGCAAAGGATCATTAGTTCTGAGGAGCGTTCCACACTGTTCCATAAATGATTGTAATACGGCGACATGGGTCTAAAGAAACACCCAAGATTTTGCTGCCGAATTTACTTTCGGAAGAAAAACTTTTATTATAGGATGTTGTTATCCACATGAAAACACGCAGTGTGCAAAAACGTCCCGTCATTTGACTGCATAATGACTAGAAAAACATTACTTTGTAGTCGCGACGAGGGCTGACGACGTGCGGGGAATGTCTTCTTTACCAATAAGACGTTATGTGTCAATTATTATTATATATAACGTGGATAAGGTCGGTGTTATAAGTGTTTTCCATCTATCTTGTGTGCTACATCGTGTTACCTGTCCAAGACATACTTACCTGTCTAAGACGTACTCGAATAAAAGTGGCAAGAACAAACCTATGTTTCAACAAAGCAGAAGGTCAACATCCTATTAGGGTAATATTTACAGTAAACATATCCACAAAACTGTAAGTGGTCTAAAATTTTGAAAAACAAGTTTCTCATCCTGCAACAGTTTACTGTTTGGAAATAAATCAAGTTTGAATTCCTTGCTTTATCAAGTATGAGATGATGAGGTTTTGTGTTAAACAACGTTTTGCTGCAGATGCATTAATCACTTCTACTTTCATAAAGAGGTCAGAGGAAGGATTTCAATACAGCTATTCTCTATTAGTTCATAACAACCTACTCCATTATTGGTGTGCATAACAACCTACTCCATTATTTCAAGAATTCCTGCGTTGTGCACAACAGCATAGTTAACTTACACAGTTGTAATGTTTTCTCCGTCTGTTCTGTGCTCGTTTCACCAACCTATAGGATGAATAAAAATTGTTGACAATAAGTTTCAAATGTAAACGCATCCTGGAGACGGATCTTGTGTGGGAGAATGAATAGATCCGGATTCGTTGTCACTTGGAGATCTACAGCCAAAAATCGTTTAATTTTATTTCCAAAAGCATTGCATTTGAGCAGGCTCGCTATCAAGCATATGGTTGAGTATAGGCAAAGATGTACAAAGAAATGAATGCCAATGAAGAATGCAGTCAAATGTTTCAGGATATTAGCTGTAAGTGAAGAAATTAACAAAATTTTGGGTTTGAAGTAAACATTGTTAATCTTTGGTTCTTTGCTAAAGCAATCCGTATTTGTTAATAAAGACCTGAACTAAATCACAGTTTCTTGTGTTTCATTTTCAGAAAAAATATATTTGTGCAGAAAGTGGGAAAACAAACGAAATATATGTCCTGCGCTTTTGCATCCGCTTGTTAATTAACTTCTGTTCTCTTTCATGTGGACATTTTCATTCTTTTGTTGATTTTCTTGGATATTGATAACCTGACTGTCTCGTAATGAAAAACATGTTTGACTTTATATTAACTATTTCATATTTTGCATGTTAGTCTACCTCTCGAAGGACCACAAGGCGCTATAGTGGTTTTGAACTTCTGACGTCAAAACTTCCCAACCAATAGAGCTCGAGAGACCCAACCGATGGAACTGCTCAAATTTTTTGAAAAAGCAAATTCGACCAGGTTCGATTAAAATAATCCGGGAAATTTTGTGTTTGAACATTTTTGTTGCGACATCACGACTGACGTTAATTTTTGGCAAGTTATTGCCAAAAAACAATAATTACTTATATAATATCAGAGCGAATACCCAGGGTATTATCTAATTATATTGGGCTATTTTGGCCATAACGCGTCAACCACAAACGCTAGAAAGCCATTCATATGCTCTCGAGATGTGGATTTTCTCCTAGTTACTTTTAAAAAGAAAGAGGAAAGAAATTGCCCTTGGAACGTGTTTACCAGGCCCCGATGCAGAAAACCCTTGACCTGCCCAAGTTGTGTCGTCCCCAAAACATTGTTCACACTCCAAACGTCCCAAAAATCGAAAATATAAGACTTTCCGTATTTTCTAGTGGGGTTTGAAAAGCTCTTTAGCTTCATTGGCTGACGAGTTATGTTCGAACGTCTGCTTACCCAAATCGGTCCTGTGCGGTACTTTTCAAAGGGTTACGGAAAGCAAAAAAAATACCAATGGTTATGAGCTTGACCGCATTGCCCCATTGACACCAGGACACAAAAAAGGCCTGCAAACAATGCAGTGCACACACCCAGCTGAATAAATGCAGTTTTTCACATGACTAAAATATGCTTTCACATTTATAATGAGTTGTTTTTGTCTTAGTTTTCTCATGTTATTATTCATCTTGGCGTCATGTACGCTACGACAAACAATGAAAAAGCATTTTCGCAATTTCTGACGACCGATTTCAGGTAACTAGAATGCGGTAACTGGCATTTATTGCGCAAAGAGTAAGAGATTACCATATTTCTAAATCAGTTTGTAACAAACCAGAAATGCAATATTGGGGAAATCCTGTTGCAAAAGCTAATATGGAATTTGTTAGGTGTAGACCAAACATTACTTTTAACTTTACTGGTACCTAAAGCAATTAGCTTAACGTGGACAAAATGTTTAAATAAAACCTTAACATTCGTCTGTACTTCTCACTTTTTTATGTTGTTAAATCCATATAGCAACAGGAAATTTTACTAAACGAAAATGCAACACCTGTCATCAACCCTCTGCAGCAATTCACTTGTGTGCAATTCAATTCACTTAAGATAATTTATTCTTACCTTTGGTCATAATGTGCTTCTGTCTAATCGCTTTTCGAATCTGGAAGCAACTAAATTTTCAACGATATCTTTTCAATGATTCAATTTCAGTTTCCGAAGCAACCAAGATGCGAAAGCTATCCTGAGAATCTTTGGAGATCCAAGCAATAACGCGTCCTACTTGCGTTCACCACAGCTTGTACTACAACTGTTTACAATGCCTCACTAAAACATAATACAAAGACGTCTTTGTTTCTTCAGTGTAATTGACACATCGGTAGGTCAAATGTGCCATTGGTCGTAAAGGAACTGTTGTTGAAAACAATTAGGTGTGGCACGCAATGTGAATTTTCTCAATATTTAATTCCATGCTATAAAGTAACAGCACTTCTTTTCCCAGGGTTCACTTTTATCAACATACTTGTACGTACAAACAGTTATCAACATTTTTGATGTTACTCCTAAAATGATAATTAGAACAAACTACTGAAATTTAATTTAAGAAGTATACTGTAGAAATTCAATATAATTCCGAAGTAACAGAGTTACTTCGTTTAAGTCTCTTTCATTTCATTATTGCGTCAACGTCTAAAAAACGAGATTTCTAAAGAGACACGATTTATCTGACACCTTGCTTGCTGTTGCTATCGCCCTGAAAGAAGTGTGAGATAGTTTGATTTAGCTCCTTCTAGATCTTAGCTCCCAATCACAATTTGTTTCTTATGACTAAAATCTAGATGAGCAATTATGACATTGTTTCACGTCTGTTAAGAAGAAAATCAATATTTGCAATGAGGAACGCTAGGCATAATTTCACGTAACCGCAACGCTGCAAAAATATTCCAAAACCGGAAGTTGAAACGTATTGAAAAATTGCAAATCCAATCAGAATTATAAGGTTTTTGCGAAAGTTTCCTTTGCTGTATGAGAAGAGTTTCAAGTGCAGTGTAAATCTTATAAAATGTTTTCGTTCCTAGTCGAAACTCTCATATTCACAAAAGTTGGTATCAATGTTATTCACAAATTACGTTTTTCAGTTTTAGAAAACTGATGTAAATTATACTTAAATATTTGATTGCAAAAACAGGAAGCAAGAAACTAATATATCGAGCAAAGTTGCAACAACATGGACATGATTTTCGAAAACTTGCCTTAATATATTTTAATTAAAGAGACAACGGAAAAAACAGCAAAGGAAGATTAAGGTATTGGAATGCAATCTTTGTATCAACAGTTTGATAACCAGACATGGAAATTAAGCGGAAAATTTCATGTGGACAGGAGTGTCCTGTATACTGGTCTCACTAGTTCAAAAAGCAAAGTATTAATATCTTTTAATCCTTAAAGGTTTAGGTGCTTTGCCAATCATTATTACTTAACATGGGTCGCTAGCACCCCGTGTCGTATATACTGGCAAACGAATAGGACATCGGAAAATTGGACAATTTTTGCAATAGCATCAATATCACTTAAAAACTTGATAAACTAAAGCTCGGAAACTAAAAACATTTAAAACATTTCAGGAATGCTTGAATGTTACGAAGAGTTTGACGAACGTAAGTTCAAAAACGAAAACATGTAAACTCCCCGTGACTCCCCGTGTAGGTAAGAACAGCATGAAAAATCAGTTACAGGGTGTTCGGTGACTCTGTGCAGTACGAAAAAAGCACCGTGACATTTTTATGTTCGTTGCAGCATGGTTCACCACAGTTTTGGTAAACAAAGACTAAAAATTGATAAAAATTTGGTAACAAACTCAACATGTATGTTTTACCAAATTTATGTTTTTTGGTCATAACTTTTGAATCTGAAACGCTAGAAAGCTAATCAAATGCTCAAAAGATCTTGATTATAGCCTAGTTGCAACTGACACTTGACGAAAATAATTGTCTCTTGCGGTTGGGGCCCAGGGCCCGATGACGTGGGCCAAAAAAGCAAAAACCGACCGCACTGCCCCACCTATAGCATCACCCACAAAAAAAACGAATCCCAAAACTTTCAAAAATTTTTTTAAATCCAAACTGGAAGACGCGCCGCATCTTTTGAGGGTTTGAAAAACGCTTTAGCTCAATCGCCTGGTGTGTACTCTTGTTGATATGGTGCTTTGCTGTTGGCGCTTTATAACTACAATGGTCTTGTAGCGCCACGACTGAGTTTCTACAATTTCTGGTTTCTTTTTGTGCTCTGGGTTGGTGTGTACTTTGTGGTGAGATGTTACCTTGCTTCGCTCGCAAATTGCGATTGGACCCTTAAGCAATCTCGCGTGATTGCTGCCGCAACTGTGGTCGGTTGTTCCGAAAGTAGTCATTTCTACTTAGTAGCCGAGAGATGCGCACCATTTCTTGATCGCGGCCGTTTGTATTCATGCTGTCTGCTTTTTACGTTCGTATCTGATTTAAGTGGAACAAAGACTGCATCCATACGTGTCACTACAACTTATTACACTAAAATCATGGACAAGCATCTGAGGCCGCAAACGTTTTCAACTCCTGATGATTCAGCATCCAGTGCATATCGATGGAAACATTGGAAGCGGATTTTAGAAAACTGTCTGAGTCTTCTGCCAGATGTTACTCTTCAGGATATGTTGGACATGTTGGACATATTGATTAGTCTATTCGATTCAACAGTTTACGAGTTCATACGTGAATGCTCGACTTACGAGGACGCGATAGCATGTTTAGACAATGTTTTCGTTAAACCTGTCAAGGAAGCATTTTCGAGACACAGACTGAACCCTTGTCAGCAGAAGCCAGGAGAAAGTATCGATGAATTTCTTCAACATCTGAAGGCATTTAGTGTTGACTGCAATTTCACAGACGTGTCAGCTGTTCAATGTAAAGAAGCGGCAGTTCGTGATGATTTCGTGGCTGGTCTACCCTTCAAAACGTTTGTTAGCGGCAACTCTCTGGGTCATTGATGAAGATCTGCTTTTTGTTGTGGAAACCGACGCCTCTGAGAACGCTATTTCTGCTTCCTTGAACAAAGGAAAAAGGCCTGTGTCATTCTTTACTCGAATGTTAATCAAATGTGAACTGCGCCAGTCGAGCGTTGAAAAGGAGGCTTCAGCCATTGTAGAAGCGGTCAGAAAATGGACGCATTATCTCATGGGCCGCAAACTCACTATTGTTACAGATCAGCGATCGGTCGCCTTATGTACACTGTTGAACATCTGAGAAAAATAAAAAACGAAGAAATAATGCACTGCCGTTTTCTTCTCAGTGAGTTTGACTTCGATATCGTTTTCCATCCAGGGAAATTGAACACTGCCCCTGATGCTTTATCTCATGTTTATTGCGCAGGTTTTCACAGAAACACGCTGTATCGTGCCGATTATACGACGCCACAAATTCGTTGGTGACGTCCCAATATATCACTCTGCCCAGATAATCAGTTCGCTTGTCGCACGGAAATACATCGTGGGGTGCATGTGGCCCTCTGGCTGAATGTTTGACCGCGCTGGCTCTTACGACATGCGTTTAGAGTGAAGTATTGCCCTGTTACGAAGCATGGGTCGCTAGTGTGGCTTTGCATTTTTCGAAAAAAATAATAATTTTCTGTAATTTCGCGAACGAAAACAATTGTGTATGAAAGCTATGCCAACGAGCAACGGGAGGAGTATATGGAGTGTCGAAGTTGAGAACTATTTGATTTTGATATGGATACCACACACCTGCAAAGTTACGTTCGGGCCGCTAGCGACCCACGTAGGAGCTCACAGTGCGACATAAACGCTTTTCTACATTGCCAAAAGGAATTCAAAACTCGCTTTCAATCCAGCTTTCCAAAAGGTAATTCAACCCGTTTACTATTTCTTTACCGAGTCTTTGAAGTACCATGCGAACTTGACTTTTCGTGTCATTCGATATGGGAAAGTAGATAAGCAAAAGCGGGTATAAGGTTTAAAAAGAATCATTCTTCGAAAGTCTTATAACTATAATCCATCATATTATGAATGAGGTAAAACTGTGTGGTTGGCGGGTGCAAAAATTTTGGTTTTCTACTCTTATTTCGCATAAACCAAATTCTACAATGTCATCACAGTCTCCTGCTGAAAGAGATAGAAAATGTACTGGTCGAGGTCTTCCCAACGAGTTACCAACATTTAAAGGAGCAAAGATGCCTTTTTTGGAAAATGTGGCAAATTTGTTTTTTTATTGCTTTTCAAAATGTTGACAAGTGTTTTTATATGTAATTCAGATTTTCACAAAAGCGGGTCATTCAAAATGTTATAACGGTTTTGTAGTGTTTTAAAATTTATGCTTAAAATAATGTTTTATTAAAGTTTTGCCTTCCAACCAGATTACAAACCGTTTTTTCGTCGTATAGCATAAAGGTGCTGTGATACACAATTCGCAGTAAAGCCTGGTCGTTTATTTTCAAAACTGATTTCCTTCGTTTAGGAAACGCAGTAAGTGGTGTCAAGTATCCACGATCACCTCGCATGAAACTCAATCTGTTAACAATAAAGCGACGTTCCTGTTGTTATGCTCTCTTGATGTCTTTTCCGTTCAGGGCTTTTAACAAAGGCATGGATCCTTGCTTGAAAATCCGCAACAGCCACCCGTGCTTACAGCATCCATTGCTAACATGTTGAAATCATTTGTTACTTCTCCTTTATGCAATGTGATATTTTGCTCATGTAACATAGCTTTTAAATAACCCTGAAAGACGAAAATTGACAACTGTCTGTCAATGTCTGGTTTGTTTGTGTGTGTGTCTGTGTGTGTTAAAAAAAAGAATTACAAATTCCGTTGCAAAATTCAAGATTTTGTTCTTGAAACTGTTCTCCTCGAAATTAGTCTAGTGTAAGCGAATAAACGAAAATTGCCCATTTTGAGCAAGGACAACAACGGTGTTTGTGTTTGAAGTTTACCTGAGCAGCTTGGATCTGCTTAAATTCCGTGCTGCCATTGCAGTGTTGCACTAGTGCAAAACGTTTGGCAGCATTTCCTCTCTAGCTTTCACGAATATTTTTAATTATGTGAAGACACCAAATGTTCAATGTAACAATGTTGAACGAGTTTCGTCTGATGGCTTCCCTTGCCTGCAACGCATATTGCTTCAACTAAGCATAAAGGCGCATTAGGCATATTAAACTTGATGCCCAGAGAAAAGGACTTTTGCTTACTGTTTTGAACTGTTCCCTTTAAATAAGTAGCTTTGTCCATGGAAGGTCTGCAACATAAATGACCCTTGGTCCTTGCAGCCTCCCACTCACGCATTTTGTAAATCGGTGTACTTGGAAGTCATCGCAGCAATACATAATAATTATTGTGATGGCGTCACTAATGCGTATGCCTTCTGTGCTTGTGTTTCATCGAAGTAAATGTAGCAGCGCCATCAAGTGTATACTTTTCTACTACCGTCACGTGTATGAATTCTCTTCTTTCACGTATTTTTGCGTTCTTGTTATTGCGATGCATGCTTAAGTTTAGCGCTTTGAATTTGGGAGTGAAGAGGTTGCACAATACAGAAAACTGGCAATCACGACAGAATTCGAATAAGGAGCTGGCAATCGATGGAAACTCCTCTACTGCGGTGATGAGTCAGCAAAACTTGCCAAAAGTGTCGTGGAGATGCTTGTAAGCCTTCACATGGAAAGTCGTGTTGAAGATCGGATCCAAGTAGGAAATAATGGTGTGCATGTTGAGGTTGACGTTTTCACAGCACTCCCTATATTTCACTTACGTATACGGCTCAAACTCGGGTGCGATGTACCCTATACCTGGAAAAAATTTCCAACGCTTGAAAATTTCTGATGGCGTTGCTGTCTATTAAAAAATTGGCATTTTGCATGTGGGTGTCATAATATCTGTTTTTTCATTCCACATCAAGCGATAATACCTCAAATAAATTTTATTTTGCTTCTCTACGTGCATACAGTATGCTTACTGGGTACATCGATCATATAGCAGGCGCTTCTCAATGGAGCTACAAAAAACAAGGCGATTTGTTTTACAATCCTTTGCAGTGATGTGGCTTTCCACGATTAGCCAGGCCTTCTGGAGGATCAAGTAAAAAGACTACACTTACTGGAGTGAAACATGGTATGAACGTACCTAGGAAAAACACAAATCTCTCAGCAAGAATAATGTGACTTATTGGTCGCTAGAAAGAGATTTTCTGTACCACGAACATGCAATGCGTAATTTTTTTGAAAGATCCGATCTTACACACAATTGCAATAGGCCGCCTAAGCAACATAAATATATTTTACAATCACAGTCCTTTTGCAGAACGTCTCATGTGTTGTGAGAAGTATAATCAATATATTCGAAAGTTCTGGTTATCCGCTTGTGTTTGTCCTATAGTGGATTCAAATCAAGGTATTTGCTTGACATTCATGAATTTCCAAAATTCAAAAAACTTTGGAAATTAAACGAAATATTTATAGGCCTATCTGTCTGTGATTAGGATTTGGTGCCTCTACCACAACGCCCATTACGATTAAATTCCCGGCGTGGTGTTCCAATGTAGGGATGGCCATGTAGAGAATCCATCATCAGTACATTCTATGAATCCTTTTAAATGAGGAGCCAAACTAGTTGTTCTAAGATTTCCGGTCAAAGCGATCTTGCATTCTTGAAGTTACCAAGCCTTGCAAGGCTCTCGCAACATTTCACTCTTGAAAGACATCGTAACTTCCACTGCTTTCTTTGATTACAATCAGATGATACAATAAAAACACTAACACAAGCTAACGTCAAGCAAGAGCAAAGTAAGATAAAGCGCTTTGGTACACCTCGTAGGATAACATCGATCAGCGTCAAACGTTCACAAGAGCGACTGAAAACAGCAAAGAAATGCCATGTTGTAGATTAGCAGATTATCAAGTCTACTACTGTGCTGTTCACAAACAAGTACATTGCATCGAATTCACCAATTGAGTATACACACGAAATAACTCATACAAATCTGAAAACCCTGTATGAATCGAAGAAACACTGGCATGGCAACGTTAAACACTTTAATATGTAGTAATCAAGTCTCAGTAAACAAAATTAAACAAGTAATGAAGAAGCTAGACTTGTGACAAATTTGTCTACGTTGTTGATTGATGAAGTCAATTTTGAGGTTTGTCCTCTAATCTAGGACCACCTTTTGGCGGATGTTGCTTTTTGTCATCGGTCTTGCTGCTGCTGCACTTGGTACTTGTTTCGTTAGGTTGCATTGTTTCTGCATTTACAAACACATTTGTGTAATAAAAATTAAACCTATAGAAAAAGTGAGAACGAGCGAAATTGATTTAATTGCATTTTTCAAACAATTTTTAATACGAACTTATCACAAAGCATAAGCAACATAATGCAATTGGCTGAAGCACTACCTGTTGGCGGAGAATGGGTTTTGTCATCAGGCTTGGTATTGTCAGGTTGTGTTTTGTCATTCGGCTTAGTACTTGCTTCGTTAGATTGCGTTGTTTCTGAACTTAAAAACACCTTTGGGTCAGAAATAATAAACTTAAAACAAAAGCGAGTTGGAGCGAAGTTAATTTCGTTGGATTTTTTGAACCATTTTTACAACGAACTTACCACAAAGTATAAGCAGCATAATGCAACGCGTTATGAGAGATCAGTAGACCACTTTACAACACTGATTATCACAACCCCCAACGTTACCCTTTAACGCCTGCACCAGCCACTATGA
>Ga0210059_1008045_pt1 | contig 16706 bp, 8 predicted proteins | sample Ectturendosymbi2_FD_188042 | JGI IMG/M metagenome (GOLD analysis project Ga0210059, IMG submission 188042) | Ecteinascidia turbinata endosymbiont from Florida, USA - Sample 2 (SPAdes) (version 2) | ecosystem: Host-associated > Tunicates > Ascidians > Unclassified | place: Key West, Florida...
TGTCAACCTAGTTGTTGCAGGTTGCAACCTGGCGTCTTGAAGTTGTCAAGGCTATGCAAGGGGAAAGAAAGATTCTCACGACTTTGTCCGTTACTAACTCTGCAGTTGCTCTCAAGTTTGATTGCCTTCTTCGAATGTATTTAGATAAACAACAAAATCTTCAATACGCTTGAATACGAAGTCAGAAAACGTAAATTTAACGATAAACAAGTGCGTTGAGCGTTCTCATGCGCAACCGGAAACAGCGACCAATTGCCATGATGTATGTTAGCACTTAGCACTAGCAGGCTACCAAGTCAACTGTTAGACTGTTCGCAAACAAGTACATTGCATTGAATCACGAATAGAATATTGCTTGAAATCAGGCGGTAAGAATGCACAAAACATTTCAGTACAAATGTATCCACTATAGTGAGCTCCGCTCAGAAATAAAACCTATATGGTAATAAGTTTAACAAAAAACAAAAACAATGAGAATGTAAGAACCGACATCGACCCTAACCTTTAATTTTGAATGTCATAATGTCAGCACCCAGGAACACAGAAATTATTATATTGGCGATGCCTCACAGGAAGGTCAAGTGCTAGACTAGCGCCTGTCGGCCTTACAAAGCAACACCTTGCCATGCGCTATTTGTATTAGATGACTATGTAGACCAACAGAGTCGGTTGTTTCTTCTCTTTGTATGAATTTTTCACAGCAGTTGAATTACAATTTCTGATGTTGCTATTACAACAAGTTTGAGCAAAAATAAATCAAGATTCCAGTTCGAGTTTCGCTTTGTTCATGCCTAATGAAAAATCAAGAAAAGAACCATGCAGAGTGCAAGGTTTGTCTGAGCAATTTACGTACCGCTGCTCGAACGACTGAAATAAGATTTTATTGCAAATTTATTTTTAAAAATTCACGCGCTTTTTCAAAACTGTTTGAACATAAATGTTCAGATAATGTTTTACATGCCTTAGGAGTGTTTACTGGCGTAACGCAAGCTAGATTTAACAGGTTCGCATATAGGTGCTGCGCTACAGCTTGACAGCTACACTTAACATCATTTGTTGAAATACTGTATGCGAATTAACGCAGTATTCATGGGCGTCGGAAATATTTTTTCCAGTGGGGGAGGGCAAAAGCGGTGAAATCTCATTTTTCCTTCTCGAAACTAAAAAACAACCTTTTTTGCTAAGATGTAATAAGAAATAGTCGAATTTCAAAGTCCAATGTGGGCCTTGACTCCCCTCCCACTTCCGACACCCATAACTGTAGTTATAAATTCTCAGTACTGGATGTTTAACAAAGCTGGGTAGTAGCTCAAACAAAGTTTCTTAAATGAAAGCTACAAAATTGGTTCCAAGCAAGTTTCAAATTATTTAGAAAAGAACTTGCTGGTCATACAGCAAACTAAGCCTAGGGCTGTATTCTTCATCAAACTTTACCTGTACATGATAGGGTTGATCATCGTGTGTCCAAACCTGTAGGCAGCTGTGGCAAACACGTTGACGATGGAAGCGGGTGTGTTGGGATCATAACCACGGTACGGTCCAATCAAATCCTTGAATGGTCCAAGCAACTTAGGCAACCAGTGCTGCAACAAAATTTGTTCACTTAGGAAAAGTTCGCTTAGTTGTGTTTTGGTATTCCAATTTTTCGCAATCGTATTTTCTATACCACTCGCAAACAACAGACTAAAACTTGGAAGTGTTGAAGAGTCATAAAAAATTGCAACGCAACAAACAATGATTTAGATGAAATCACATTGGCCGTTCCTAAACACAACTGTTTTCATCATCAGAAACGATGAGTTCTCTTTTACTGTAACGCCTATCGCTTCTTCGACCTTTGCTGACGACAAAACCAGTTGTTTTTCGAAACGTCCAATGTGAAGTCACTTAAATCATTGGTAATAATTGCCTATTATTTCCTATGCGCAAATAAGTTGCTTTGAAAATAGTTTTCTTTAGTGTAACACGGAGCAACTTGAATTCTAGTATAAACGAATCTTCGTCAATGCAGCTTGATAATAATCAGTTTGTTTTGCAGTCTTTTGTTTTTCTTTCTGACGCTAACGACAACGAGGCTGCTACACTTTGTTTTCAATTACCGATTTTACCCAATTGCATGTTTTCAAGCTTTTGTATGTTAAAGTAGTGAACATTTTGCAACAAAAAAGATGCAGCTGACGCGTCGACGGTAGTTCGTACAACAGCCACCATTTACCGTGTACGTTATGTGTTGCATTTGAGCACCGACTATCTTCCGCGTTTCATGAAAGATAGTATCGCCGTCCCAGTGAATATTGACTTTTCTCAAGTAACGTGCGATCCTGTTATGTTCGCGCATCCACAAAGTGTGCATCGACGTGAGAGACACCTGCATGGAAAAGTGAACGTCTACGCGTAAAGCAGAGAAAGTGTTGAATTATCAAGACGTTCCACTGAAGGAAGAAAGGCGGTAGGGCGTCATAAAATAGTAAAACACGCCCTAAATTTATGCCGATATGGATAAACGTCACCAACTTCTAACGTCTATTTCATTCTCACACCACCACACTCAAAGCAAAGTTTAAGAATTCTACGCCTGTCACTATCAGTAGAAGATTTAGGGGGAAGAAATTCGGCACAATTTTTCCTCCCAAAATAACAACGGCGCTCTCTTGAAGTGTCGCCTTTTTCAGCAATGATCCCCTTAAAAATTAAAATGTTTTGCTCTTCATTCGGATTTTTACGAATTTTGGCACCCTTTTTTCGAATACCCTCCCCAACAGCAGGTTTAGATTCGCCAATGTTCACTGTACTGTGCACGTTATTTCTTACTTGCTCGTTCACACGCAGATCTCCGGCAAGAAAGCATGGTACACTCCTTTGCTGAAACGTCTCTCCATCTCCTCGTCTGCATTCAATAGGAGCGACTGGTCTCAACAAGTTTCTGCCTGAAAAATCACGAAATCAACGTCAAAATTACCCCCAGTTCGGAACACCTCTTCACACTAATTGCAGCCTGCTAAGACCCAGCACAGAAACCTTTCACATATTTTGTGGCGATAATTTAGCATGTGATTTATGGAAAAGCATAAATGTATATTATTTTTTAAGCAAGAGCATAGCTTCACAATCCCATCAACACACAAGAAATTGTTCATTTTCAAAAGACTTGTGCCCCAGGTATGCTTTGCACGAAGGGGAGCAACGACAGGGAACTCAAAATTTTTTTGCAGAAACAAGTAGCCTGTAAGCTTTACCTGATTCCAGATCACTGAAAATGTTGTAAGGCAGTAATGGTTTTTGGCCGACTTCAAGCGGTTGCCCTTCTTTCAAGAGTCCATATTCATTGGACAAATCTCTAATATTCTTCACATCTTGATCGGTGCTTCCGTAAACGTTGGATGCATCCAAGTACGAAGTAATCTAATACACACAACACCTAACGAATTACAAAATCAAACAAACAATAAAAGCAATTTGGTCTGAATCTTTTCGAAAGGAATGTCACATGGCACTAATCAAGAACGTTCGCTGAAAACATCCTTTTTGAAAAAAGCCGCTTCGTGATTATCACATGATGCTGTGCGTGAAGAATGCCTTTACAAATGCGTTTCTTTGTCCTGCTGCATTCCTCTAGCAAGCGAATTAGTAAGTGCTCACACTTAGTTACGCCGAAAAGACAAAAATAGTTCCACATCTGGTTTCAAGACTATGAAATTCTTCGTTTTATTGTACTCAGTCGCGTGGTGAGCATAGAACGCCGTCTGATTTTTCTGAATTCAGTAGTGGATTCTTTTTCCTTGTTTCTTGATATGGAAGCAAAACATTGGCGCTTATGTTGCTATTTTGTGTGAATATTTTATCGGAAAAACTTAACTGTCTTTACCGTAGCAGAACATATTTTTGGTATTGAATTCTCACATATTATTTTTGGGCACTACAACCCTACCTAATTTAATATAAAATGTTTCAGGACTACGTTATACTGGAATATTCAGGTAGGTTCAAAACATGTTCAAATAACATGCGAATAAAATCACCATTTTTGCACGTTTTTTCGATTCTTTGAAACAAGTAATTACCATTTGCGCAACATAGAATATATCTACCGTCAAACAAGATGCGCGCTTAGCAAACAAGCGCTTGCTTCACCTTTCAGTTTGCCGCAGTTCGTGGTTGTGTTTCAAATGTAGGGCAGCTAATGAAAGCGAAAGAAAATTTGACAGTCAGAAAAGATGGCAAAACGTTGGGATTGTTTGCTTTCCGGAAATCTTTTGCGAACCGCAAATTCATAGACCATAGGTTGCCGCAAAGATCACCGCAAGGAAATTCCATTCACTTTCTTCAAAAGCGAGAAGCTTGCATTGCATTTCTAGGGCGCAAAAAGTAACTGCAAAAGGGGTAATTGGGATAAAATTTACACGTGTTAAGAGATGAAAAAGCAGCGTGTTGACAGGAACTTGATATTTATTCTACTGCACAACTTTCGAAACAAACGTGCTCTACTTCACTTTACTTCAGTGAATTGCACAATGCCTCTAGCACTGGTTTCCTAACCTGGTTGATCTGTTCTCTGCGCGACACTGCGCTGAAAAATACTGACGTGATCCCAGAACCGCAAACAGCGCTCGATCGTGTGAACTCCATGCAGCTTGATGAACCGTGACGACCATGACCTCGTCTTGACGAAGGTGACTGTGAATGATGGTGATGATGATGAAAACGCCCGTGTCGAGGGTCAGCTGAATCCACTGGGAAGTTTTTATGTGCAAACATTGTAAACGTGGGTAACGTATAAAAATCACAAGATGCAGCAAAGGTCGCCAGTTTACACAGAAACCCTTAGTCTCTAGTGGTTCATCGAAACCTTATCTGTTCGATAAAGTGAGAAACTATTTACGATGTGCTTCCCATGAAATGCAAAAACGTATACTTTTTTTGAACTAAGAAGTGTGAAAATTTAAAGAAAGCGGTTTTTGAAATATAAATTTAAACTGGCGTCGGCATGCTGTAAAATAAACCAGTAAACAAAACCGTAAACAAAGCCAGGGGTACAGCTTATTATTTCGTAAAATGTTTCTTTCTTGATTCAGGAAAGTGATGTTCGTTAGTTAAACCACTGAAGACATCTTTAGTTCATCAATCATTACTAATTTCATTCTTGTTCTACGTGAAGGCCACGCAAGCCATGCAACAATTTAATTTGCCAGACCGAGTACAGCAATTTCTCAAACCAATTTCGGACAAGCATATTTTGAAAGTTACTTATCACGCTGCTAGAAATAAACTAAACACTTACCAGAAATAGGGAAACAAGGGGCTTCGCGCTCGCACGAGTCTTTGCATGCCTGACCGTCAGAGAATCGTTGAATGCTCGGTGCCATCGTCGTGAAATCAAGATCGTGGTCTAAAAACTGACCCCACTGCATCACCATGTGCGTGAATTCAAGGTCTTGGCGAGGAATGCGAGGCCCTGGTGACATCAAGACACCAACAGATACGTACCGTGGAGAGGGAAGGCTGTGATTATTGTATCTGCGTGACAATAATTTGCTTTTGAATAAACGCTGCACACAGCACAGAAAGTACTCTTAGTGAAACACGTTTTTATATTACTACAAACCTATTAAAAATTTGATGTATTGGTAAAGAAGTTATTGTGCAACAACACTGCCGTTTGAAAAATAGGTCATTTTCTGATTTCATAGCTAAAATGTTCATCTGGATGACGTTTACGAATAGACGAAAAACAAACCAAACCGTAAAATGCTGATGCCTTATAAGCCCTTTTGTTTCCAGTTTCTATGCACCACTTCATTTATACTGAGGAGAAATTTTAAATAGTTTGGGTGCATCCGCGATCTTGGCTCACAGTTTTCAGCAGAAATTGACATTTGACCCTTTGCACAGTTTTTGCTAAATTTGTCGAACACATGACCAGTGAGCATAAAAATGTGTTAAAGACCCGAAGGTTTCAATACAAAAGGCTGGACTCAAAAAGCGTTTTACAATCTTCCAGACTGGCAAAAAATTAACAAACGAGCACAAAATTTTTCTACAAATACTCACAGTCTGCCAGAATCCCATCCAACAGGGGCATTGAACCCATTTTCATAAATCGGTTGCAAAAGTCTGTGGAACGGTGTTAAAGAAGCTCCCCACAGCGGCCGATGGAGGTTGTTGCATGTTCCATCTGAGGTCCGGTATCTGGGTGAAAACAACTTGTTTGTTATTTATGTGATTTAAAAAAAACGCGCTTTGCTTTCACACTCACATCATAATCCTACTTGCAACTTGAGCTGCATGCAAACACTGTTTGCCGCGATGAAACTGCAGCACAGTCAAACCGCGCAAAAAATACATACATCAGGTAAAACCAGCCTTCAGCAGAAGTGGTATGAGCTTTATTAAATTTATACACAAACGGAAATGCATACTTGCGATGAAAACAAATATTTTCGGAGCAATCTGGGACGGTTTGATATTGAGAACACCCGGACAAGTTGGCCACCAGCTCTACGACATCCTTCCCAATCATCCTCATCACTGCTGTGCTCTCATCAGATTCGTCTTCTGCTCTGGGTGCGGCTTGCGTATCAAATTCTGTTGAAACGAGTTTCGATCTTGTCTTTAGCAACACTCGACAAGGTTTCACAAATTTTTTCTAATTCATCGTGGCGATGATGTGAAGGCGTCTTCGGTCTCCAAACAGTTAACCCTACCTTTGCAGAGGTAAACACAAATCGTTCCGTTACCGTAATTGCAGCACTCATATCGTATCTCGCGTATTTCGCATGAAATGCATGTACACACCTCCAAATTTTTCCAAAGAAGTATAAATTGTAGAAAAAATCCACTTGCTGTTCTAAAATTGGAATGTCATTACCTGATTACAACCTTCTTTGACTGAAATAAGCAGAGGAGCAACGACAGCAATTGTTCTCTCGTAGCGAAAACGGTTTTGACCAGGATAAAAATCGAGAAAACCAGGAAAGAACTGGTAAAAATCTGGCAATTATTCGCTGAAATTTTTTTAAATGTTCGAAAAAGTTATAATAGGTTTTGGAATTTTTTTTCAGCCATTAACCAGTGCGCACAACAGTATTTTACCATTTCTAAGCAAGAACCCTGACCAAATATTTCCAAAAGTTGGAGCACAAGTGGATTGATAACCTTTTTCAAGCAGTGCGGAGATTTTGCAGGAAACCACAGAAGAAACTGAAAGTACTATGCACAGTATAAATTGTCAGCCAGCATTATGAGCTCTTACCTGTAGACCTGGGTCGTGGTAGTCGCGACTCCACCGAAAACCCATTAAGCTGCATGCCTCTCCTCACGCAGCACTCGATAATACGCAGCGAGACGTCGAAGACCTCAGCAGCACGCGTGAGGTCTATGCCTTCTTGGCTAGACGGGAAACGCATCAAGGTCAGAAGATCGCTGGCAGACTGGCGGTTGTGCCTGTTGAACATGAAAGAAGCACCACCTTAAAGCGAAGCTCAAAATAATACAAGATCGTTTCGACCGATTTTCGGTCTTTATATGTTCAAGCGTTTTATCGCAACAGTTGTTTTTGAAGCAACGTCGAACCGCGAATAGCTTTTGGAAGCTAACAAGTAATGGAGGGTTTTCAGTAGCCTTAGCTGCGCGGTCTGAGGATCCTGCAACTCTACCTGAAAGAAATACCCTCCCTTGCGGTTGCAAACTTCTGTTTGTAAGTGCAAAAGTGCAAATACAATCGAAGCTTCGTATCGCGTCAACCATGTGCTTTTCGTAGGACACGCGCAGTGAATTGCGAACAGCGATAGTTGTATTGTCATAAAAAGCAAAACATCTGCAAGGGCCTGCATTAGACTTTTTTATCTTGTTGCGAAAAAATTACTGTTGCTAGAACAACAAAGCATAACGTAAGAAGCACCCGGTCTTCCACGCAAAAAAGCGCTGCGTAAATATGATTATGCGTCATAACCTCAGACTTGATGTCTGTTTGGAAAGAAGCCGCGAAATGAAAAAACACGCAATTTAATGCCGGTGAGCGCCTCCAGTTCACATTTGCGTACAATTCAATTTGTTATAAAGGATGTACGATGATGAATGATCAACTTCAATTTCTACGTGTACTCTGTGGATTTGAACGCATGGGTCTAACCAGAGAGAAAAAAACTTGATAAACAACCACATCGAACTTGTAAGAGTGTTACATCTTCTTGCACGGTGAACTTCCATCTCGGAACTGTTGACGTTTGCATAGTGGCAGACAAAATACAAATTAGCAAGCAACAAACTCGACTTTAAAAAGTTCAATGAGGCGAAAAATAGAGATCAAAGCTGTTTGTTCAAGTAAAACAAATTATTGCCTTGGCGAGTTCTCTTATTAAAAGGGAAACTCATTGACATGACTTGGTTAAAAGACCGTGGAACGCTACGTGAGTTTTAAGAAGACAATGTTGATCTTTTGAGGTCTAGCACATCAAGGAGAAACACTATATAAGGGTAAGCTCCATCGAGGTCACACAATGTGATTCCATGAACTTTTACTTCCATTGATATCACTATTTATTTATTTACTCAACGAGAATTGGCAACAGGCTGACACCTGAATAAATGCTTTTCGCCGCGTCGCGAAGGCCGTGATATTGGCAAACATACACGCGTTGCAGCAGCACCGTAACAAATAAAATACCAGTGATGAACAGAGTATAGCCGAGGGCAGGCAGCAAAAGCTTTGTTAAAACCGTTAACAGAGTTGATTTATGAACAAGTGGTTTCACACCATGGCGTCCGTAACTGTTTTTTTGCCTGCTGCCATCCTGTGTTCATCGGCAGCGCATGTTTGTAATATTACCACCACCTTGCAGCTGCCACCCAGTGGCGCAGCCAGAATGAGGCCGAGGAGGCCATGTCCCCTCCCCCCGAAAAAAAATTGAGAAGATCTTTACTGGTGCTTTAGATCATTTTCAACTGTTAGAAAATAAACGGAAGAAACAGTCGGACTCAAGACGACGTCAATGACTGATGCTGTAACTGACTGGCCCCTCCCGAACAAAATTCTTGGCTGCGCTATACTGCTGCCACCTACGTGTTGGTACTTTTGGTACAAACATTTTTTCCAGTCAGTCGGCAAGCAAGCGATATGAATCCACGAACTTCAGTGATATTAGCTGCGTCACTAATGGATGCAAAACTGTCTTTCAAAGCGCTGTCGCAGCATCGTGGTGAAAGGATATGCGTAGGACCAGCGCCAGGGGTGTACAACCTTTCACGATTGCCGGCCGCATTACGATTATTTTTATGACTTACGGCCTCCAACGAGTTCAAGATACTTTAATCTTTTTATATTGTTTCTGTTCTGCTTCCACACACCAAGCCTAGTCTGCTTCCACACATCTGGTTGGCCGTCTTTCTATTTAAGTAACCTCATACAAGAGACAAAGAGTTTTTATCAATGCACGGCCGCATACAATTTTATCGAAGGCCGCAGGTTGTGACCTACCCCTGACCTACGCGAACCGATCACCACTTATTGTTTTTGATTCTGTCATTATGAGGTTTATTTTGGCAACCGTCAATCCGCCAATCTGGGTTATTACGGAAAAATCGAAATAGAATAGCACAGTCTTCCAAAAGTAAGGCTGACAGTGAATAAAGATGAGGAAAGCTTCGTTGTGTGGAGTTGTGAAGTAAGTTATCATTCAAATTCTCGACGAGAGGGAAAATCAGTTTTTGCTAAGGGTCTGAACACTTCCAGCATAATGTAAACCAGCTTTCATGTTTCTGATTCCATTCGCCACGTTCAATGATCAGTACAGTCGTCGGTGGATACCGACCTTTCCAGGTGTGCAAATTCGTGCGTGATACAATGACAGCAGCCTTTTGTGTTTTTGGAAATAGTATTCAATTGCTGCATTACACGAACATCCTTAATACAATGTCGCACAAAACTGCTGCATTACCTGTTGTTGAAGTGTTCTATAGTTCCGTTGATTCCGCGATTGACTTCCAACCTGGCAGCCTGCACAGCATCTCGCAGCTCCGACAAGCTCACCTCATTCGATACCTCTGCAAATTATTTGACATGCAATAGACTTAATCTGTATGACTTTCAGAAAAAAGTTTTAACGCAGTGGTTTGATATGCTGGACATTTAGATTGACAGGTGTTCGAGTTATGCGCCGTCACCTTTTCTCCCGTTTTAGCGACGAATTAAATAAAATTCGCTTGGAGTTTTGCAGCAGAAAGCGTTCGTTCGTTTCAAAGTTTTTCCAGTGCAATGCCCTCTTTTTGAAACAATACGATTCACGGAAGAGAAAGAGTAGCGAAGCAACCAAACGCGCATACTGAAGACAGTCGATTTACAAACCTGCTTGTCGTTTCGACCTGACTGGTTTATCTTCTATGAAATATTGTCTGATGAGATCAACGACTTCTTGGTGATTGTCATGATGGCCTCCTTCATATAAAATGGCAGAGTCACACAAACCAAGCATGCAACAGCGACTTTGGCATGATTCTACTTATGTCATGAAGAACTGCGATTAAATGCAAATGAAAATCGAATTCGAAAACCAGATGCCAGTTTTCAACAAGCGTTTGCTTGAGTGTAATGATGCATGGCAATTAAGAAAAGAACAATGAAAGTTCCACGGCAACACGTGTTGGGAATACAGCAAACAAAACACATTTTTGAGGCACAGCTTGTCGTCAAGTCATTTGTTTGGTTGGACAAACAAAATTCGATCACTTAAGCTCTTGCGAAATGTAATTAGTTAATATTTTATTCTTCTCCATATCTTGATACCGACAGTTTACAAAACTCCAAATACAGTCTGTTACCACATTTAAAATATGAACTGTATAACTAGAAATGACTGAACAAAATTAATTACGAATCATACGGTAGTAGATGCACACTGGAGGAAAAGGTGCTGCTTTTCAAAAACTCTGGACTATTTCAGCAAATTTTTCTCTATCGCATTGAAAATTCTTGCTTTAAAGCCAAGCCTGACTAAATATAGTAAAAGATAATATACAAGGCTCATCTCTATAAGACATTGTTCTTTGTTTTTACACATTTTCAAAACATGCTGAAAGTGTACACTTCATACAAACCATCTTCCGTGCAGCCATGACGTAAACAGTGAGGAGGCAAGATGCCAGACAAGCCTTGTGCGATTTCGTCTTCCGTCAGTTGGACATTTACCGTCAGTGTCATTGCTGTGAACAAATTAACAAATAAAATAGTATTCGGACCGGAATTGAATGAAAATATGTGCTTCACTTTAGTCCAAACTATTTTTTTTTCTTGGTACGCTATTTGCATTTCTGCTTGTTGATTTCTTAACCTGTTGATCAGAACGTTCACGTTTGATGCAGGAAACATTTCAAATATTACCCATCGGAATGCATCCACAAATTAACCAAAACCACCTTTTGAAGCTTCCATAACTTCAAAAACCCGCGTAATAGTAAAATCTTCCAAAAACCAGCTTTGCATAGCATCGCCTTTCAACGCATTACTCAACTGACAAAATACATAAAATAAAAAGATAATGCGAATCGTTTACAACTTCTAGCCACAAGAAAGCTAACTTCAGTTGAAGAATATGGTACATCAGCAGTGAGTACAAGCATGTGTCACACGCGAACAAAGCTAAACAACCTGAAAGCTTTTTTGCCAGCTTTCTAAACAAAAATTGCAAAGGCGATTGGTATTTGCAGGCGATGCAATAATTTCGACAGGGTATTCGAAAAGGTTCTCAAATACGCAGAATTCCAGCGTGTATAAACTACTGCAGATTGTAAACGCAGTTTAATCTTCTTACTCGTCAAAACATGTGCTGTTTCAACTCTCTGGCGAACTTCAGTTAAAACCTTCATACAAATGTGACAATGTCAAAGCGTCTCCTAATGCAGAATATGCAATGTTTTATGAATACTCGAGCAGCAGCTTGCGATATTAATGCAGCAAAACTGCTTACAGTTTAAATAGCGGTTGCTTGGAAAGGAAAAGAAGTCATTTCGCAAATACCACTTAAGAAACGTGACGCAAACCATTTTTGGCTCAATCAAAACACTAAAACCTTCTGCTGAGAAAGTTTCGACAAGAATGGTTTTCCAATTTTCGTAAAGATGAAACAGCATAGCAGCATCTAAATGCAATGTATCTTTTGAGACGTTACGTTTCAACAGAGCAAGTTACGCATAATCATCAGGGAGGTAATTACCGGCATCAAACATATAAAAAACCTTTTGCGTTTACCAGCAACGATGACGTCATTTCCACTTTGAGCTCTGCACTCGTACCTTCCGGTATCGTCTTTTCCAGCACCCAAAATTGTCAATACGCTAGATGGAGCAGCAGTGACGAAAACTCGCCCCCCTGCAAAAGATGCATGAGAACGTCTGAAACCTGAAGCATACGCCTTTCGAAGATTTACGTAAAATGGTTCTGATTGTAATAAATGTGTGCAGCAAAACAAGTGAGCAATCCAGTTTGTATCCAAGAAAATGACTTGATGGGATTATTTAAAAAGCGTTGTAACGTGCCTTGTGTATATCGACCAGACAAACCGTATAGGTGCAAAAAATTGAAGTATTGCATCCTTTGTTCGGAAAGATAAAAACACTACCAGAACTTATAATATTCTTTTGTTGATTCGCAGTCTACAAGCAGCATTAAGCACTTTCTGATAAAGGCTATGTTTGAAAACAGCCACTTATTTTGCACAAATCTTCAAATGGTTACGATTCACTGAATCGTGCAATTGAAAGTGACCCACAACAAATTACGGCTTTTTTCCAATTAATGGAACAACCTTAGAAAGGTAAAGTGTGGTATATTCTTCTCCAGATACATGGCAAAAAAAACGAATATCTGATTGTGGCAGTTCAGTCTCATTTTATACTCAATTCAGAGTGTCACGAACGGTCTGCGGTGCCCAATTCCGCTTGCTTGCGCCGGGGCCACGTGACTGCTTTCGCAGTGAATGCTGCACTGGTGGCGAGTCAGTGGCAGCATCGCGCATGAACAGTTCCTTTCATCTAAAAACAACGTCGACCACGAGCCCGAGTAGGCCGCAATTCCCGTTTATGAATGTTATGACCAGACCGGGAATCGAACCCTACCTGCCAGTTTAGTGGCATATGTTCAACCAGCTATACCACTTAGCCGGTCGTACCGAGGCAGTTAACAGTAAAATAAGTAATATGGTTAGGCATACTTGAAAACTCATGCGTACGTGCTTTTTGTTCAACGTTCTTGTTCTTGAGGTTCTGGAATACTTTTGTATAGTCATGCACTGGGTAAGTATATTTGAAGAGGGCACATAGCGTACACTTGTATGAAAATGTGTTCTCAAACGAAAGACGCTTTTTTACTAGATAGTAAAATTCTTTTATATGGGAATGCCTGTAATGACATTTTCACTTTTTTTCAAGGCGTGAAGCACTGCGCGAAAACTACTTGTCAGTCCAAAATTTACCAAACTCCTGTGAAAGCAGACGTTGTTTAGAAACCAGCAGAACCAGGATAAAACATCGTTTATGTTTGTATACCTTAGCTCATGAATGATTCAACTTAATAATTTATTAAAATGATGTATAGGTAAATGTTTGCCTCACGCAAACTGCTTTGACTTTAGAGGTTGTTGTACTTCTACGTCACTGTTTTCACTAAGGCCTAGGTTAAGCTAACAGTTCAGGTGGTTTCTCTAAACAGGACAGAATTGTTACTGGCGGGTGTTGGTTTTCAGTCAGAGACTGTTGGCACATTTCTGCAAGTTACCCAAGGCAGCGCGGTTTGATGAGTGATATTGAGATAGTGTGAAAAGTGCCCAAATTTGGTAAAAACAGCTCAAAATTTTAGTTCAACCTAATTGAAAAGTGGACGAAAATGTTTTCAAATCTTCTCTAACATGAGTTTTGCCTACTATGCAAAATATCTCTAATCGTTAAACTACGTAAATATGTATTGCACACAGCGCTAGAAAGGAAATAGCAAATTTGTACTGAAGAAGATCGGCTGACAATTACTAACACACTTTTGTAGAGCTTATAAAAGAAACAAAAGTTTTGGCACTCACCTGATGGTACAACTCGCACTCCATCTTTAGACCAAAAAATTTTTGTTCTAAGATCTTCGCCAACACCACCACCAATCACTTGACAAGCGATATGAGCATCTTCTCCCGAGTTCACAACTTGATCAACAGGCGCTCTGTCCATGAAAACATGAAATTTTTACAGTTTCACAACACTGTCTGCAACAAATAACTTCTGAACTGAGTAGAAATATTCGCGAACACTTGGCGGCTACCCCAATCAGTGTTTTTTTATTAGTTCAACGCTTGCCCAACAATCTAATTAACTACTGACTGCTTCGAATCGACTTCTTTACCTCGAATGGCGCAGCCACCTTCAGCTTGCAGCGCAAAGAAGTTGCAAAGCGGGCCACACAAGTAAAAATTGCTTTTCAGAGGCAGCTTTAATCTTTTTTAAGGTGCAGTTACGATAGTCGATTACGGTATACCTTGCAAATACTAGGGGTGTTCTAGGGATGACAGTCAAGGTGACTTGAGCGTGTTGCGCTCCCACAGAGTTGGCAGCTTCGCATCTATAAATTCCAGCATCAGATGGTTCTGAACGAAGCAGTCGGAGAGTTCCAGAAGGAAGCAGATTGTAGCGCGGGTCATCTGGTATCGCTCGCCCTAAAGACAAATAGGCAATGTCAGTCGTTGCAACAACAATGTCGCCCAGACAAAATTCTACAACCCCCGCAAACATTCAGGGCGGTGGTGAAATTTTGTTTCTTAATGTGTAAACGGTGGTTTTTCAGCAAACTTAAACTATTAAAAGCATGACGTGCTCCGTAAACAGTTGCAACGTTCGGTGGTCTTGGTGGGCGTTCCTCCCACACACTACCACAATGACCCAGAATCGAATTAAAAGCGTCATGCGTGAATACATACCGTTTACAGTCCAAACAACGTGAGGCTGAGGTCGACCCGCCACCCGACACGGGAAGTCCACGGTAAGACCTTGACGTACCCGTTGATTTTGAGGACGAATCGTGAAGTGAGGAGGAACTGCCACGACAACAGAAACGCGACTTAAAAGATCCGTTTGATTTCCTTTTAAATTTCGTTAAATTTTAACAAATCGTGTGGTACGATCCAAACAAAATAACTGGATGACGATGAACGTTTCAAAAGCTTCCGATGGCGCCAGAGAGCACTTTGCTTCTCGTTTCATGCAAATTCATTTCCGCAGTGTATCTTGCTTGGTTTGCGTGTATTGGTAGTTTTCTGAAATCAGGCACGTGCTTTTGTTTAGGCGCATAGTTAAGAACGAGAAGAAATCGTCCTTTTGTATTACGCATAGGAGAAAACTAAATACGCGATTTCTTCGCGACCCGTAATATTCTTGTCGCATTGTACTGTACATGCGAGTTTTCTTGAAAACGTCAGTAACTACATTGTTAATTCAATCAAACAGTTGTACATCAATCATACTTTTGTCTACGCAGACTTGCCAACATGATTGGCGTCATAGGTTTTTGTAAACTAAGCCTCCGCATTAAGAAGTGGCTTTTCGAAACTGGGTTAGTCAGTTTAAAAAACTTGTTTTCTGCGAAGCACATGACTGTCAACGTCAATAGTTCGCTTGAGACCTAACGAGATTATCTCTTTTTCAATTTCACCAAGCACAACACAGACTCGGCAACAACCGAAGCGCTTCGCCAAGTTTTCGTTGTTGGGGACAAACCGCAGAATAGACGGGCCATTTTCACAAATGCATGAACATCTGTGGTGCCGTTAAACTTCTAGATAAAAGAATATAAAACAAATTCTCACCATTTTTGCCTATTTTACCGAATGACTTGGTTGCCATATGTTACCGAATGACTTAAAGAGGCCATCATCACTTTCCATTACCAAATTACACCGATATTCAGAAAAATTTTTCGAAGACTTGGGAACTTCTGAGGAAATTGCAATGCAACATTAAATAAGGGGACACCAACACTAAATGGGGATCACCGTGTCCCTGTTGGTAACAAATTTGTAAGAGCAATAATTTTCACGTTGGCCTACCGCAAGTTTGCACCATTGCCGTAGAGCGTTCACAAAAAATTTTAATACTTAGATTCATGGCAAACAAAGGTGATATCCATAGACTCAGAAAATTTTTAAAAGGTTAGATCAAATTAGTAGGTGATTTGGAGCTAGATTTCACGAGGCATGCTTTTCGAAAAAACACAGAGGCAGACATAAGCCCTCGAGAGTATATTTTTGGAGAGGGAGCGGAAACCGCTTTGTCCTGATATTTTCTACTGCCTTGGTGTCTGAAGGCCAGCGCGGTTGGCTTAATATTTCCCTTGAAAGGATGAAAGATCAGGTTTATTTTTCGAGTCTTCGAAATTTTTTTCCTAAAATGAACGGTAAAACATTTTGCGCACCAGGAATTCTCAAAAGGTCATTGCCTGGCCTTTTCAATCAACACCGTATTATATTTGAAAAAGAGGATCATGACCAAATTTTCTTTGTTGCATTCTTTGACTGAAACTACCCTCAGTGCCTTGAATCTTTTTGCCTTGGAAAAAACTCAGCTGCCATTTTCTGAACTCGTTCATATTTTTCAACAACAAAGCACCGCAAGGGTGACAACAAAGCACCGCAAGGGTGACAACAAAGCACCGCAAGGGCCGAATCTGATCGCAAATTATTTTA
>Ga0210059_1008046_pt1 | contig 16706 bp, 16 predicted proteins | sample Ectturendosymbi2_FD_188042 | JGI IMG/M metagenome (GOLD analysis project Ga0210059, IMG submission 188042) | Ecteinascidia turbinata endosymbiont from Florida, USA - Sample 2 (SPAdes) (version 2) | ecosystem: Host-associated > Tunicates > Ascidians > Unclassified | place: Key West, Florida...
ACTGGAAGCTCCGCAGCACGGCTCAGTGGAGTGCACCAACAACGACTTGTTCGGATCAGAATGCTCCGTGTCATGCAACGTTGGTTTCACGCTGGTAGGCTCATCTACTCGTCAGTGCACAGCAAGGGGTGGATGGGGCGACTCGCACCCAACATGCGTCTGTGAGTAAATCCGCTGCTGAACGGTTGCACGACACAATTTCGTCTTTTCTTCAAGATGGGCGGTTTTGCGATCACCTCCGAACCTTTCTGGTTGTTCTCGCGCAATTTGTATTTGCTGACTGGTGAATTGATTTCGTTGCATAAAGCGCAAACAGCGTTCCGTTGTGCGGAAATAGTATAAATGCCTTGTTTATTCACTAAAAAGTCAGATTTTCAGGTATTTTCACGTACGTCCAACATATCGTTATAAACGTGAAATGCATATTTGGAAACCTTGTGTCTGTCACGTTCTTGTGGTCTATTAACCATTTGTTTTACCAAACTGCATTTAACTTGTTTTTCATTCCGAATCCAAAGTGTCTTGCCCCGATGCGAAAAGCAGCAAAAAACTTACTAATTTGCTCCACATTCATGCAAAATTCTTAAAAAGGACAACATTTGCATTTTTTGCTTGCTGGCAAGCCTTTGGCAGAGAAGTTGTTTTCTTTCTTAGATTTTGTATTTGTGCAAAAGTTTTTGCATTATACGAGTAGGCACGAACGCAAATCGCTCGGATCAGCAGATCACGTTTCTCAAAATTTAAACGACTTGTTTCCTTGAAATTAGCGTTGCAATCTTTATAGGGGTGTGTGGCGGAATCCTCTCCAAGTTACATTTGTGCCAGCAATCTATGTGTTGTTCGCAGTGATTTCATGTTCGAAATTATTCAACCCAGCAAACGGAGTTGTGACGTGCAGCAATGCAAACAACTTCAACTCTGTGTGCAGAATCACTTGCGATGATGGTGAGGTGGTTTAACTGGTTGTGGCTGAATAATGAATTTCGCGTATGTTACAACTTATAGAACAGCAAATAAGCTTTTATTATGCGTAGAAGTAATAAGTTGTCAAAGCGTCCATGGCACAATCGCCAGTGCTAAAGTTGCTCACCGTCTTGGTGATATCCTTTTTTTAGCTTACAGTCATGAGCACCGAGAAAGTGCGTGCCTCACCCCTGCAAAATCAGGAATATCTACATAGCCTATCAATTGCATATCAAGAGTTTACGCATGGTTTGCTGCAAATGTCATAGTCTGTTCGAAGCAAGCGAATAAGATTGAGACAAGCTTAATCACTGAAAAACGAGTGTCAATTTTCCATCTCCACCACAACTTCAGTTTGCCCAAACCCGAAAAAATTCCAGCGGACGCTCATGATTACAGCTAGTGTTGTTCTTACTCAAGTCATTCCGTATAACCCTTCTAATTACAGACCTTGACTTATGCTTCTGCTATTTCTAAAACCCGTTGAAAATACGTTTCTTCGATGAGAAAGAATTGTTGTTTAGCCATTGGAATTCTGCGCTCGTTTAAACAATATAAAATAATTTTATTCTGAAAGGAATGATGCAGGAAAAGAACGAATCAAAGAGACTTGGGGCTGTTATACATTATTCTTTACAACTTTTCATCCTTACAATTGTTGGGTAGATGTGCAAAATGAGACGCTAAAAGCTACATTACAACAGGTTTGCGATGCACATTACATCCGTTGCTATGGTTGTTTTGCAGTAGGCCCAATGAATCCGAAGAGAATATCTTTCAAACTATTATTTGCTGCTTTCTGAAGACCACACAAAGCCTTACAGTATTTGCCTTTCCGTTGTGCTAATTGACGTAAAACAAGGATTTTTGTAATCTTGTTAGTACGGTATCGAACTTGAATTTTAATTGTTACTACTAAAGTTTCTTTGTTTATCCTTTGTCAAACACACTGCACTATTTTGAGATTTCGCGCAATGCAGTGTCAACTTCTTTAGCGTAGGTCATACGCATCTGAAGTCTGCAGGAGTGTAGGTACAGGCTTGTGTGTTTGGATATGCTGTTTCGTAGAACGTTGCAACTCATTTGCATAGCTAAAATCATCATTTAAGCTCATCTTGTTCAGGATACGAACTAATTGGATCAAGCACTCGAGTTTGTCAATCTGATGCTCAATTTAGCGGCACGGACGCTGTTTGCTCACGTGAGTAATCTTTTCCTACATCTCGTTATGCAGTGACAAACGCTTCGATCAAGATTTTTCACGTGCTCTTTTGTTTCTTGGTTGATTTTCCAAATATTTCCGCCAGCTTTGTATGGTGCCTTTCCAGAGCGCAGCTTCCTAATCTTGCAATACGGCAAGTGCTGTAAATAAAAAGTAAAGCTCTTTATAAGGTTTATAGCAAAGTGAAGGAACAACATATGGTGCCAAAAGGCCTTGACTAAGAGTTGGTGGCTGGGAAGGCTTGGCTAAGTATTTCACGCTGCTCAAGCGTACTCAACTTAGACTGCAGTCCAGTAATTAGCTCGAGAAAAATCAGTAGGACAAACGAACCTGTCCGACGTTTTTACGCTGAGCTGCCAATACGAAGTGAGGTCACAAAGCCTCAGGAAAAAACAGGACAAGCCTATTTACAACACTGTCTCAAAATAAAACGGACTAACACAGACGTTGAGACACCCACCACCACATGAAATGCGGCGAAACGTTGAACGAAACGTGAAACGCCAACACGAAACGATAAGTGAAATGATTACCAAAAAATATGACCTATCCGACTCATATACAACAAATTGGCGTTACTATAAAACAGCCACCTTAACTTTCTTTTTTCCCAAAGCTCCAAGGCTACACCTTTTGCCTCGAAACCTCGGATGTCTATCGGCCACTAGTGGGCCTGCGAGGCAAGCAAGCTACTGTAGCAAATACACACCATAGCGCGTTTCAAAGTAAAGAGCTCAGCACATTACATCCGTTGTAACAAACAGAAATTTCATGCGGTGAACTGGAGGACATCGACAACGGATCCTATCGATGCGTGGACGGCTTTAACTTTAACAGCTTGTGCACCTATTTCTGCAACCGTGGTTACAACCTTGTTGGAACTGGTAAACGAAAATGCCTTTCATCTGGAGACTGGTCGAACAACCCACCAGTTTGCGAACGTGAGTGTAATATACTGTGATTATATCAACTGAGCTTAATTATATGAACTAAATTTGGATTGCCGTGGAGGTGGCATATTGCTTTCGGCAAACATTTTGTCGAATTATTCTTGTATGAAAAACATGTGTATCATGCTAAAACAAAGTTGCTTTGAAACTTTTTCTTGCGTTCTTCTCTCCTAAAATATTTGAGCGTGTTGGATTCACTAAACATAGAAAAAACTAGAAAAAATCTTCACCCCTTTGTTATCTTCATTGCTACGTATTTTTGTAGGTGTCTCATGCAGGGACATGCGCGCTCCAACTCATGGAAGCATACGGTGTTCCCAAGGTAGCTCCTTTGGTAGCGTTTGCACAGTTATGTGCGATTCTTGCTACGTGCTCTCTGGGGCTGCCACGAGGACTTGCAGGTCAGATGGACGATGGTCAGGCGAAATAGCCACCTGTCAAGGTAAGCATTTGTTAATTTTTCGATAATCTTTAACAGACACCTGGTTGATGCGAAAACGTTTATAGTGCTCAGTACATTGGCTTCAGAGTTGCAGCACACGATTGCATCGTAACAAATTCACAAATTTCTTATAATCACTTGTACTTTAAACTTTACAATTCCGTGTCGCGTTTCGTTTTCAACGCCGAAATTTTGCTCTAGAGAAAACCTGTATTCCGCTCCGTGCACCAAGAAACGGAGCCATGGATTGCGGAGATGGTTTGGACGAATGCGGATCGACTTGTGTGTTCTCGTGCAACACTGGATACAAACTAGAGGGTGATAGTTCTCGGACTTGTGAGGAAGATTTGAGATGGAGTGGACAACCTGCTGTTTGTGTTCGTAAGTGCTTTCACAGAGCATAGGACCGCGTTGAAGTGACCACTTTTACTGGACTTGGTTCTCATAACTTTCTTTGAGTGATATAAGACAAAGACAAGATTTAGCAACCGTTACAGGTTTGAATGTCTGGAATTTTCAAGGAGCTCGCAGTGCGAACTTTTCGAAAGCCAAACAAAACTTGGAACATCTACACTAACCAGAAAAGATACTATAATCGATACACCTGGTTTAAAAAAAAAACTGTAGATGTGGTTAATTATGTAATTTAGGGTGACTTGTACAGCGGCCAATAATCACCGCAGCAAGGTTAAATCATCCTATTGATAAAGCTGCTCCCTGTTCTGTAGGCAATCGATGTCCGGTCTTCAGTGTTGGTGACGGGGTTGTGATGAGTTGCACAAATGGAACAAATTTCGGTAGCAATTGCTCTTTCTCATGCGAAGGTGAAGGATTGCTTCTAGGCTCTACTTACAGGGAATGTCAGGATGATGGAACATGGAGCAAGTCTTCACCAGTTTGTAAAAGTAAGTAGCGTGTGCACTGTTTCACAAACCAACTAAAGCAGTGAATATCTTTATCCACCAGTAATGAAACAATTGCAAATTTCAATTTATGACTTGGCGGTACGCTTGATGGAAGCTCTGCTTTTATTCAAAACTTTCTTTCGTGTCTCTGGTGAAACTGGTATTCCTGAAAGTGTAGCTTTTGCATAATTGCATTTCAAGAGTGAAGTGTTTAGTTTACGAGTACGCTTTATTTTCAGCTTGCAAGACTGCTGTGACAGATGTCTTGTTTATCATTGATGGAAGCTGGTCAGTGGGAACAATAAATTTCCAAAGAATAAAAGACTTTTTGAAGGCCTTAGTTGAACCGTTTGAGGTTGGGTAAGTTGGCGCCGCGACTCTTGCTGAATTTGTACTATCCACATAGTTTTCGGTGCAAAAAACATTTTTCTTCCTCAATCTGTCGCGTGTCTGTAACATGTATAAGATGTCTCTGACTGCCGGGATGTGAAGAAAGCTAAACACATTTTGTATGCGTTTAGTTGGGACAACAGCCGTTTTGGCGTGATTCAGTATTCCGACGACCCGCGGGTGGAATTTTTCATGAATGAATATTTTACAATCACCGAAGTGCTCAATGCCATTGAAGCTATACCCTACAAAGGTAAACATTTGACATTGCATCGTTTCTTATGAAGTGTTCTTCTAATTTCCTAAGCGGTAAATAAACACAGGATGAGCTATAGGCGTGTCTGTCGCGCAGTGTCAGTTTACCCCCAAACCGGCCGTGATTGAAACAAGTTTATCGTTCTTTGCTTTATTTTTTGGAGCAGCGCTTGTTATGCGCGCAACAATTTTTAACAATGTTTTTCCACTCAGGTGGAAATACCAACACTGGCCGCGCAATTAGTTTTGGTTTGTTGAACGCTTTGTCGCCTGCCAATGGCGCACGTCCGTATATCAGCAAAGTCGCTTTGATCCTAACTGACGGTCGCAGCCAGGATGAAGTGGGAAATCCGGCGCGCGAGCTGAGACAGGCTGGCGTCAAAGTAAGATTGTGGGGTTTCGGTTGTTAACAAAAATTCGTGGATGGTTTGTGTTTGAATAAAGCAGTTGCATTAACTTGCTTCATCTACAGGTGTTGAGTTACTAAATCCAACCGATGTGCTGTCAGTTATGCCTGTTTCTTGTTACTCCTAAACGTTTGAGGTACAAACTAAAAACCTACTAGCAAAGAGTCGGAATTTCTGAAGGCGGCTTTAAATCGTATTATAGTAGGCTATTTGACTCCGCAGTTACTTGGTTGAACCAGACAGCTTCGCCTGATTGACAGAGGTGTGCTTGTCAGACATACCGACAATTTAATAATCCAATACAACTTTTAGGTTCTGGCAGTTGGCGTGGGCAATGCCGACGTTAATGAACTACGACAGATCGCATCTCCTCCATACTCAGAAACTGTGTACCGCGTTGCGGACTTCGATTCAATCGGAGATATTCAGGACGCTCTTTCTGCGCGACTCTGCGAAAATGACGGTACGTTTTGCTCCACCCATTTTGGGTTCTACGTGAGTTTGCGATGTTATTTCAGGTAAGGTTCGTGAAGCAGCTGATGTTACAGCATAGCGATTAGGGGTCTGGGCCATTATTCAAACATGCCTAAAAGCAGATTCAAAGCTTTAACAGTTTTTGAAACAGTTACAACGTGCTGATGAAAACTGTATGTATCTCCACGACTAAAGATCCAAATATTTCAAACAAGGGTTTCGTTTTTCAGCGCCTCGTGATAACATGTGCGGATGCCCAGCTGGTCCGCCGGGTCCTCGTGGAAACCCTGGCCCAGCGGTAAGTTAAAAAAAATTCATCTCTACATTTTGGTTAACGCGTTTAAAACTCGTAATGGGGAACCGAATCAATTTGTATTTAGGGCTCTCCAGGAAAGTCGATAAAGGGGCCGAAAGGAGACGCCTTCAGCGTCATTCACGTGGTAAGTGTTGTGAACAATGCATGTTTGACAATTTCGTCGCAGGATTTGACAGTTTGCTTTGTTATGTAGAACTACGAAACACAATCTATAACGGCACGCAATGGCGACGGATCTGTAGTGGACATATCTTTACCAGCCGATTTGACTGTAGTGAGTACTTGCAAGCTTTCGAAAGTGTTACCTAAACTTTTGTCCGCACCTGCATTGTTGCTTTGTTTCGCTTCCAAACTGTAACAACCAGCGTTAGCTTAAATGAAAGTTTTTTTTGTAAAAAGTGTACATAGATTGCATATTCTTGCAATTAAAAATTTTTTAATACAACATCAAAAAAATTTTGAAGGTGCAAAAAGAAATTCAATTTTGTGGGACTAGGTAAAAAGCGCTAATACCACTGTGGATGCAAAGATAATGAGAAATGCAACGTTGTTTGCTTGTATTTTTAGCGTGAAGACAAACAAGGTCGAGCTTTCTTCGCCCTGCGTGGAGAACCAGGAATCCCGGTTAGTAGATGTATACGTGTGCGCCACACCTACACAGGTTTTGCTTCATCGAGGCAAAGATTTGCTAACTGAAAAGCTGTTCATTTTTTGCCGTAGATTTCGAAATGGTTGTGCCAGGGTAACATCAACACATTCATTCTACCATGATATCGCAAACATAAAAATCAGTCCATCTACAATTTTGAAAAAATACGAAAAAATCGTTGATGAATTTTGTAATATAACCAAAATTGAATGAAGTGATTACAGGAGAAAATGGTGTAGTACTGTAATAATAAGAGTGCAATTTAAGCGATGATGAAACAATGAGAAAAACTGGGATACAACGCTGGTTACTTTTCAAGTTTGCTTTGGCTTTATTTTGAAAGATAGGTCTAGCCAAAAAAACAAATTTTACTGAAAAACTTATTTTTTCGGAAAAGAGGAAATAACAGGGAAAATCTGTGTTTGTATGATACTATTCTGCTATTACTGTATTTTTCTTTTGCACCGAGAAAATTTCCTCACTTAAATGATTTTTCAGAGATCAAGAAATAATATTAAGAATTTTGTTGAAAAATTTTTTAAAGTGAACTTGAGCATCTTCATGTCTTCAACAAAGTGATTTATTCTCACTTTGCAGTTGCAAACTACAAAGCAACACAAATTTTAAACTAAAAGTAAGAGTTAGTTGGATACAACCAAAATACATTGTAGATGTGGTTTGAAAGCGATTTTAGCATCAGTTTAATCTGCTTGAAAACTGCGCGTGGCTACTGAATCACCGAATCTAATGTAAGATAGTTTTTCCTGTTTACAAACGAAGACAAACCTTGCAAGTGGTACTCGAAAACAACGTTTCCATAGGTACAATTGAACTGTTGAGCAGCAATTTTAATATTCATGCAGTTATTCAAACGCTTCAAATTCTTCCGAAAAAAACATGACATTACAGATACACACTTGTGCACGCAAGCAAGTACACACAAAAATTGTCATTTTGTCATTCGTTATGTTTGCAGGGCAAAGATGGAGCTCCTGGTGTGGACGGGGACGTTGGACCACCGGTTAGTGACCCCCGTTGCCATCAATTGTATCCTACCTCTCTCAAAAATGCTGTTCATTTTAGACTTTGTGCATTTAGCGGTTTATAACAAGCGCTGCTGCATTCTTATTTAAAACCTCTCAAACAAAGAATTTACTCTTTTCTTGCTAACAGGGCCCAAAAGGTGAACAAGGGTCACCAGGAACACCAGGAGCGGATGGTGAGGATGGTCAACCAGGTCCACAGGTAAGAAGATTTCTTAACCTTCAAAGCTTTGTTTGTTTAATTTACTGAAATACCAGTGAAGTGCTCAATTGACTGGATGGAAACCAATGGCTTGGATTGTAATCACCCTTGTGAAAATAGCTGCAAGAAATGCTTATTGCAGTACCAATTAGCAGCGCTACTAATGCGCTATAGCTTTGCAAATGAGAGATTTGCTGTTTGTTTCTACAACTTTTCTGTGGACTCAACTGATGAATAAAAAAAATAATAATAAAATTACCAAAAGTGACAAATTTACTAAAACAAGTCAACTTTTCGATAGTTTGGACAATGATCGTGTTTGTTACGGCAAAGGTTTTAGATTGGTAAGTACTGACAACAAGGACTGCAGACTCCTACTACCTGAGGAATTTGCGTTCTTCGACGGCCCTGGTTTTCAGCACTCTATTCTAAAGTTTTTGCCGTTGCGAAGATAGTTGTGTCACGTTGATTATTTTGTGCAAAATTGTTTTCAGCGCCAATTGAGCATATGGAAAAGTATTAGAATTGTACCCGGTCTCTTCGAAAGGGCAGAATGTTTGTTTCTATTTTTTGTTCTCACTGTAAATAATCATTACGTAGCTTGTCGTTAATAAAGTGACAATAATGCGTGGTAATTCTCCGCAAAAGCGTGCCTAATGAAAGCATTCTCTAAGTTTAAGGATTTCTACAATATCTGAACTGATCAAAATTTCACTTTTTTCTCAAAAAATTACACATAATTTGAATGTGACAGCTTAAAGTACTTACGTGCTTTTCTAAATGTTTTTAATTTCGCTTATTTATTTTTAAAATGTTGATTTCTAATGACCACTGATGATTGCTAACGTGTTTTGCGCAATGACATTGTATGATCAAGAGCAATTAAGCGTTTGTTTCAATTAATGCCTACATTAGGAAATGGGAACTTTGCTTTAACATTTTGAATGTGACGTGAAACTAGGCTGTTTTTGGTAATACGATCAGAAAAGTAGAATGTGAGTTAAATTTTCCTGCGTATCAATTACAATATATAGTTATAATTCAAAATGCATTCAGAAATTGACAAAATAACGTATAACGCAATAAAGTAATCTTGTAAATACGTTTCTGTGTAAAAATTTCATTATAGGGTCCACGTGGCCCACCGGCTTCTCCAGCTGCGTCTAGAGGTATGAGCTCAAGAGAAAAACAAGGGCTTTTACGAAGGTCGCAAGACGAAGCGAGAAGAACTGCTGAAAGTAAGTACTATTGTTGCCAAGTAACTGATCAAAATATATCCAAAACATTTACTTACTTTATATTTGAAAAAACTTGTTTTTATAGAACATATCTTGATATTTCGGTAACATTCTTAAACTTATTTTAGTGGAAGTAAGAAGATGGCTTCAAAACGAAAATCTCTTGGGTGATGGCCGTTCCAGAAGCACTCGACAATCTGTTGCTGGACCACCTGGACCGCCTGGGCCCCCAGGACCGCGTGGTCCGCAGGTATCATAAGTTTTTACAAAATTGAACATTTAAATTTATACTGTCAAGAAAATTTTATGATTGCCTTTCTTTTATCTGGTTTGTATGTTTCAATTTGTCATTGATAGTCCAAATCATATGAATCTTGTTGTTTAGGGCTTTGAAGGACGTCAAGGTCCCCAAGGGCTTGCAGGCAGGCAAGGTGCAAAAGGCAGTCAAGGTGTGAAAGGTAAGGCATAGTAATTGCGTCCGGTGCCAAACATTTTTAAACACTTATTCAGTTTGCATGAAGGTATCTCCTATTCTCTATCTAAAAATCACTGCAATTTTGTCAGTTGGCTTTGGGTACTAAGCTGTTTTTGATTAGGTTCATTGGGAGATAAAGGAGCAAGAGGAGCGCCTGGAATAGGCATTCCAGGACCACCTGGAAAACCCGGCGCAAGAGGTTTGCTGCGTGCTTATACGTTTTCTTCGGCAAATTTTTTTCCTTGTACGTCCGTGCACTTGTCTTGCTCAGAACTAACATATATAATTTTAAAGATTCTTGCACACTAAGGGAAATTTTTTAACTGTTGTCATTTCAATATCTTTCAAAGCCCCTGTCTGTGTAAAAAATGCTTGGCTTTCTCACATATACACACTTTTTGTATTTATGGGTGAACTGACCCATAAGTCCAGTGATTAGTGCACCCGCCTCGGTCCTTGTTGGTCTGGAGCCCGACTCTAGGCCTAATCGCTAATGAAAGACCTTCATGAAGAACGAAATGCGTGTGAAGCATAGGCAAACTCTTCATCAAAAAATCCCTGCCTAGGCGCGGTTGTGGATGTCTTGTCATTGTTTGTACATACTCCATGCGTTTTTATATATGTGTGCTCTGCTTGCGATAGCACTTGATTTACATGCACACCGACTCAACGTTACAACATGACGGCGTAGGACAAGTACAGTTGAACCACTTGTAATGTTTTACACCGTCGCAGTAAATTAACTTGATTGGGTTGCAGTACTCAAACCAAAAAAGCACGAAGGAATGCTTTTCTGTCCTTCGTTTTATTACTTGCTAGGAACTGCCATCAGTTGGTCTGTAGTGCAGGCACAACACTTCACTCTATACTGTGGTCGCTCACGTGAAGTATAGCAAGCTTCTTAAAAGAAAAGGAGCTGCAGTTCTTTAAAGAGTTGCAGTTTATCAGCAAACATCTGGCTACTATAACAGGCCAGTAGTCACGTACTGTATTTTCCCCAAACTTTAAAACCTGGCTACGTGCCTGTACTATAACATGATATTTATCCGGAGACAACAGAGTGGCACGAAATTGACTTTCGAGATTTATAGGAACAGGCTGCTTCAATTTTTGACAAAAACGAACACAAATTAATAGCAGTGCCATGATAGACGCAAGTGCCTCAATTCTTAAACTTGCGTAAATGTCATTAACAGGCTTGATTGTCGGTAATGGACAAAAACTAAATACAAGACCAAGCATGAACAATAGAAAATGTTTGAATACAACGTGGTAAATATTGACAGATTTCGCGTAAAAGCATAGTTTCAGCCATTCGTATTGCTTCGATGCGCTAACTGCCCAAGCGTCACTCCCAGTCTGCTACCTAACCTATTTTTAAAAATGATTTGATCTTTAGAACAAGGAAATTGTTTAAGAAAAAGGGTTCGATCAAGTTGTGATATCTCAAAAGCTGACAATCCTGAGGGTGCGTGAAGATCATGCGAAATTAACCCAGATGCTGCTTGAAAAATCATTCAAAATTAGATGCAACTCCTCTGAGCCCACGGTTATAGCCTGCTGTATAACATGTTACGGAAGGGAGCATTGAACAAGCTAGGGAGGTATGGAAAAATGGGCTGAAACAATGTAACGTAAGTGGAAATGTTTCAAACACTGTTGCTTCCCATAGCGTTCGGATTTTCAAGCCCTATTGTAGCTACTACCTGCAAATTTGACGATGATGGTTTTGGCTGATATCCTAGTTCAACTTGAAATAAAAAACAAATATGAACTGTTTCTAGCAGACCTTTCTTTGCGAAACAACATCAAACGAAATGACTCGTTTGCCATCACGGTTTTTCTTGCATTTGTCAGACTTTGCATAATTTTATGCATGCATTGGTGTTACAGGTTCAAGAGGGCCAACAGGAAAGGGAAAACCTGGACCTCGTGGACCAAGAGGCCGCCCTGGAAGACCTGCAAAGATTGTCTACCGAAATAAAATGTCAAAGAAAAACATTCAGTGATAAGCCCTTTAAATTCGTTGGTCGCACTCGCTCGCTGATTTTCTACAATCAAATATTTTTTAAACTAGGTTACGCCTGTTAGTCATCTTTTTCTGCGAGAGCCTGTAATGGACTTTTAACCTGCCACGACTGCTGTATTTACAAACTTTGTTCTCGGCACTTGTCAAAGGTCGGAAACAGCACTAACATGTTAGGTAAGTTAATCCACGAATGATTGTAGGTTGGTCACCAATTCACAATGAATTAGAAATTTTGAATCCCTCCAACTCAGTTATCGTAGAAAGGAATGAATTTGATCAAGGTCAACGGAATGAAAAATGCTTTTTTTCATTTGGTTTAATGCAATTATGATAATGGGAGCAAATATTCAGCCTTTACTGAAACATGGCCAACCTAAACACTTAACAAGCCTGGGCTCAACTATGAAGTCCGTTAAAATCAATCATGGCATGTGGAAGTCGGTATACTGGACCATCTACATCACTTGATTTTCAAGTTTCTTTTTAAAAGTATATGATTATTCGTGGGCAGTTATTGATTCACTGAGAGCGGTTTAAACCCGCTTGTAAGTTCATTGCAAAATCCATTTTCATGCTGTTGTTACGTTTGCAGCTCATGCAGTAACATTTGTATTTTCGAAGACTAAAAAGCACAGACGTTGGCGTTGCTATGTTTTGTAGTCTCTGAATGTGCGTTGCAGCCGCTTGCATGCTTGATTGGATGATAATTGTCTTTATTTTGCCACGTACCAAAATTTTGCGTTTTGTTCTTACTTGTAACATAGATTTGCGCTTTTACTTATATATTCTTCCTTTCTTGATTTGCTCTCTTCCTCACACAAACCTTGCCTAATGTATTTCGTTTGAAGAACTGTTTTGCACCAGCCCGCAGCATACAAACAGTGCCAAAAGAAATCAGTATCCAGCATGAAAGCGACGTATTTGGATTGTATTATCACGTAAGATTCAGCACGCGCATACAGCGGTCCAAGACCGGCAAATCTAGCAGAAAAACACGATAACAACAACAAAGATATCGAAACGCTCTATAAATTTTCTACCGTTTGGATGCTACGCTTTCAAACCTTCATTTGCCGTACTGGTGAGCGTTTTGATTGGTTTACGAAAACATTCTATTTTGTGAATTTTTCCGCTCAAGCAGTGTCTTGAAGTCTATGCGAGCAGGTTGCTTTCTCAACAACAAACAAGGCGCGTCGACAAAACAAAATGTTTACCTCTTTTATTGTCATAAGTTATTTGTCCTTTTACAATTTTGAAAAAAAGCTTGCTACATTTTGCAAGTTGGTGCCTTGGTTGTGTTGTATGATGAAAAAAGCTTCAAAATGTCATAGAATTTGACTGTAAGAGTTATTTTAGAGTCACATTATAAGATTCAGGGACGACAAAATTTTGTAGACTTCGGTAGGCATCGCACTCGAAAATACTGGGATTCAGGAATTCGAAACTGCAGGGATTCAGGAATTTTTTGTTTGGTACCATTTTATTTCACACGTTTTTTGTAGGTAAAGCAGATTATGCAGTTCATGGAAAGCCCCATAGGGATAGCTGTGGTTGTGGTACATGGGATATTAGGTCTTGCTGATTAGATGAACCGTCAGGACACCTTGTAGCCTAACTCATGTTTTCTACAGCAACAATCTGGAAAAGATTGCACTCAAAGTTGTGTAGTCGGTACGAAATTGTATGCACGCCAACGCAGACCAAATTTCTGTTTGCAATTATGCTGAATGGAATTTTCTTGCATGAGATGCAAAATGCGAATGATTTGTTGTAGCTTGCTTGTTTTTAATAAAAATGGCGAACATTTTCTCCATGTACCGTAAATCCCAAAATGTGACACATGCCATTACTCCCACCTCTGCCAGAGCAAAAGTACATTTAAGTCCCTCGATTATGGTTGTGTTGAGGTCAGTGACCAACGCGTATGAACACGCACGCACGGGCTGGAGGAAATACTTTTTATAAACTGCCCACTGAGCTTTCTTGCTGAGCCCAAACCGTTCATTCATGCTGAAAACAACTATCTCCGGAAGAAAAATGCATGCTTCATTATATCTGTGATGTGACGACATATTGAAGAGAAATAAGAATTGTAGTCCACCACTGTTTTTAAGAGGTGTGCATATGCTCATGTCATGGAAATTATGCATGCTGATGGAAACGGGCAGTCAGTGGAAGTTACTTTGTCCATACCAATGGTGACTCCAGTAGAATGCCTCCAGTCCAGACCTAGAAATTGAAGCTCAGCACAACCAAAACAGTGTCAGTAGTCTCTCACCGCCACCATAGGGAAACCAAGGGTAAGCGTAAATGTATGCCTACTGTAGACGTAACAAGACTGAAAATACCCAAAAAGCATGTTTATTTCCAAGACCAACAGATTATGGTTTTCCCTCATTGTACTGAAAAAGCATTTGTAATTGGTAAAATTTCACACGAAATTGCGTAAATCTTCCGCAGTCATAATGTGCTGTTGCAATATTAACTTCCCAATATGGATTATTAAAAGAAGTTAGTATAAAAAAGTAATCTTTACAGTGTGTTATGCGCCCAACTGCACGCCGAACATACTTATGAGGTAGAAACTTTTTATCAACCACTGTTGCGAGAATGCCCTTTAAAAAGTTTTGGGTTTCCTTTTGGCATGAAACTCTGCTTTAACTGATTTCACCACATTCAACCTTCGGAAATAGTCAGAACGAAACTGGCGCCTGGCTCAGTGGCAGTATGTACATAAATGCAGTGGCTGGTAATTAAAAGAGATGACGAGGTGAATTTCGTGAAGTGGCTGTGAAAGCTCGCATTGACTCTTGGCAAAAGAACTGTGTAAATCTGTCTGGTCAAAGTTCGTTGTTTGTGACTGCGTTATCGCTTCCCAATAAGATGCAACAAACGGTACCAGGCAGCGGACAAAGTGATGCAATTTAGGCTTATCAAGGTACAACAGTTTGTTGTGCTGCGGTAGAGAACTGTTGTACTCTGCTGTTGAAAGTCAAATCAAAGGTCATGTGCACTCTTGATACAAAGTTCTTGCAGTATCCAAATCGCCGACTAGTGGAAAAATTTTGGCCATCACCAAGCTTTCCGAAAATGTAGGCTGAGGAATGGTGGAAAACGAGGTACACGTGACATCGTAAAGCAATTCAGCCAATGTGAAAAACAAAGAAAACGAATCGAGATTATTGCTGTCTGAAAAACATCTATCGACTTTCCTCTGAATACTTCGCAGAGTAATACTTAGGAGGTTGCATTTATTTCAAATTACTTTTTGAAGCTATTTAAACACCGAAAGAATGTTTCTTATATTTAGTAATTTTGATGTTTGTATTTTTGTTAACAACCAATATACGCGAAATCTCTCTAAATTAAATCTACACGGAAAATGTTGCAAAAATCATTTTCCAAAAATTGAATACGTTTTTAATCAAAATTGCAGAAAAGTTCGCAGAGATTTTGCCCCAGCCACTTGTTTGAAATAGCGAGTGGCTTGATCTACAACGACATATGGTAACACGAGTTATGACCTGTTTGCATCATTTTCTGTCTGTTTGATATCCCACGAAGAAATTATGCAATATTGTCTCACCCTGGAAATATCTTGCCGATGTCTCACGAACAACTGCATGTGTTCCTTATCCAATCGCGTTTTCTCAACTTTCAGGATAAGTTCTAACATGAAACATGCCAGGTAGAAGCCTAGAGCGGAGCATCCAAAGGATAGAGAGTACACATAATTAAAACTAGGGTCTGAGCGCAGTGTCAGCAATCGTTTGGGCGTAATTTTTAGGCAATCTTCCACACTTTTCTCCCGCATTTGCGTAATGCAAGGGTTCTTTAAACAAGGATCCAATGTACCACGAAGGTGTCCAATGGAGTAGGCTAGTTTTAACGAGTCCATTAAACAGCAGGCTAGTGTAGGAGCTGGGGGTGCAAGCGCATCAAGAAAGGTTCTGATTTGTCAAAAATTTGGGCAAAAAATTCGACATTTTAACAATATTAATGAAATTACGCTTCTTGTGTATTGAGTGTATAACTAAATGTTTATTATGTTATAGAAAACAACTTAAATGTAGATAAACTAACGAACTATTTTTAGTAACTTCGGGTTTTAGTTTGTGAGAGTTGATGAGTAACTGACTCGATCTTAAAAGTTGGGGCAAAAGAAGGCATTTCATTATGTGCTTTATCAATTGTACACTGAGGGAATCGAGTATACTGCAGGGCACCTACTTCATGTTAACAGTGTCTACGCCGGGCAAGTACAGAATAGCTTTTGTTTTTATTTTGAACTACAGTGTTTGGTTGAATACATTTTGCCATACAGTTTGTTGCATACACGGACAGTTGAACAAACAATTTTGTAAGAATCACAAACAAGACAAACAATTTTGTAAGAATCACGGCATAATCAATGGCGTAACTGACGGGGAGGCAGGGGTGTGCGCCGCCACCCCTGGCAAGCTAAATGTAAAATGGACCTCCCTCAGAGGTTGCATGAACTGCAGAATATGAAAGAGCTTCTACAATTTTTGGAAACCCGTTGACATTTTAAAACTCAAATAGTGCAGTGCTTAGCAAACCAACAGTCATCAAATGAATCGTAAATGCAAAGTTGTTGCAGTGCAGCGGCGTGCATTTCAGGGTGACTCAAAAAGATGCGTACCCATATTTTGTTCGATAAAAAAAACATTTTTTAACGAATGTCTTTTCTGTTGCAGGACGTGATAGGTGAATCTATGGATGATC
>Ga0210059_1008047_pt1 | contig 16702 bp, 6 predicted proteins | sample Ectturendosymbi2_FD_188042 | JGI IMG/M metagenome (GOLD analysis project Ga0210059, IMG submission 188042) | Ecteinascidia turbinata endosymbiont from Florida, USA - Sample 2 (SPAdes) (version 2) | ecosystem: Host-associated > Tunicates > Ascidians > Unclassified | place: Key West, Florida...
GGTATCCCCCCATGTTCGCACCTGAGGTCTCTCGGAAGAAAATATACTGTATTGAAAAAGTACTTCTGACATTGTTGAGACTTTTCGGCGCCCCTCGTAGTCATTCAGTGACCCTCGCAGTCATTGTGGCGCCCCCATAGTGATTCGACGGGAATTGAGCCCCCCCCCTTGCCCACCCTCGTTACGCCCATGCAAGCACCATCTGTTCCTTTTCGTACGCACCATTTCAGCTGGATCGAAACTGCTCCGCGAAGTGAGACGGGAGGTTCACCGTGTAGAAAAGTTGTGGTCCTTCTTGCTACTCATATCTTTCGAAGCAGTTGCCACCAGGTTTTAATTCCAAATAAATCGAGTTTTCTTCTTGTGATTACATTTTATTTCTTTTATTTGCCGAACTTCGCCCACCTATTCAGGTAGGTTTCCTCAGGTCAGTGTTTTCATTTGATTTTATTTATTTATTTATTAACAAACAGCCAATGAAGGCAAGCCAGGGCCTGAAGAGATCATTGGCAAGCGCAAAGACTAACACAGAAGAAAAATGACACACATGCACACAAATAAAACAGCACAAACAGAAAACGTGTCAAACGGTGAGGTCATATTAAAAGGGTGGATTTCTGGACAAAAACAGACACGTCTGTGTATGTGTGTCAAACAGACACGTCTGTGTATGTGTGTATCATTAAGATCTAGGCCAGCTTTGTCCAACCCAAAATGCTTACTGAGACAGAAATTATGTCACTATCTTAACCAGGGCCGCAAATTGAATGACATATTAATGAGGGCCGCACATTTAATGGCTTATTTTTATCTTAACACACTAAATTTAGCTTAAGTTAATGCACTGAAAGCGTTCGAATCCAAACTGCAATGGTGACAGACTTGATAAAGTGGAGCTGAGGGCCACCTGCATCAAAAATGTCAAATTCAAGATTATCAAAACAAGGACTGGTTGTCAGTATGTAGGATATACTTTTGCTACAGCGAAAACCTAAGCTGGGCCGCATGCAGCCCGCGGGTTGAACGTAGCTGATCTAGCCTATCCACCAACGGGGTCGCATAGAAACACCTTTTTTTTAAATGGGGTCACAGAACAAAAAAGTTTGAGAAGCCCTGGCATAGAGGATTTAAACATTATATTTTGTATTGCTTGGAAAATGACAACTTCAAAGCAGCATAAATAAGCTCTGTATCCACTGAATGGATTGTGCTTGTTTCTTTCATTAAACATGTGGCTACTATTACTATAAAAAAGGAGTTTACGTACAGGTAATCAGATCGACAGCTAGACGATATTTTCGAGAGCGGCAACACGGTCCCGCATGAACCTGTATACATCCAAAAAACAAACCTACAAAAAACGCTAGAAATCAGGGCATTTAACGAAGAGAACTTCTGAACTACGCGAAAAAGCTGTAAATTCCAAGAAAAGATTGCAATGCCATTTGTCCTTTAGAAGAATGAAGGAAAGGCTTCAATTTCTATTGAACATCTAATATAGAACCAAAGTCGCCAGAACAACAGGTAGATTTTTGAGGGGGCATTACACATAGGAGGGGCATACTTTCACGCTTTTCAGACAAACGGCCAAATAGCTCAAATATGCTTGGGGTCCCGAAAACTAAGATGGCCTAGGGCCCCGCGCTCCCTAAATCCGTCCCTGGTCAGCCCGCCTCCACCCACTTCTGTTGAACAGTGTCACCGCTTTTTTCATGACCTGGTTTAGTGGAGTTGATCATTTTTTCTTCACATCAGCAGTTCAGTGCAATGTCCAAACATGAGAAACGGCATTAAACATTTAACTGAATTCTACCTTTGCTAATGACGTTAATGTATTTTTGGGGGAAATTGCTTGTATGTCAATATATCATACGATTATGAGATCGTTTTTCACGATAACCAGTAGAGCTACCTAAAGTGGGAGTAATGTCATAGTAAATGCCTTTCATTTATTTTTGGTTCATGAATTGTCGCTTCAGGAATGAATATGCTTTCAATGGTCTGGATCCGCCACTGTTCTGGACACATGGCCGAAGCAAAGTAACTGGGGTCTCTCTATTCAGAGAGAAGTGACTCGACATTCAAGATTTTACGAAGTGTGGAAGTGTCACACATTGTGGGGAAGTGTCACTCTGCCTCTTGGACTTGGAACAGTATTAGCCATTACACAAGATTCATGACCATATGTGAGGATCGGAACCAAGACCAATTTATAAATAAAAAGTTTTGTGGTGTTTGAAAACTTCCGTTTCCTGACCACAAAGCGACACAGCTCACGCAGAACTCGCTTGCTTCACCGATCCGTGTATCAGCCTCCCTGTCCCGGCTTCCGTCACTCGTGAATACCACCCAGGGGTACTTGAACTTCTCGACCTGCTGCAGTGTATTGCTGCTTACTTGCAGCATGCACTGACTTCGCTTTCTGGAGAGATAATACCTCCGTTCTTTTAGTGCTATTTTTCATCCCGCTTCGCACGCAGCTGAAAACGATCAAGTTCATCCTTTTTGTACATGTCATATTTTTCATGCATCAAAAAACACTGGTGAGCTCAGAGGAAGATCTGATGGAAATTTTTTATCCCCTGCATGGGTAACGTTTCAATTGTTTGTTTCGAAATGCTTCGTGACTGATCAGACTCTTCCTCCAATAAGCTAACCTGCATGCTGCTTGGTGAAAGGAAGTCGTTGATAACAACAAACTTCCTGTTTTAAGCAAAGACTGATGGACAGCTGTGGAATTTTCTCAAGCCAGTGATAAGGAAGCTGCAGACGGTAGGGTGTGCTGAGCGTAACGATATCACTTGAAAGGCAGTGAGAATACCTGTGCTAGATGCAGGGACTTTGCATGATTTGATGATGAAATTCAGTGTAGTGTGAAGTACAAAAAATAAAACGTAGGGTCAAGATCAGACGAAACAGTGAAGTGTATAATGGTGTTATTAGCCTTGTTATACTAACTAACAGCTTGGACAGTAAATGTAATTGTTGGAAGATTTGTTTCTAGCCAAATTATTAACATGTGTCTTAAATTTGGCAGTTAGCATCCACCAGAAACGTTTGATTTCAAGCATTATCAGCAAGAAAGCTTTCTACCTAGCAATGCCCTGATGTAGGAAACTAAGCAAAATACGATTATTTCAGCATTGTTGCGTGAAATAAAAAGGAGTGAAAGTTAACAGCGAATGTTTGCGAAAGGACAACCAGTTATCAAAATTGAAATTTTGTCTTTCGACAAGCATCCGGTATAGACAGTCACATGTGTTTCGATGAAAGAATAGCGTTTATTACTAGAAAACCCTCACCATGCGGGAGAGAACATTTTCTCTTTCATTGGCTTCACAGTCAAGTCATTTCTTTTCAGTTACGTAAGGTTTACTGAGAGAACACGGGGAGTAACATCTATTCTAAAGCGACTAAGGCACTCCAATCTTCCTCTTTTGTATATATAACGAGTTTTTGCGGTTAGATATAGTATGAAAATATGCGTAGATATTCAATCAGACCTTTGTTGGACCTGGAGGTATTGGTGATGATGTGGAGCCATCACGGTACATTAATTGAAGATGTGGCTGGAAGGTTGGATATCTACACACATGTAGTCTTGTCTCCTGACCGCCCTTTCTATAGAGGTTCATTCTAAACCAGTCGTGTCCAAAGCTCATTTGGTTGAGTTAGACGCATGCCTTTCGCTGCGCGTTGCCTCCTGGTGGACGGTTTGAGAAGTTTGAAAAGGGCGGCTTTAGAAAACTCTGGAACAGGAATGGGGGAGTGAGCCTAACTCGGGGGGTTCTCCATGAACGATCTTACAGGACGTCTCGAGCGAAGTCTGAAAGGCTTCATGGAGAAGATGGTTGGGAACTTCAGCTTTGATAAAAAGCTGTTGGCATGACGTGTTTCTTTGCGTGGGAGGGGGCAGGATACCAGAGAGGAAGCAAAATGGTCTGTAGATTTTTGCCTCCTTTTGAAGCACGCTGTCTGACTGTCCAGGCTCAATACTGTAGATCAGGGGTAGGGAACCTATTTACTATCACGGGCCGAATGAAATATGGAATGCCGCTGACGGACCGCAAAAACCAATGAAATTTATCTTAAAATCCTGCCTTTATCTTCCAAAGGTAAATAAGGAGAGAATTTTTTTTTGGTTCCATGTAACTCGTCTCAACACAATTGAAGGATTTGAATTCATGATCAGCAAAGTTTTAGTTGCATGTCACATGTTTCATTTCAACTAATTCGTAACTTTGTTTCCACTCACTTCTTTGCCTATGAGGTCAGATGAAAGCCAGATTGACTAATTCGCAGATTGCGTTTATGCGGAGAAAACAAATGCTATGGTTTTGTTAGGTTTCTCGTGCTTAACGAAATTAATTTTTAAAAGTGTCCCCCAAACTTTGCATATTCTATCCAGTGCATCCAATACCACGCTGCATCGGAACCAGCGATTTGCTTGAACAAGTTCGTTCCAGTTCAACAAGGTTAACTTTCTAGGTAAAGAGGTCATGACCTTTACAAACAGATTATTATGCGAAACAGACCAGAAAATGATATTTCCAGTTAACGAGAAGACGGACGGTTTGTTTAGGAATGTAATACAAGGACTTTTTCTTCGGGCAAAGTTTGGAGTGCCGTCAGGTTCTTGTGCAAAAATTTATCACCGGGTTCTTGAACAAGAGAAAAGGTTTAGTTTGTAGTAACATGATATCAGCTGTTTCTAAACTTCTTTTGCTTGAATGCTGCTTTCATTTTTGTCTCTGTAGCAATTTAAACATTTTTAGTCTTAATTTTGTGCGGAACAAATGTGAAAACACAGCAGAACATAGTTTAGAGTAGGGGTGGGGAACCTTATTACTATCACGGGCCGCATGAACTGTGCATTATCACTGGCGGGCCGCAAAATCAATTAATAATTCTACCTTTGTTTATCTATGAGGAAGAGTGATTACTCTTAACATACTATCTAAGTACGTGCTTGTCATGGAGCTTCGTTTTGACGCGATGTTGTACTCTGACATGGGTAACGAAAATTCTGATGCGGGCCATGTCAAATGTTCACGCGGGCCGCAGGTTCCCTACCACTGGTTTAGACCCTCGCTTTTATCGTCGCTTGGACCAGTAGCAGCCGACTCTCTACAGCAATAAGAAACTTAATCTAACGGCAATTATATTTATTGAATATATATTTGAAATTTAAAACTGGTGCAATTGCTGCAAACCCGCTTATAAATGATTCAAACATTTCAAAAAATAGAATCTTGCACAATAAGATGACTACTCAGAAAGCAAACACGAAATGAAACTTCTGCAAAAAGTCAATTATTTTAAACGTTGCTCTGATGTGATCAACGTCCTCGTAATCTTGTCTTAAGGTTCCAAACATCTCTGCCAACCGGGAACAAACCAGGGTCTAGGCCGGGATCGGACCTGTTTAAAAATCATCAGCCACAGGTCGGTGCACACGCTTTGTTCATCTTACGTAATACTTGATTTTTTAGCAATAGAAATTTTAATGAATTTAAATATGACAAATTTAACAACAAGCAGCATCATTCAATGTACCAGGGCAAAAGCGTTGTGCATAATCCATTTCCTTCACCACTAAATACAGTCTACGTTTTGACTTTGGTAGCATCAACATCAGATCAACAGTTTCAAGTGAAAAAGTATTTTTTACTTCAACGTATTATCCATCGCCGTTTCATTTAGTGCATTAAGCATGAAGGCCTTTATTCTTCGTCTTTCTTCTTTGAATTCTATTTTGTTGGAATTGGTTGGGGTTATTTGAGAGCATCCGATAGAACTGGAATTGTTGTTCATTTCGGTTTTTCTTTGCTCCTGAAGTAAGCGAGTGCACCTAAATATAAACCTCTTATGTAAAGCTTTAAAAATTTTTAGAGCTTCCGACCACACTTTTTCAGATGCAATTTGCCTCAAACAGTCGGTGATCACCGTCTAGTGTTGAACAAAATTCGATATGGCTACTCTCGAACAGAGCTACAGCATTACCTGATGTACTGTGTGCAAAACAGCAAACTTCTTAATGGTGTGTAAAGGTTTGACAGCTGCAAGTTTATCCAATTTTCCATTGTCAAAACCTATTGAGCATCACGATATTAGCAGCAATTGCAAGGTTGTTGTTTTCTTACTCTAGTATTGAACTGAGCGAAATATTCCTGTTTTAATAACTGTAGCCAGATTTTTGAGGAAGACTTCTGTCAGCCTTCATGTGTAACATTGCAAGATTGTTAATCCATTTTCTTGAAATTTTGGACGTTCTTTTCCATTTCAGGAGACGATTTGGTTCTGTATGAGTTTCAAGCCTTTACACCAATTTAAAATGTAGAAAGAGAAAATTTTCAGCTAAAAAATTCAGGGGCTTCTTTGCCTCCGGCCAAAAATATTTGAATAGAATGTTTTCACACGTGTGCAAGCGAACAATAATATTGGCAAGTGAAACTTACGTTTACGGTTTATTCATCGCTAGTACTAAAATCAGTTGGGGGTTATGAGCCAGAAGGGGCCAAAATCATCGTCCTGGTATACCCTAAACCCGGAAAGAAGTTAAAAAACATCCTATTAAAATGCTTTCGTTACTTCCCTTGCCTTTTTTCTAAGTCGTTAACTCTATATTTTAGTAATAATAACTACGTGTTTGGTGACTTTTACGTTTACCTGTTTCGAACCATTTGCCCAGGTGAAAGTTTGCTGTCAACTAACTTTTGCAGCAGTTGAGCAAAAGATTTTATTATTGTTAACCTATTGGTTGGCTTCGCAGTATCTTATTAAAATGCTCTTTAAAGGCCACGGTCTTCAGTAAGTGGTATTAAAACCAACAAACAATGACAATAAATATTATTCAATTGAAAATTCAAACGAGGTTTCAAATGATTTTAATGGAGTCATCAAAACCGTTGCTTGTTTTAACTTATGATTCTGTGTGAAAAAAGCAAACAGTGTGAAATAGCAGTTTCACCCGAGTAAAATGTCCTTTTCGATCTAGTTTATCGTGCACGGATAGTGTTTTGTGCAAACGTCATGGTTTTTATGACTGTTAAATCTGGAAATCAGAAATTTAGTTAAACTGTCAACTTATTTGCAATGAACAAAAACAGCTTTAAAATTTTACGGAGACAAAATGTTACTAATATTACCGAGTTTGAAGAATGCAAAGACAGCACCAGTGATATAACTTCACCATAATCATCTACAAAACGCGATTTGGTTCTTGAATTATAGGGTTTTACTTGTGGTAGAACAGCTGTAACCTGAAAGATGGGCACACATCAATCACGTGATCAAGCACGTGACATTTTTCTGATGACTGATGCACAGAAGCCGTACCTGACACAAAAAAGAAAATGTCAGTGACACACAGATAGTTGTTTGCTTTTCAGTTTGCCAGATGGAAGGTACTGCAGGCGGTATTGCTAGTTGCCGTACCTATTTCTTGCAGGTAACGCGTGGACTGCCTGATTATGAGCAATCATGAACTCTTTTCAAGGAAACACCACCACGCGAATTGACTTGGCTCTGTCTCGGCGGCGAACGGCTCGTCGAGAATGTCTCGAACTATTCAATGTTTGAACGTGCTTGTCGTTGCTCGCTTTGCTGGAAAAAATTGCACTTCTGCGTCCTACAATTATAGGGGATGTAACGGCGCACAGCGACTTATGTCCCACCTTTGTTTAATGCAGGGGTCACCAACGAAGTGCCTGCGGGCACCAAGTCGCCCGCAAAGACCATGTAGATCGCCCGCGGGCCTGTTCTAAAAATGACATTAGCATGATCAATGTCTTCACATTAACGAATATCAATACTAAAATAATCGAAAGTAAATTGAGAAAATTTTTATTTCAGAAGTGTATATCAAACTAGCAGCCCTTCGCATTAATCGGTACACAAGAAGTTGCTCGCAGTTTCAAAAAGGTTGGTGACCCCTGGTTTAATGACTTCAAGCTGTGTTCATGCGGTTACTAGTTATCTAATGTGTGCAGCTCTCTAGGTTCAAAGGGGGTTTGATTTACTTGATGCTGCCTTAAAGTTTAACATTAATTGACAGCATCTGTACAGATACCGCGGTATCTCCTGACAGCTACGGTTCCCGTGGCTCCCTAGTGTGGGCCAGCAGGTTCATGACCGTTTGTGACGGTTTGCGCAATCCTGCGCCGAGTTGACCTGCTTCCGTTTCCTGGTATAGCGGCCCTCGTGGTTGTCAAGAAGGTCGGTAAAGGCCTTTGACGGTTTGCGCAATCTCGCGCCAACATGAACTGTTTTTCTATTTCGCCTCGCATAACGTGCAGTAAAAACCACAGCTCAGTCTAATATCGAGTTAGTAACGTTTCGGCTCTGGGGTATGTTGTAACGTCCAGTTGTTGAGGTGACCCTGTACAGTTTACAAACCAGCTGGAAGTTTTATTTAAATGGTATCGAATGCTCTGTTGCCGCAAGCGGACGTTACAAGTTAGATGGCGCCCGGTGCAGGTAGCGAGTTTGGCGCCCCCATGTTCGAAACTGACGTCTTTTTTTACTTTTTTTATTACTACTTTTTAATTTCTTTGTATTGCTAAAAATACTCTAATCACACCAAATTCCTTCACTTAAATTCGATCCACTCATCTATGTACATTGGCATTTTCTTTCACCTATACATTTTCTTCACCATGTTCTGCGTTCATTCGTTTTTTGTTTTTCTTTTCATTATGCCTATTCGATCTCCAATTGTTGTTTCTCAACACTTGTCAAAAAGTGATAAACGGGGTTGGTTGACTAGATGACCGCCACGGTCTTTCGCCAATCCTATATGACACAGCGCCCCTCTTTGTTTACACTGATCAGCTATTATGCCATTGTGTTTTCATTTGCTCTAATGTTCGCTAATGGTTAGTTTACTGCATGCGATGGCTTTTATGATGCTTCTCCTTGTTGGTTGAGTCATATGAAACAATAAACCATTACCAATATAATAGGTGATGAAATTCAACAGATTAGCAGCAAGCACTTATCATGACCATTTGCAGCAAGACTAATGTATTATCATTTCTACCAAGTCTTTACCCAGGATTGATTCAAGGAGCTTCATCTTCAGGCTCCGGTGCCAGATTGCGTCTCGTAGTGGATCCAGAAATTTTGGGGGTGCCCGACACAAACATTTTGAGGGAGGCTATTTACCAGAAGTAGGCACTCATACTAGTTGAGAAATCACTGCAAATATGAAACGCACGTAGGCCAGGTCGAGGGAAAACCAAACATGCGGCTCAGTTTATGGTTTTGTGCGGCTCAGTCTTCGCTGTAGTAAAAGTATCGTACATAATGACAACCTGTCTTTATTTTGATAATCTTGAATTTGACATTTTTGATGCAGGTGGTCCTCAGTTCCATTTTATCACGTCTTTGACCATTGCAGTTAGGATTCGAACACTTTCAATACATTAGCTTAAGATGAATGTAGTTTGCTAAAATCAAATTAAGCTATTTAATGTGCGGCCCTCATTAATATGTCATTCAATGTGCGGCCCTGGTTGAGATAATGACATAATATTTGGCTCAGTAAGCAGTTTTGGTTGGACATGGCTGGATTAGAGTGTTTCATGTCAATGTTACTTATTGTAGCTACGGTATGCAAGACTCTTCGATGCTTGTGTATGTAGCTGATAACCTGGTTGAATGTTGTTTTGTGAAACTTACTCAGAAAGGTATTAGTATAATCGAAACGTTATCGACGAGTCATACTGGCAATGTTGTTATGCAATTAAATGATTTTACCCTAGGCTCGTATAACGTTGCTTGGCTGGAATCGTTTCTCTCAAGTCACATTGAGATTGTCCTTGTTAAAACTGTTAAAGCGTTACTCCAGAAAATGCCCTTCGCAATTCAAATAATCAAAGTAAGAGAACGAGAACTGATATATTTTTTACTTCAAGACACAATGCAAATGCTGTAATGTATCACAATCAGAAGTTGAACTCGTTTGCAAGTGCTGTGTTTAGGTTACATAAAACTAAATTGCGTTTATGGTGTTATTTTCTTGTCAACTTAACACTTTGGGCATAAAATAACATTTCGGTGTCACTTTTTGCCATACTTCACACTTTTTACCCATGGTGCTGGAACAGAACGACAGGGCTAAAACGACCAAGAGTTTCGAACTAAGAATAGACGAAAAAAGCACACCGAAACAGACATGGTTATAGGAGTTTAATAACTAGATGGAGAAGCACTCAGCCAGGGCCTGCCCCAGCAGATGCGGGGCCCAATGCAAGACCTAGGCGCAGGGCCCCTATGAGCGGTGATTTTATGACGTCATCGTGTTCGGTCAACCGCGTTACGGTCATGGTAGAGCGCACATACACAGTGCAGCACTAATACGAGAATCGAGCACGTTTGCTGACGTTCAAGAGGAAATTTGCTAGTTCTGACGAGAGCGTTGTTTTTTAACAATGAAATTTATATGGCGTTTCTACTGAATTCTCAACCGCAAGGTGTATCTGGCAAAAATGAACAATCCACCCAAATACCATGGCGTGGGGCCCCAGAGGCGCGGGGCCCAATGCAGCTGCATCGGTTGCATCGGCTTAAGGCCGGCCCTGCACTCAGCGATATGCAATGCATATCAATCAAGAAAGAGAAAAGTACAAAACTCCAGAAACTGACGTCCAATGTTGAGCGTTAAAACAAAAGTATGCAGTGACAGTCGTAGAGAATTTCAAAAAACGCTTGCACCACTTCTCAGCCAGAAGAATTAATAATACGGTTGCGAAATATTGCGGTACTCCTTGTCCTGTTTTTAGTTAAGTTCCATGAAGGGTAGGAGCCAAAGCTATGGACACATGACAACAATATTGCAACTGCCATGACTGTCCACACAAAAAGAGCAACAATCATAACATGAATAGTTTGTTTTCAAGTTGCTAGTCTCTACAAATTTATTAAATCTTGCTGATGGATTTAACTGCGTCGCCTTTGTGGATACTAGTTACTTGAATGCAGACATGTGCAAGTCTAAATCACAGCGTAGTCATGAAAGCAAAGCCAAATCGGCTGATTCCTCGAAAGCTTGCAACAAACCGAGAGCTTTTAGTTACTGTACATGCTTGTTTCAAATAAAAGGAGTTTTTTTCTTGTTGCTTCGTACATCATAATGTTTACGTTACTTCGTTCTGAAACTACGTTGTTTTAACTCAGCTGAATATCATGGCATTCACACTTCCAGTAATAATCCTATTGATAGTTTCTGCTGGCGCAAGTAACAAGGAATGGCGACCCTTTCACCGGGAAGAAGGTGAAACACTATGGAGTCACTTTCGTCAAGTGACAGACACAATGGCATCAACTTCCGAGAAGTGCAGTATATGTCGCAGAGTCGACAACGAATGGACGCTTTTAGACAAATTGGTTGAAATGATAAGAAGCGATCAACTCAACGCTGGACATGGATCAAAGGACTATCGAATAAAAAATGAAAGTAATGAGGATGAATACCGTAAAATTAGCTCTTACTGTTGCAAACTAGTTTGAGCTTTGGTAAAAGATTTTAAGCTGATGTTTTATAATGAAGCAGCAGAACAGTTTGTTTTAGGTCAAAGTGTAATTTCTTTATACAAAAATGATTGTCTTTCATTGCAACATAGTTGGAGTGTCGCTGATTCATTGGTAGTACCGTAGAATGGCGACTAGTTATTTGATCTCAAAGGGATAGATCCGTTTTCTTTTAGTCAAGTTATCAAGTGATACTGTCACATCAGAGTTCCTGTAAATATTAAGTGTTTGACTTAGTGGTGGGAAGGCTCAAACGTGTGTGTGGAAGAAGCAAGATTGCTTTTCTCCACCACAGTTGGTAGGCTGTGTTCGATTCCCGGTCGAGTCTTACCGCGAGACTTGAAAACGATACTTCCGGCCTGTCCAGCCTCGTGCTCGACGTTGATGGATGGGTGATACAAGCAGGCCCGTCGCCAGGATTTAGCAGCAGGGGGGCCAAAAACCAGAACGGGGTGCCACATTTTTTAAATACAGTATTGGATGTATGCAGCAACCGGTGGGCCAAACGTGACATTGGGGGGCACCGATTTCAAATGGGGGACCGGGCACCACTATTCCCCCCGCTGCCGACGGCCCTGGGTACAAGGGAATGGTGACTTGCCACCTGTGCAGCATTCACTGCGAAAGCAATCGCGTGGCCCACGGCGCAAGCGAGCGGAAATGGGCGCCGCTTATTTCGCGTTGACAACAGATCATCAGGTGTCGCCATGTCTGAATTTTTTGCATCTTCGTGCAACAAACACTGAGGTGTGCATCAATCGTTTACCTGTTTGTTGGCTTGTGTTTGTTGAGACAACTCATGACCATCGTATTTGGACGGTTTAGATGTCAGGAACGTTGCTATGTTTCTGGAGGATTATCAAAACGTCCTTCACGTACGAAGAAGAAAGCTGGCATTGGCGGGATGGCAGAAAGAAACAAACTTAACTACTCACAACTCGAAAGCTTACATTGCGGTAAGATATGTCGAATAAAACAACTGCACTTTCATAAGCACAGCGCTATGCCCTGAATATTTGCAATTGGAATAAAAACCGGATTTAATGTCATTAGTGCTCAGTTAGACGCTGTGGTTGATGCCTGCACGAGGCAACAGACCGCAAGGAGACTGCAATGATCTTGGAGCGCTCACTGGAGGCGCTGCAGGACAATGTACTTCCAAGACGAAATATTCTTGCTAAGTTTTCGCCTGAAATGTAGAATATTCGTATCTTTTGCCTGAAACTCGTGATGTTAACATTTGTGTATCAGTAACTTTTGGTAATAAACCTTCCACAAATGAATTTGTAACTTTGAAAGTTTGAACATACAAAATAAATGATAATAACTAGTTGTATCATAGCAACTATCGCAAAACAGAAAAATCAAAACAACTGTTTTTGCCGATTTGGATTTTGAAAATAGTAATAATGTTTTACCGTTAAACCAAGAAAATTTGGTCAATGGAAGTTATATTTTTTACATATTCAAGATTTATTAGCGTTACATTCACATACACGTAAGTGTTTGTTATCGATAAAAAAATTTTTAATCATCAGCATATATGTTTTCTACAAACTCATTCAGTTTCTTATCATCGGCATGAGTTGATTTTGTGCAGGTAAGCAAAATCATTGATCCGTTTCTGAGAACTTGTCCCTCAATCAACAAAATGGATGAATGAGTTAATCAGTGACGTAGAAAACAATTTTAGTTTTAGCGGCTGTCTCTTTTAATTTCGAACATGGCTGTAATCAATATTTCAAACACAGTTCCAGGCATTCAGAGGTTGGAACTCCTTTCAGTTGTTTGCAGAGACATTGTAATAGTCGCAGCAGACAATGCCAATGGAATGAAAACCATGCCTTCAGTGAAGGTCTCCAGATCGCATTGGGTGCTGACGTCACTACCTTGCAGAAAAGCTTTAATTACACATAAAATTTATTTATGTTTGATTTATTTACGCGTTTGGCTCAGACACAAGATCCATATTCCACACATCATCTAAAGATACCGAAAGAATGCACTAATTCTTATACAGAGCAGAACGCATCTCAGCGTAGAAGGTGTTTGTTACGCGCGGATAATACTGAAGAACAACCACTGAAACAACACACCAGCAATTAATGCATTAGGTCATCGTCATACAGGAACCTTAGATAATAAGAGAATAATGGAGGTTTGTAAAAAGCATGAGACAACTGAAGTGGCCAGATAAAATAGTTAGGTGAAGATGCAGTATAGGCATAAAAATTGTTTCTAATCAAGGCACCAAATTTTGTGCTGAAAACTTGACGAGAGTAAACACTTGCCTTCCTGGGAGTGCAGTGCGAAATCCGGTAAGCATTGTTGTTGGCAACACGGAGGTGTTTATACTAGTCAGTGTGTAGTTGTACCAAATATGAACATGGACTTGGATTTAAATCCTTCCTTCATCGGCAAACTTCACACTTATACCATTCAGGAAAACAATTGGTTTCCCTGACAAAGCAGTACGTTTCGGCTGCAGTGCGATGGTGGACATAACTATTAGTGCCACGGCTAGCAACAGATTCTGCATCAAAATCAAGGTGTCATGAGCAGAAATGCTAAAAATACAGGCATAAATGGAGCCATGTCCGAGGTTTCCAAAACAACCTTTCCTTGTCAGCAAAGTTCAATATAAGAATCACAAGACGTTAAATTAATGGTGAAACATGCTGACAAATTCCCGTTCACAAGAAAAGTACAAATTTCATGGTTGAATGCAGTGTTTCCCAAGCTTTTCGTAATTGTGGTCCTTTGGACATTAGTTTTTCTGTCGACTTAAATTTTTCTAATTTCATGCTGCCATTGTGATTTAACTGACAACAATAACTTAGCCGCTAAGAAAAGTTGCGCTAGCTGAAACAAATACCTAATACTAACCGAAATGAATATTACCAAAACACTCTCATCATCATCAAAATTGCACAACAATCGAAGGCACAAGCTTCCTGTAATGCCGAGAGATGTGTCTTCCTTGAAGGAACTTTCACATGTAATTGGCTCCATTGAGCATAGTGACATAAAGTGTGAATTTTTGAAGCGGTCGCCCGTAAACATTATCTGCGCCACCAACACCCCTTCCCCGAATCATGTTTAGTCAGGAAAGTAGTTGAAACAAGAACTTCATTGCGGTATAGTCTCAGCAGGGCCGCAACCAGCTGATATTTTCAAAAGGGACGAAATGATTGTAACTTGTTTTTGGACTATTTTCGGGCGGGAGGCAAAATGGTTGTAACTTGTTGTTGTACCTAACAACTAAGCATGATTTTCAAAATTATGTGGGAGAATCGCCCGGTTAATCACCCCCTGGTTGCGGGCCTTAGTCTCAGTACAGTACTTTCACCAAATGCAAACTCAATTATTTCTGTGCCTTCCTTCATCAGGTAAAAATTCGAATGAGATCAATTCCATATAAGAATGCAGCAGAAAACCACCAGACTCGTTTCGTGACTGTTGCCTTGTGCTACTGGTGCAATATCCTGGCTGATAGTAGGGCTTGTTTTCTTTGTTTTTACATTTGTACACCAATTCAAAAATAAAATGAAACTTAAACCATTCAGGTGTGTTGGTTTGCACGACAATTAAGTCGTTTACAACAGGCCAGGACAAATCAGTCGTTTGCAATCAGCATAAATGTTTCTGATTAACTTTAACTGAGACAGTTGGTATGTTGGCTGGCACAGACCTGTCGCCAAGGGGGGACTTTTGGTGGACTTAGCCCCCAAACAATGCCTCAAGCCTTCCCAAATTGAAATATGAAACACTATAAATCAATGGAGTTTTGTCAATTTTTACAATGTCAAGCCCCCTGCACAAACGTAAAGCGCCCCTATTGAAGACTTTCTGATGACGGTTCTGTGTTGGCGTCATGACACCGCCGCTGAAGGTCATGAAATTACTGTCATTGTTACGTTGCGTGAGGTAATGTTACGTGGTAACACAGCCACCCAATGAGTGCAAGCGATCAGCTGGCCGGCTTTGCAATCTGGCAGCAAATTGGCGGATGGAAGTTCCTGTGAAATCAGAATCGATGTTTGGGGGCCACGTGGACCTACTATGCATTTGGAGAAAGCCGTTAGGATTTGAAGCGCGTTGTGAATATGGATAGAGACAGTGTTTTTAGCGCCCAGCCGAAAAGAGTCCAAAGCTGTTTAAGCTCTTTTGGGTTTGGCAAGCACGCGAACTCGGCTGTTTTTACATGCAATTTGTTTTCGGGAACAACGCAAGATTTACGCAAAGAATGTTTTCTGTGTTTTGTTTTTTTTGCGACAGTGTTGAACTGTCTTCTGGATTACACGAGGTCCATTGAATGAAATTCATAATCACAATTTTTGGTTGTCCGCTTTTTAAGCCAAATCCAATTTCAAGTTTCTCTTCTTCTGTTATGTTGCATCTAAAACAGTGTTTCATGGAGTTGATCACAAATTCTATTTTTCTGGTTGCAAAACGTTCTACTGTCTTTTGCAGGAAAAGCTGGAAATGTCAAAGTGGCTGGATTCGAAAAGGAAATTTGCAACTAGACACCTCAACTTCAATGGTTTAAGCTGTTCCCAAACGAAAATGTTGAAGTCAGTGATTAAAACATCTGAGCCATCCAATCGAACTTTGGTGAGGTAAGATAACAAGCAAAAAACAATAGAAATGGAGTAAAAACACATGAATCAAATTCTACTCAATTTAAAGGCTGCATCAAACTTTGTGTGCGTGGAAAACAAAGAGTAATATACACGTTCAGGAGTATCACGTTAATGAGTATCAAGCTATTGAGCACCAAGTTAATAAGCATCAAGCGTGCCACAACAGTTGCGTACTACTCTACATTGAAGGAATATCATCTTTATGCATAATTCACGTCACTGATGCTTCAAAAACACACCTAACTAAAAGCAATAATTCTTACTCAGAATTATGCTTCAAACCCCACCACTTGACCATATGAAGGCATTAGTTGCTGGCTGGGTTTAATTAATTGTGGGTCTCAGGAATATTTAGGAATACATTCACATTTTTACGCGTGGGGTACTTTAGCCTCTTGGGATTCACGGGAAGAAGTGAACTGCTTGTCTTCTTAGCATGGGCGTCCGCAGAAATTTTTCCAGAAGGGGCAAAGCCGACATTGTGTCTGTCCTGGTTAGAATTTTCTGACGATGCAATGAAAATGGAC
>Ga0210059_1008048_pt1 | contig 16701 bp, 17 predicted proteins | sample Ectturendosymbi2_FD_188042 | JGI IMG/M metagenome (GOLD analysis project Ga0210059, IMG submission 188042) | Ecteinascidia turbinata endosymbiont from Florida, USA - Sample 2 (SPAdes) (version 2) | ecosystem: Host-associated > Tunicates > Ascidians > Unclassified | place: Key West, Florida...
TCTGCAACACCACCTTTTATCACTGCAAATGCGGAGAATGGATTTCAGAACATGACATTGATAGATATTACCCCTGCAAAAACTGTAGCAGAATCATGGTGAAATGTCGACCGCCGTGCAGACGCGGATTCAGTCTGGAACCAGACGAAGAAATTAAATGTACAGAGTGTAATACATGCTGTGATGCAGAAGGGGCGCACTCTGGCCCCGAAGAAATCTGATTCAATCATCAAACATGTTTATAATATTATGTTGTATTTATCGCTTTAAACACGTGTGAACACCCGTGTTCCGCAATTTAACCCTTGCTGTAAATCATATAAAATGGATTTGAAAATCGCGACCTTCAATGTAAATAGCATATTAGAAAGAGTTAAGAGAATAGCTGTAATCAGCTTTCCTGAATCAGTTAAAGCCGACATAATTATGGTACAAAAATTGCATAGCCGACCACATCAAGAAAAATCATGGCAGAAAGAATGGAAGAGAGGCCAGGCCCTCTTCCATTCTAATACAGAAAACGAAAATACAGCCGGAGTAGTGTTCCTCGTAAATCCATCAAGAGTTTATATGGAGAAAATGAATAGTGACCTACAAGGTAGGATATTAACAATTAAACTTTTGATTTACGAGCACCAATATCAAATAGTAAATATATATGCGCCGGCAGGAACCGACAAACGAGTCCAAAATGAAATTTTCTTTGATAATCTATGCCCATACATAAACAGCACCCTTCCCGTTATAATAGGAGTAGATTTTAATTGCGTAGAAAATCCAAATTTGGACGAATACCCCCTCACGCTCGCTTCTCCTAAACCAGATACTCTCTTCGACCTTAGAAACAACCTCAACCTTATAGATACCTTCTGCTCCCTTAACCCCACTGCAACCACTTACACTAGACATGCGTACAATTCACACTAAAGGTTAGATAGATTTTATACAAACCACTTATGTCACCCCTCTACCCATACCATCCTACCCACCCCCTTTTCTGACCACGATCTCGTCATCCTTATCCTGACACTCCACACGCATCATACGCACATTAAAGGACAAAAACTTTATTGGAAAAACAGTATTAACAATTATGCAATTCCAGAATACAATTACGAAATAAACGAGATGATAGATAGACTCACTCTAAACTTAAACGAAACGGAATGCAACCCATTACAAAATTTGCAAAGCTTCAAAAACCATCTCAAAAAATGCCTCTCAAAAAGAATCCAAAAAACGAGTACAAGAAAACTTGGCAGAACAGCAAAGATTGGCGCAGCTCAGAGAAAACATGACGAGCAACCCAACTGCTACAAGCCTTCAAGTGTACAAAGCATGTCAGCGAGAATTGCACGACAAATTCCTCGCAAACGCAAAAAACAGATTGTTAAAACATAGAGCAAACCTACTAGAATATAAAAACGTAGCGTTAAAACAGTTGTATAAAAATCTCGCACTGGAAAAAAATAAAACTTATAAAAGAAATGAAAACTAGTAAGGGAGATGCGGTTAAAGAAACACACGAAATAAATTAGCACATTTATGAGTTCTATAAAAATTTGTACTCTGCGCAAGGTGCAAATGTGCGCACGCAAAATACATTTTTAAATAATGCTTGCGACGGCCTGAATGCCCAACAACATGAGATGATGCAGAAACAGATAACGTTAAAAGAACTGACATTGGCAATAACACAGCTAAAGAAAGGGAAATCACCCGGTCCAGACGGGATATCGAATGAGTTTTATATATTCTTTTTCGAAAAAGTGAAAGAGCCATTATTGAAAACATTAAACTACATCTACCAGAACAACAACCTTAATGAACAATTTACCAATGGAGTAGTAACTCTAGTTCATAAGAAAGGAGACCCGTCTAAAATTGAGAACTATAGGCCTATCACGCTCTTAAACTGTGATTACAAATTGCTAAGCTGAATCTTAAACAACTGAATCAAACCAACACTCAAGCAAATCATCTCAGAGCTACAGCACGCAGCCCCGGGGCTGTCCACACATACAGCGACGATAGTAATCAGAGACCCCTATGATGAAGCGCAGAAATCGAAAACAGACTCGTTTTTCGTAGCTGCAGACTTTCGGAAAGCTTTTGATTCAATCAATCACAACGAGTTGATAAGAGTGTTAAAGAAAAAGAATTTTCCGGATGTATTCTTAAAATTTATGAAATCGATACATTCAAAAAGTTTCTCAACTATTAAAATCAACCAAGAATTGACAAAACCGTTTGCCATGCAAAGAGGGGTTCGCCAGGGCGATCCGATGAGCCCCACTCTGTTCATTATCGCACTAGATCCGCTACTCAGAGCAGCACAGGAGAACAAATATATCACGCCTTCACCAAACCTTATCAAACTGCCTCCCAAAATAGTGGCTTATGCAGATGACCTCACTTTGACCATTAGCAAAACAGCTTCCCTTCACATTATAAAATCCATCTTAGAAGATTTTCACAAAGCCTCGGGCCTGATATTAAACAAAGAAAAACTTCAGCCATAACTACAACCCCAATTTCAAATAAAAACAAGCTATGGGATATAAACTGGCGACCACAATATATCGACCCTCTGAACATAGTAATAGCACCACCAACAGCAGTTACGGAAATTTGGAATCGAAAAATTACAGAGATGAAAGAGAAGATTAAACAATTAAGATTACAACACGCGACCTATGACTTAAAAGCTATCATATCAAAAACTATTTTAACACCAATCATAACGCATCTAGCAAACACGTACTACCTTCCAAAACCCAAACAAGAACTAGTTAATACAATCATCGCGCAATATGCCGTAGGATTCGTAAACTCAGTCTTAAATATCAAAAAATTATCAAAACCGAAAAAGAAGGAGGCTATGACTTTGCCGATGTTTCTACTTATGCATGCCTAACGTATGTCAAACATATTACTCCGTATATCCGCGCTAAAATAAACAATGAAAAAGTGCCACCTCACCTCCGGCATTTCGAGTACAATATAGGCCTGCAGATTAGCAACATTCTTCAAATACCAAGAACACAAAGCACACCACATGCTGCTCTCCCTTCCCCGTATTATAAACAGTTTTTAAAGATTATGGAAGAGTATAAAATAAAAAAAGAAGAATTAATCAAAGGAAAAATAAATGAGATATATAAAAGGTTAAAATCGATTCCCAAAATTCGAAAAGAAATTTCATACAACCCTCTGAAAATAACAACACCAAATCTAAAGTGGATTCACCATCCCATACTGCCGAACTATTTGAAAACATTTAATTATAAATTATTAAATAGTTTTCTGCCTCTGGAATCTAAATTCAAACCAAATATAATAGATCTTCAAGCCAAATTGCCATCTTTGTTTGACACAATACGAAACAGATATCCACCTTTTCAGTAAATGAGCAATAATTAAAGCATTACTACATCATGTTACAAGATTATATTTTAATGTTACAGGACAACACACAACGTACTTTTTTGACACGGCAAGAATACAATTTCACACACCCCTATCCCGGATCCCCTACTGCAATAACCTGACACCATACCTCAACTCAGTCCTATCATACACTATTTGGAAAACTAGAAACAAAAACAAATTCCAACCCTCCGCAATCAACCCCCATACTCTAATTATTGGATTTAACAGGTCACTTCACTATAGACAACGATATTATGAAAAGTATGACAAACAACCGTATCTGGACCTCATTAAAAAGATAGTACAAAAACTTCCAAGTGTGTAACGGTAAACCTACGCAAAACAATTGTAGTAGACGATGATTCAAGCCAAATTCGCGAAAGACCATTTGTAAACTTCGCATAAAGTACCGCTACGAAGCGGTGCGGTCCTCTATAGAGTTCCATTAATTATTTGTGTTTTCTTTCTTGTATCAAAAGCAGCATCACGTTGGGCCTTGCCTCAGAACTGGCCTGGATACCATCTTTGTGAATAAAATGTTGATCGCAACACGATGTTTCATTAGCTGTTAATTTATATTTAAAAAAAAAGAAATTTTGCAATTATGTGTTATCTGTCTTATTTACATAAATGCTCTATCCCCTATTTGCAGCCTATGCCCTTTCCCCCTGAAATGGAGGAAAGGTGCGCTGGAGTGGGTAGGCGGACAAAACAAATGCTTCACGAAACCAATGTTCTACAACAGAAAGGATTTTCATTTAAACGTATAAGGTTGGAACAATGTGAAGACTGAGACATTCAATCCAACCGGAGCGCATATTGTATATTGTGTACCTTTGAATGTAGTGTATACATATTCGCAATTGCTTTTTCAACATTATTGAGAATGAGAGTACCCATACGAATTAGTGGGATAATTTCCAATAACATTTAATAACCATTTGCAAGTTATATTAACGATTTAAGCAGATAAATATTTTTATGTGAAAACCGGACTCGGGTAACCCAGACCCACAATGGTGTGCTAGGAACTCGTATCTTCTCAAAATAGTACGATACAATAGTAGGATACAATTGAGCCAACGAAGATTCGTGATCAAATCGACCTACGGTACGAAAAATTTCACCTGAGTCAGTCTGATTTGGACCTCGGCCCAAGAAGCAGCTCAAACAAGTTGGTGACTTCGGTCCATTGCCAGATATACTAAAGTTGATAGCTCTTGCTCATAGTCAACGTATCTATTTGTGACGTAGTATGACATCACCAGAGGTGGGCAGTAGCGAGCTACTAAAATAGCGAGCTACTGTAGAGAGTTAATTGTCCAGGAGCGATAGTGCTAGCACCGCTCTTTTCTGAAAAAAATAACGCATGCGGTAGCGAGCTATCGCACTTCACTGTTACCGCTATTCGATAGTTTTGCGTTAGTGGTGGCCAAAGGAAAAAGTTCGCTTGAGCATTTCCGTCTGCACACATTGGTAGAAATTGCTCTTCTCACTGTTTAGTGTTGACTTTGGATGATTTTTTGCGATAGTCTGGCAGCATTAGGAAAGATTTAGTTCAGGTTGCTTCTGACCTCAACGATCGGTTCCACATTAGTTAGGAAAAATCAACATCGTCAACAATCTTAAACCAGTTCGGGCTTGGAAAAATAGGCTACTTCTGCTAGTAAAGCTCCGTAAAAGTGAGTTGAATGCTTGGAATGAATGCTGCACTGGATTCAGTCACTACTTCACTGCATGTGTAGCTCCAGTTTTTGTTTTTACGTATATGTCAACATGACATTTTTTAGTTTGGTTCGACTTCAGCGTATTTGGCTGTGAGCATGACCCATTGCAAGTTTTTGTTAAAGTTACAGAACAAGATACGGCTTTAACGCTCGTAAAAAAATAGCACGTGATAAAATTATCACCATATTCAACTTATTCAATTAAAGCAAAAAAAGATTGCGACAAAGACCAATTTTCAGTTTGTGAACGCCAACCAACTGAGAGCTAACATCGTAGTTGTCGTGATACAGTAGTTCGTCGTAGTTGTCGTGACAATAAATTGGCGTGATACAGTATTGCAGTTCTGAGTAGACTGTACCAAGTTCTTCAACATACACCGTCAAATTTATTTGGAACGCAATTAAACAATTCCTCTTTTTATTGTGAAACTGTTCCGTGTAACGTGAACTTAGCCTACTCGTAGATCAAAGTTATGCAAATTATCACAATTTTTGCAAATGTTCTGGCAGCATAACAGAAAACCGACGTTGGTAAAAGCAAGTCCAACGTTTACGTGAAATCCGGCTTACAAGTTTTGCAAGTATTTTTTCCAACATGTCCGATTGGGCAAAACAGCATTTACAAAACGGACCAGAATTATTTTTGAAAGATTTGAAAATAAGTATGAGCTTTCAACATTTTAATCCTGGTGCACAAAACAACACACAAATCCAATCACCAATGTGCTTTGGTCACTCGCTCCTATTTGGTGTTTAGGCATATGATGAAAGCCGTGACGGCAGCTTTTACGAAAAAGGCCGTCTCAAATGCTCAGGGTCGTTCATTCAGAAGGGCATTTTTAGGTATTGCTGCTGAAACAAATTTTCTTTGCAAGTATACGGGCATCAGGGGGTGCAGTAAAAAATCAGTGAGTCAGGACAGAAAAAATTACGGCAAAAACAAAGATGCTACATTCGCTCATTTGCAATAAAACCACAGGAGTGTTGAGTGTTGCAGCTAGCATTTACTTATGTGTGATTCAATTTTGATTGGTTTGTCGTGTTTTCACGTAATTTTCAAGAACTTATTGAAAACATGTTGCATTTGCCAATGTAATTTCACAATAAAATTTTCTGACGAGTTTTCGAAAAATAATGTGCTGTTTTCGTATCAGGGCAAACATTTTTTTGAAATAATCTCTCACGGCGTTTTGAAAACTTTTTACGAAAATTTCTTATCCTAGGGTTGAAACAAAGTAGGAAATATCATTCCAGCGTGTAGTTGATATGTTGATATTCTAAAACGTGCAGAAAATCGATAAACTGCGCGGCTAAGCCTCTCGTATGCCGTTGAGCTTTCTTCTGCATTTTCATGATGGCTTTTTCAACAACTGAATCAAGACAACCTTCTCCTTTCTGCAAAGTAAAATTGGGCATGCTGACAAAAACTCCATTATCCCTGTACCCACCAATTATGTCGCTTGGCGAAAAGCCTCTGTCGAATGAACTGACATAGCGCTTCATCCAAATCGGTTGGTATTTTTGTCGTTAGATGGTGAATTTGCTCTATAACCGAAATAATGCTACACTGATTTAAAAAACACTGCATTTTTCAAGCAATTTTATGCCTGATAGTCATCTTTCACAATGCACTTCACTTAGGAGACAACATTTGCGGTCGTTTCAACGCCGTTCAATTAATATCTGTTACAAGACATACAAACGCACAAAGTACCGATTGTTTTGCAGAACCGTCTTGCAAATGTGCAGAAAAATCAGACGTCCCCTAGCAACGGCATAATGCGGCTCACAACTGGCATTAGCAAATTTTCTTGTCCGTATTCTGTGAAAATAGTTTGTATCAGACGCGATTCTGTCCTCATGAGTCGTCTGCTTTTTGCAAAGTGCTGTCACTTATGTCGCTGCAACACATTTAAACAAGACTGCTGTTTGAAATCTGCGTAGTCGTAGCCTATTTCATTTCGTTCAAACCAGAATGGAAAAGTTCTCGCAACTTACCTTGGTAATAAAATGTCGCTTTTTTGCTACATCACACGTTCTTTTTCATTTAGGCGTAACGACGTTTCTTTCATATTGCAATTAATTTGGAGAGACGCTATCTTTGTAAAAGTGGTCGCAGTAAGTTTTAGTTTGAGCTTCGTGAACACGGATTGTACTAACCAAACTGAAAACAACTGCATAATTCGCTTTTTGCAATCCAAGCACTTTAGTCTTATGAAAAAAATATCATGTTTGAGAACCGTCAAAAACAATATTATTACTCCAGTTAACAATAGCGTTGTTTGTTTTCATTACCATTCGTATTTTTCGTAGGTACTTTCACGGTCAATCCCAGCAACACAAACTTTGCACCGGTGAAAAATTAAGGTTTTCACTGAACAAATAGTGATGTGCGCAGGCTCACAGCAACGTTGAACAAAAAACGTAAGTTTGACTAAGCTAGGGGTTCCCAAACTTTCTCTGGCCATGTATCCCTTCAGTATTTTGATAGATGAGCGTGTACCTCTAAAACAGTGTTTCTCAAACTTTATTCCATCGCCCCCCTTACACTCTCGACACGTCGTTTGCGCCCCTCAAGCCTGATAAAGCACATACAAAGTAGTAAATGTAAAGAATTTTATTTTATGGAAGTATTAAATAGCTGAACGAAGCTATTAAATTGCTTATCTAAGCCATTGTATTACGACGCTGATATTACATTCAGGATTCTTGTGAAAATAATCCACACTGTAGCCTTGACACACACGATCCAGAGTAAAAATGTAACGGATAAAGTGCTTTAACCACAGGCTCCAACGAATATCATAGTAAATGAAAATTTGCAAGAAACTAACATGTCATAACAGTAGGCTATTGAAGTTAACTCAACGATTGATTAGTGGTTGAGCGTTTTTGCCCCTTTGTGTTGTTTCCCCCTATCTTCCCCTTTGGTTTTATCGTCTCCTTTCCCTTCAAAATCGGCCCCAAGAGGGTGATTCCGCCACACGGAGAACCATTGATCTAAAATTTCGTATGACAAAAAGGCTGAGGAAGATGATAAAAATATGTTCACCAATAAACTTAAGCAACAATTACAGGCTCTAGCTTTGCAGCAGGCTGTTTGAGGAATCTCCTGCCTGGTTCTGCTCCCATCTTTCTGCAATGATTCAAGCTTGCACTTATCATTCAGCAATAATAGTTAAGTCACAACAGTGACCAACACCAAGCAAATCAGTCGCAATTTATTGCGTTGAGGAAACTAGTTTCGTGTGTGACACATCGTACACCGATTATTTTTACAGCTGGTGCGGGATTACGCACGTTTGCAGCCAATCCATTCAACACTTGGATTGCACTTTCAAAACCTAGAATGTTAACAAAACGGTGGTTGGCCAAATTGCTCTCGGTATCTAAATAGGCTATCTTTACACGCAGGCTATATAAACTACATCCTATTCAAAGCTGTTGTTGTGAAAAAGCCGAAACAAGGAGCTCAGTTTGCAGCACATGTAGTCAATAATTTGTTCAGAGGTTTCACTAAGACCAAAGATCAACATCACCTTTTTTATAAACTCTAAAATGATGTCTGAAAACTTCGTGTCGGATGCAAATGCCCGCTTTTCCCCCACCTTGGTTGTGGGCCTGATTCAACTTACACGCCCGTAAAACCTTGTTAAAAAGAATTTTTGACCTTTTTGTTGCTTGATTAATTATTATCTTGAGTTCTACATTCGACTCCAGCGAGAAAGCAGCAACAAATGCGATTAATAAACCTGCAGCAATCCACTTACAAAAGTAATTGCACTCTATGTGTGTCTGCAGTCTAACTTTCATTTATATGTGCATTTGCTGTAAAATGAACAATTCCTAAGCGTAACTGATCAGTGCTTATTATTTTCAGATCATGGTTGTTCAAAAAAGGGGCAATCAACAAAATTGATAGCTCAAAAAACATTTCAAGGTGAGAGTCTAAAATAAACCCTACTTCTGCAAAACAGCACAAATTATAGAAGTTCACCAAAAGTAGCGGTAGTGAATAGCGGTAGCGATAGCTCGCTACTATTTTTGTTCAGTAACAGGAGGGGTAGCGCCGCTATTATTTTCAGCAAATAGCGATAGCAGCAGCGACGCTATTTTCAAAGTAGCGGTTGCCCGCCTCTGGTCATCAATTGCAAGGAAATCCTAGGACATCGTGAAAGAGGGTTTTCAGCAGCAGCGACTGCTCAAAAAAATTCGTTGATGGCTCTCAGGACACCGTGAAAGAGGGCCTTCAGCAAAATTCATTGGTGGGTCTCTTAATTTACAACTACTGTGCTTCCTCTAAGTTTTGATATATTTTCCTAACTCATCAAACACTTTTTACAGAGAAGGCGTGAACAGCAGAAGACGAATTAATCAGTGTATGCAACACATTTGTTCAAATTTAAACAACCTAGATTTGCATAGACTTGGTACTGCGATCTGATTACACGCGATCAAAAGGCAACTTCGTGTAGCCTTTAGATGCACTTGATTCTGAACACTTCGTATAAGCCAGAAGGATCAAGCTTATCACAGCCAAACAACACACAATGGATTCCGAAACGATCGCATCAGTATTCTTTCCTGGTATAGTCCATAAAATGTACTCAACGGTGATGTCACAAACAACTGCAAAACAAATTTTGTATCTGAGATGCAAGTTTTCATAAATACTTGCCAGCACCACGTTAGCACAAACTAACGATGGTGAGACTTACTTTAGTTTTCTCCATTGCTGGAGTTATTCCTACTTCAAGCGTAACGTGCAATAATGCCACAAAGCTTACTTTTAACTCAGACACAACATATTTAACGCGTACAGCTAATGAAAACCACTCTGAAATAACAAGAACAATATAACTGCTCGCTGAAAAACAGTAAGCTTTTTATCTTTAAATTATTGAAATATGACGTTTAAATGAGAAGTTACTTGAAATGATTTGCAAATAGTTCAGACTGTGTGTAGATGATCAAGGTAAGTAAATGAACGTGCCATTCAAATGTAGGCCTATCATTTGTCTAGATTTTACACACAAAACATGTTTTTTCCGTTTGTAACTTCTGGTGATTCTTCCATTGCACTTGTACGTACATGGAAGTATTCAGATTGCGTACTCACCTGAAAGCAAAGCTATGATGCAAGGCCAATTTCCCAAGTCGCGTCTGCATTCCTCACAACAGCGTTTTTCGCAGAAAAATATCACCAAAGAAATGAAAGAAAACAGAACTGACAGAACTGCCGCCCACTCTTCAAAATGATCCTTCCAATCGCAACACTGATGAGAAGATGATTCATATGATTTTGAAACGTTGCCTGAAACAATATATGATTATATTTTGCAGTAATTTTCACAGTAACGGCACGGGATACGTAAATATATTTACTGTAGAGGAGTTGAAAAAACAATTACGAAAGGATTATCGTCTTTACTGAAAAAGAGAGGATTGGTCATATACAAGAGAAACATCAACAAATAAGCAATTGAATAATTAATCCCTAGAGGATTTGATTACATAATTTTTGTATTTAGGCCATAACTTCCAAACCGTAAACGCCAGAAAGTCAGTCAAAGGCTCCAAAGGTGCGGATTTTCGCCTAGTCTTTTAAGAAACAAAAGGCTCCTCTTGCAGAGCCTGATAACCTAGGTCAAAAAGCCTACGCCTGCCCCTAATATGACGTCGACCACAAAAAAGCTCAAATCCAAAACTTTCCAATTGTTTTTTTATCGAAAGTACAAGACGTTCCGCGTCTGTATAGGGTTTGAACAGCTCTCTAGCTCAATCTACTGTCGAGTTATGACTTGCCCAACTTGGGGAAATCCCTGGAGTGAGGGATTGAAGCAAACAAAAGACCACACAACAAAAAAATTTTATTACAGTTAAAGATCAACAAATCTTTAAGTTTAGAATAATTTTTAGTTCAAACGTTTGTTCCCGGTTTCAAAACAAATATCATTTAGTCCAACGAAACTACGAAGGTCATATTGTTTTTCATTGTAAATAAAATCATTTTAATTCGCTGAGTGGTGTCAAATTTACCTAAGGTGCACAAACGTTAGGAGGGGCCAGAATTACTCAGTTGCTGCCATTAACCTTCCGTTTTATCCTCCCCAAATCATAAATATTAGTTTTCTTGTCACTCGAAAAACACAAAAATCAGATCACAGCAGTGTCAAAAGCATGAAACGATAAAAAATAATGCCGCGTATGAATTTTCCTTTCGAAAACTAAAATTATTTTACTAGGCAATACCATTTGACTTATTGAAACAAATTCATTGTTTTCACATGTCTGTGTGGGCGAAATGTCCAGAAAGAAGTTTACGAGCCAAACCTTTCAATCAAAAAGGTTGTAAAAATTACGTTTTCATAAAGCTTGTCAAAGAACAAAAGTAATTTTCTCCGCAAGAAGTTAGATCTTGTAGCAAATGTTGATGTCCGCTGTCCACTGCATTTAATCACTGAGCTTCTACTCTTTGGGATTTTGTTCCATGTGGTTTTCACGTGCTTTTGCACTAGACATTAGTATTTCGCAAGGTATAATACATTTTACACTGTCATTGCAGAGATGGGATCAACGTGGAGACTTAAAAAAAACAATGGCGCATTACTAAATACAAGGAGATACATGTACCAGAAAAATCTTTCGCCAATTTATTTGTGTTGGTCCCACGGCTTTGCAGCTTCACTAGTATTTCGTCAGCATTTATTGTAAAAACTTCATGCCTTTTGTTGGTATAATGCTGGTGACCATAGGCGGTGCAGCAAATACCATATCTTTTCCTTCATTGACAAACAGATTAAGAAACAGACATACAGATTAAATGATTAAATGCCGGACAAAGAGACTTAAATCATTGTGCCAATAATACCCGGTTTAAATACCTAGACCGCTTTTCAATTAGGGGACCTCAACTATAAATTAAAACTTCACAGCTGGAGAACGTATGGAAGGAAATTATTACTAGGGCTATTTGCTTTAACCAAAATACTTGATAATATGACTTTATTTTTCAGAAAAAATATGGCTTTATGTGACCAAACAAAAATGATTGAGATACAACTACTGTGAAAAAAGCATTACCAGCGAAAATAGGCATAAGGGATGGTAGCCCATGGTTTGTTGAAGCCCCACTAACAATGAACAGCTCAAAACATGAGCAAAACATATAGCCTAGTTTGGTTTGAAGCAAATTGACAACATGCATGGACATTGGTTTATTTTTTTGGGCAGCAAGAACATGCACATTCAGGTCGTGCGCTACATTTCATCCAAATAACTTGGTTCAACTACGTCAGTGGTTTCCAAATTGGGGATAAATTACCCCTCAGGGGTAATACACGATTCTTCGGGGTAACTCGGAACCAAAACCACAATTAAATAAACTTACTGAAAAGAGATGAGAACAATACAGACACAAGTATAGTGGTTGCGTTCTTTTTACGATGTAAAATATTGAAGGTAATAAGACATAATCGCTACCTTCATTTGGGTAATGTCTCCAACAAGTTTGGGAACCACTGAACCAGGACCGTCGCCAGAAAGTCGTCAATACGAGGGCTTTACGTTTGTGCGGGAGAGCTTTACGTTCGTGCAGGGGGGCTTGACATTCAAATTTGATAAAAGTTCCACTAACTTATAGTGTTTCATATTTCTATTTGGGGGGCTTGGAGCTTTGTTTGGGGGGCTAAGCCCACCAAAGCCCCCCAGTGGCGACAAGGTTGCAATGAACTACGTCTTTGCCAACATTCGCAGGGTTCCCAAATGAGTTCAATTTGCAGGTTGAAAATTAGACTTAGCGATAGTTGCACCTGATATTTTGAGTTTGTTTTAATGGCTTCCTTATTGAACTTGAAAATATTCGAATATGACTTTATGACCTAATATGGAAAATATGGCTTTTTATGACTTTATAACTTTTGTTATAGACTTCGTGGGGAACAAATAAAGCTCTAGGTTTTCTGTAGGCTTTCGAGGAATCAGCCGACTGTGCTTTGCTTTCACTTTTTTGCGATGATTCAAACTTGCGCATATCTGTATTCAAGTAACTTCACTCCACAGGTGAAGCAGGCAAGGAATCAATCGCAAATTTTAAATAGGAAATCGATTTCACTTAACACTACGCGCATCATCAGTCATATCATCCTGTTCAAATAGATTTGATAGATTTGAATAAGATGACAGGACTGGCGATGTGTAGTGTTACGTGAAATCGATTTCCTTTAAAACATTAGCGATTGATTCCTTGCCTGTTTCACCTGTGGAGTGAAGTTAGTTGAAGACTTCGCAAGGGTGTGATTTTTGTTTTAAAATTCGTTTCATAGCTTCCTGAAACACAGAAGAAATATGACATTTATTACTTTAAATGGCCCCAGTAATAACCCATGTCACATGCAAAAATTGTTCAAACTTTCGAAACGTGAATGGAATCAAACGATAATGCCGCATCTCATTATCACTTTACATGTTTTACTGGGAAGGGTAAAGTTCACAATCCCCGAGCTTATGTTTGACAAAATTTAGGAAGGAACAGAGTTGATCTACAAGAAACTGTACAAAGCATGCATGTCTTTTTTTTAAGAAACTGTACAAAGTATGCGTATCTATTTTTATTAAAACACAAAACATAAAGCGATATTGGTTATACAAGTGAAGCTTTTCAGCGTTTGAAGAATCGTTAAGTTGTATGACAGAAGTTGTGCAAGTTAGCTCAATGCCATAAACAGACCATTACAAAAATGTTTTATCAAAACAAGCTCCCTAAAACCAGCAGTAAATCACATGATTTTTTTCAACAAAAACAATTCAAAAGATTTGTTATAATGCTTGAATGTCATACCCAACAGAACTTGACGATTTGCAAAGGCCACCACAATATTGACAATCGCTTGCAGGAAAGAAGAAATAAATGTAGAGAATGTAGAGATCTTCGCGAAACACTCAAAACGTTCATTCATGTTTATAATTTACTTGTGGCACCTGAATACAAATCCGGTTACGTCTTACAGTCTGAAAAAATAAATATAGATTTTTGGAAAACAGTTAGCTGTCAATCTCATGCTAAATGTTGCAATACTTGGTACAACACTGCTGCAGAGTAAGACGCTAATTCCTAAATTGGTCATAGCCAGGTAAAGTTCTTGCCATTTTGTGCTCTTGTGTTATTCGGTTGTGCTTGTGGTGTGGACCATGAGGTTGCGGCAAATACATAAAATAAAAAATAAGCAGGAACTGTTTGCTAACGAGCTGAATGATATATTCTCTTTAGTTTTGCGTTTCTGTTCCAACGAAGAAAAACATCACTGTACATACAGTACTTTTTCACCAGTTTTCATTTTCGTGAAGACGCCAACAGCACGGAAGCTAATTCAATATCACAAACTATAACAGTAAAAACTCAGAATAGCTTGATATTCAGATAAAATATATTTGGTTTAATGAAACTATTCAGTGGATTTTCAAAGCAGCTTCACAAGTAAAAAAGTAGGCAAGCTCGTTTTGAAAATATAGATAGTACTGTATATTTTGAAAAAAGGCGACTTTCACTAAATGGAAAAAGTGTGGACTTACGTTGACCGCGAACAAAAAGGAACAGAAAGGAGACGTGCAACCACTTCTTTCTGTGATTTCAACGAAACCGATTTTGAAGACATCAAATGATTCTAACGATTTTAGCGATGCTGATAGTATTGCAATAAAAGCAATTATACGTACCAATTTTTAGGAATGTCCCGAATCTGAGTGCTAAAATCTGCGTCCCGAAAAAAGCATTAAAACTGAAACAAGCCCGAATTTAGACAGGTTAGAAAGTGCTTAATGTGGACAATCAAAAACAGTTTAAAATAGAAAACTTGCACGGAACTCTGCGCAAAAATTCGCAGAACACACGCAGCACTGGTGGTGTTTCTGCTACCAGGTTACCTTCCACCTTGATTGTGAACTTGTAGCATAATAGCTTCGGAATACTTTTTTACTATTGCGTCATAGAGGCTGCCTGTTAGATTCGCTTTCCACAAAACTGCCTATGTTGCTATATTATATATGACTAGTAATAGTTGTTATATTACACCACCTATAATGTTTGTAAGCAAGAAAGGAGGTACAAGTTAGTCGAGAATGCGCCCCGAATTTTGCTTACTCAGAAATGGCAAGCCTAATTAGAATATTTAGTGATATCAGCAATATCATATAGTTAGGGCCGGATTTAACTGATGCGAAGCCCGATGCTGATCCCCTTGTGAGCCCCCTCTCCCATTGTTGCGAGGAAAACATGGAAAAACGTTAATCAAACCGCGCAAAACCGAAAAGGACGACATTGATGCTCTAAAAGTACGGTCAATAAAAAATTTTAAATCATCATTAGAGTGCCCCACGATCATTGCCCTTCTTGCTGCCACCGACACAAAAGCTTTCAATGACACAAAATTGTTGAAATCGTACATGGCTGGCCGGAACAGGATTATTAATTTCTACAGGCAAACCAACCGAAAAAGTCACAGTTACGTATTTGACAAAACACATGGCCTACGTTTTTTATAAGTTTCACATCTGTGTTTTCTTATTTGTGCTCAAATAAAGATAAACATACTGCACATATGTGTGACGGCATAAGGACGTTAAAGCACAACGTGAGCAACACGTTGCCTCTCACTTAACACGGCTCTAAAAATCGCACACACACGATCAAATCACATCAAGTTAAACGCACCCAAATGGTTGCAACTACTACGTTCACGATTCGCGTGTTTGTTACTTTTACAGACTGCAAAGACTCGAACGAAACGAAACCGTCGCGCGAAAGGATGTGAGGTTTGAACCAGAAACGTCGTCAGAAAGTGTTGCGCAGGGGGACTTGACATTCTGAAAATTTGATAAAATCTCCACTAATTTATAGTGTTTCCAAGCTAAGTAATAAGGGTTGGAGTTGTTGGATAAACTGCGAACCACTATTCCAAGGCATCAGCAGACCCAAACGCGCTTTTGCCATTTTCTTGCTGTTTCCCTATTATTTGTCTCTTTGGGGTGGAGTTCTGTGATTGCCAGTTGGCAAAGTGACTTTGCTTGCTTTTCAAGCTCATTAAGATCTTCTCTAATTTTCTTGACATGGGAGCGGTACAAACTTACGCAAGTACTCAATAGCAGTCTGATTTCTGAATGACTTTGTTATAGAAAATTAAAATAGAAGAAATCACCTCTAAAATACCCAAACGGAACTTTACGTAACAGAAACGTTAACAATGTTGGAAGATTCTGGCGTTATCAAAATGAAATCTGATTAGGTGAATTAAACTAATATTCATTAATAATAAGGACAACAATTTTTGACGAATGTTTATCGAAATGATCACAGACTATAGCAATTGACTCTGCGTAGCACAGTGGTGGCAGATGCCCTTAGTCGCGTAGAAATTGCCACGATTTTTCAACATGCTGCTCAGATTGACTGGAATGATTTTGCAAAAGCTCAGCAAAACGACTATGTCTTGAAACGTTACTTGGAAGAAACTGCCTCTGCCAGCGTCGTCACTCATGAGTGGCAGGG
>Ga0210059_1008049_pt1 | contig 16697 bp, 11 predicted proteins | sample Ectturendosymbi2_FD_188042 | JGI IMG/M metagenome (GOLD analysis project Ga0210059, IMG submission 188042) | Ecteinascidia turbinata endosymbiont from Florida, USA - Sample 2 (SPAdes) (version 2) | ecosystem: Host-associated > Tunicates > Ascidians > Unclassified | place: Key West, Florida...
AGGAGGGGGCTGAGCTTTGGTTGTGGTCAATATTGTCAGCGACTGCGATGGTGAACTGACCCTTCTGGACCTGGGGAGGACAGACTGTGCCAATCTGCTGGTAGCCTAATACTCACAGACATTATTTCCCATCGATGTCGATGTGATCAGTGACGGATTTATGCATAGGACAAATAGGCCATGGCCTAGGGCCCCGCGCGTTTGGGAGCCCCGTGCAATTCATTCCTATGACGACTCAATATTAACTAAAAATTTGCGAAACTGCGCAGAGGGATAACTTCACAATTTACCTTGAAACGAGCGGACATGAAAATGTTTACTCTAGACCAGTGGTTCTTAACCTTTTTTGTATCATTTACCCTTTAACAAAATCAAAAATTTGATTTTACCTCCAACAACGTTTGGTGTGTCAAATCATACCCAACTTTAGGTTAAAGCCTGTACGAATCATTGTCAGTATCTGAGATGAAACTTTAATAAAATGCTCTTACAAGCAAGCATGATTACTTTTAAGAAGTGGTCTGCTGAGGTTGTTGAAATTCTAAAAAGCTGTGTACACTCTGGGCTGGATTTGCCATTAGGCTATGTAGGCTTATGCCTAGGATCTCAAAATCCAAGGGGCCCTCCAGCAAATGTGGTACGCATAGAGTCAATTGCCGTTACTGTATATGATCAGTTCCATAAACAAAACATATTGAGCTAACGTTGACAGTACCGTGCAGTAAATAAGCATTTAGAGTAAGCACAAACAAGTAGCAAAAGACACACTCAATATGTTTTTCACGCAACCTTTGTCTTTGTTTTGTAATAATCACTGCTTTGCGTACTTCCACTCGTTTTTACTTTTAATTTACTTGGACTGAAGATGCGGTAATGCGAAATCGATTTCCATTACATAACATCAATGTGTGCTGATTTTTGTTACTTGTGCAGTGCGCACAGACAGTGCTTAAATTTTCATGATATTGCAGAACTTCAACTATCGCCAACGTTAAATGACTTCAAGTTTATTCCATGGCATAAAGGATAAGAATTTTTTTATACAGTAGAAAACATTATCACAAAAGCGTCTGTCCGAAACAGACCTTGTAGCACCACAGTCTTATAATGCGACTGCTCTTCGCTCTTTTTCTGCTCTTTTTCTACACCTTTTGCAAACTTCTTCAATTTTTCAATCAAACATTAGTTTCGTAAAACTTCTTGCAGCATTTCTGTCACCTTTACACCCACATTCATCCATCTGCCCTCGTATATCGACGTTCATATTGTTTATTATTATAGGCTTTCTCGTTTCCAGTGCTTTCTTTTCTCTCCTTGCTGGCGCAATTTGGGCTTGGTGTTGCAATGCTTGCACTTGGTGTATTTTCTGTTATTTGTTTCTCTTGTAGGCAGTACTTCGTACCGGTCAGAGACTTGTTTACGTGCGTGATTCATCGTTCTCAAGGTATTTTGGCTCTCGTTCCCACTTGGTTGGAGGTTTTCTCCTTGCAAGGTTTTCTTTCTTAGGTTCACGTGTTCGGGCTAATAAGTTTGTTCGTTCCGTATTGTTCTTTGAAATGGTTTTGATTACTTGCAGACGCAGCTTTTTGTCGTCAGTACCATTCTCCAACAGCTTGAATTGCATTTTTGCAGGTGTTTCAATTGTTGTGCTGCTTTGCCGTGTCCTCAGTTTGACCTGTCACGTACATCACCAGTTTGTTCGGTGTGCTGGTAAGCTTATTCTGTACCACGATTATCGGCTGTCCTAGCATTCGTTCTTTTTATTTTATTGTTAAGACCAAAACTAAAGATTTAGTTTGCTGTTGTTTTGTTTAGAAATCATCTCTCATTCTTTTACAGCACGGTTTCCACAAATAAGCAATGCAACCATTAACGTATCGATACAGACACAAGACACAACGTGATGTATGAAACAAGATTTGAACGTATGCTGCTTTCAAACAATCGTTGCCTTTCATCTTTCAGAACAGGTGTGGACGAACACGCTATTTGTTCACCCAAACATGAAGTATAAATACAATTTTTTTGCTCATCTTTCAGAAACGTTAGCGCCTATGTCTAAACTGCCACAAGATACAATTGTTTAATTCAATATGCGTTTTTTACCATGTAGTGATGCGGAAACATCCCAACACTAATAAGCACTTCAATAATGACAGCACAAGGAACGTTTTGAACCTCATAGTGTATCCTTTCGTGCGACGGACGGTTTTCGTGATTCTTTGCAATGTGAAGGGATAACAAACACGCGAATCGTGAATCTAGCAGTTGCAACCATTTGGGTGCGTTTACTTGACGTATTTTGCAAGGAGCAGCAGTTTTTGCTCATAATTGTGCCATGTGTGCGAGATTTTCACAACCGTGGTAAGCGAATCGCAACGTGGTTCGCACTCCCTTCAGCTTCAACGCCTTTATGCCGCCACACATATGTGAACTGTGCTGTGCACCGTGTTTTGCTTTAGGAAATTGTATATTTTGAATGCTACTGTTGAGCACAGATAAAAACAGATGTGAAACTCATAACATGCGTAGACTATATGTTTGGATAAATATTTAACCGCTACGTCATCGTTTTTTACGCCTGTGGAGATTACAAATCCTGTTCGTGCCAGCCAAGCACGATTCCACAATTCTGTGTACCTGAACGTCAAAGGCAGCAACAAACGCAGTCATCGCGGGGCACTCTAGTTAGGATTTATTGAGCGTACTTGGAGAGCGTCCATACCGTCGTTTTCGACTTTGCGCAAATTGATTAATGGCTTTACATTTTCCCCTCGTAACAATGAGAGAAGCGGGCCTCACAAGCAGATTAGCCTAGGGAAGAGGTTCCCGACCTTTCTCTTACCACGCACCCCATCAGCATTTTGACTGATGAGCATGTACCCCGCAGAATTTCAACAGATAAGCATGTACCCCTTCAGAATTTCAAAAGATGAACATGTACCCCTAAAATGGCTTACGACAAAATATTTTGTGATTATTCATAGCTATATTTAACAATAAGCATATAATGACTTTGAAAGTAATGGTAACTGAGATCATCGGCGCAATTTGGTGGGGGAAAGTGGGGACGTGTCCCCCCCACTTTTTCAGACGGGGGGGACATAATATGCTATGTCCCCCCACTTTTTTCTCTTTAGGTTTTGTATTTGGAAAGGTTTCAAAAATAAAAGTGATGTTTGTCACGTTTTGTGTGAAGAGCTTTTAATGTCAGATGGTAGGCCACACATAGCCAAGTTGATGTTGGAACAGAGTTTGCTGTCGTATCACTGACTCTGTTAGTTTATAAATTTTAGCTTCGATAAAATAATTTTTAGCATTTCTCAAGTTTCTAGAGACCGTGAAAGGTGTTTAACTGCTTCTGTCCGAGATTTTACCCTGTGTGGTATACTGTTAGAAAGGTTATTTTCTTGTAACAGTGGGAGCATTACAGATGCACATGTGAGAGTACCACAGTACAGCCATGATTTGTTCCGTGCAGAAACGTAACTGGCGTTGTTGTAACGTTGGTTATCACGTATTCAGAAACAGACAGCATATATTCTAGTGATGCTAGTGTATATAATGTTGGAAAGTTAGATTTTGAGGCAAATCTCTGCGAAGCTTTTGCCGAAGACAAAAAGCAGCAGTATTGCAGAGAGTTAGTTTTGGGATGGAGAGTTCAGCAAAAGACTGTTTTCAACCATCAGTGAACAGAATTTCAATCAAAAAAAGAAGTAGCCCACAGTATTTACCTATAGCTGTATACTGACCTATAGCTCAAAACGTAGGGACTTGACTCGGAATTAGGCTAACTTCTTGTAATGCGACAATGGTGACCAACAAATTCAAAAAAAAAATTTCCTTACTCTCACACTTCATGCTTGTGCTGAATGCAATGGTTCGTAAGTCATCTCATTTACTTGAGTTTAACTAAACCCACAGGCCACAATGCAGCAATGTTTTCATCCAAGTGCGAAACATTTGCTTTACAGATAGGCTACATCACACCTAGTTTTGCTGGACATTTTTTTCGTGTTGAAGGTGAAACTTGGTACTTTTTTCCAATTCACCGTTGTGCATTTTCATTTAATCTCAAATATATTTTTGTGTCGTTATGCAAGTATAACTCCTAGAATGAAACTTTTGACATGGTGCAGAGTTATAAGTCTGGCCGGGCTTTTCGGGTCGGGCCGGGCTCGGGCTTGAGTTTGTCTAAATATTTCGGGCCTGCATACAAAACATTTTAAACATTAAGAGTAACGACTTTTTTCTTTCGTGAGGTAGATTTCTTCTACTCACCGCGGTAACTTATGTGAGTGAAGTGATTGTGATTTTTCTTCAGCTAATTCAGTTTGCAAACACAGCTGCGTTCTTTTATTCTCTGCTGGGGTTGGTCTCACACTGCTTTTGAGAAGGCGACAGCGGTGAGGAAATTAGCACGCGATGGCGTTGCGTCGAAAAGATCAATCACTTTCGCGATTCTTGGCTTGTTTTAAGAAGCCTACAAGCCGGCTTTTCGTATATATAAAGCTATCCCAGAAAGTCTCTTTTATGCCTATAGCGCCATCGTAGATAGTTTCGTGATAGTTTCTTTTTTCTTGGGAAACATATTCCACACTCCGCAGTATTATCGTTGACTAACATGCTACGTTTGTGCCGGATTATGCCAATGTGTTGGTCAAGGTGGTTGCTATTTCGGTGTGATGAACCGCGTACCTGCAACTACACCTGCACACATTTTTCGTTACTCCGCAGTTGTGCATATCTCAACTCCCTCGGTAAATTTGGCTTTCAGGCATAAATCGGGCTTCAAAAATAAATGTCGGGCTCGAGCCGGGCTCGGGCCAGGTTCAGGCTTCAAAATGAGGCCCCTTTACAACTCTGTGTGGGTATGTAGGCAGGGGCCAACAAGGGGAGATTGAAAGGATACATCCTCCACCCACCAACAGTAAAAATAGATTGAAATCATTTTGTGAAGTAGGCTGCGCTAATTTTAGGCCAAATGTTTTTGCTGATGGTATGAGGATATCAATGGAGATTTTGGTAGGGGTGGGGCTGCATGCATGATGCCCAGTAGCATTAAAAAGATTTGTAGCTTTTTCAAAAAACGGAGATGTGCAAGAAAAATATTTATCGTCTTTGTAACGTTAAGCGACTTGAACAAGAGATCAAATCGCGCTGTAACCAACGCGTCTTACAAAAATGCATGAAAACTGAAGTGTTTTACTGTAAGAGTGATATGCACGTGCGACCAATGCGATTCAGCATTTTGTGCACTCCAACTGACAGCTCTGATAAAACGCAAATGATGTGTTCTACTATATTGCTGTGCTTGTTTACATTCAAATACGATATTAATGGAAGCAGGCTGAACTACAATATCGTGTCCAGCAACAAATTTAAGCATATTAATATGTAAATAGTCTACAAGGACAAAACAAAGCGTGATTAGTGTTGCTCTCAAAACACCTCTAGAAATAAGATTGGGAATCTGTATGTATAAAACGTGACTTCTGCATCGACCCGATGACTATATTGGTTTCACACCAAGCTGTCCCCCCCACATTTTACAACAAAATTGCGCCCATGACTGATATACAGTATATATAAATATTTGGAAATGAATAATATAAAAATATATTTTTATCTTCTTTTGCTAACCTTAAATGTACCCCATCGGATAGGCAAATGTGCCGCTGGAGGTGCATGTACCCCAGGTGGGAACCCCTGGCCTAGGGTCTCGCATCAGCTAAATCTGGCCCTGCCGCCTTGGTACAACCATTCCCAACATTGCGCTGCTCGTACTGCTTTCAGGCGCAAGAAGAAGGCTCTCTTCCAGAAATAGCTCCTTTGGAGAGCCTCTCATTTAGAAACGAGTACTGTGTCGTAAAGAGAAACGCTGTCATGGAAAGAGCACATTAAAAGGAATTGCTCGGCAGGGTTGCCAGTTTTGCTTTTTTGAGCCCAAACTTGTAATTTTTGGCCTTTTTTCAACTCTTTTGGCTTTGTTTTATTTTTGCAAAAAGGCCAAAGGAACGTTGGCTTTTTTGGCCTTTTTTGGCGAATTAAATTTTTATGTCGATTTGGCAGATTTAAAGATAGTTTTGGCAGATTTCTGGCACTGGCAGATTTTTAGACACTGTTTCTGAACACAGAATGACAAATTTTTGTTGGAAACTCTGCACCTGAATGTATAATTTTTTGTTTTGCTGTGTCATGGATTTCGGTTTGCGGTTTCAGGTAGTTCTTCATCAAGCCCAGAATTTTCGAGAAATTTGTAAATGGCGTGAGCTTTATTGTTTTCATGTAAGGAATACGTTTATATAACCTTTTAAAAGTGAGGTTGAATATTTCAAAGGTGCCGTTGTGTGTTTATCTTGTATTTGGCCTTTTTTGGTGCTATTTGACTCTTTAGGATTGATCTGGCCTTTTTTGCTCATGACGACCTGGCAACCCTGCTGCTCGGTTAGAAACGGCGAGCACCGCGTTCATGCAGAAAAAACGTCGGCAACACTTCAGTGTCAAGTGCAATGTCGGATTCCGACTTTTGATGCCCTGTTGAGGGAAATTCGTATCTGTTATTGGGCGTTGCAGAGATAGTACTAAAGTATCTTTGCGAGTGTTGATACTGTACAGTCTGTCTGTTTCAGTAAGTGCCCTTGTGCCCAATATAACATTTTACTTAGCGACTGAGTAGCTTGTCTGAGTAGATAGAGAGTTATCTAGATCTAAGTAAACCGCACAAGATCGAGTTTTTATCGAGGTTTTGGAGAAGGTTTTCATATAAATATCTGATGGCCAAGGATGTAGCATGGTTATTGCAAAAATCACATTATTGCTGACTCAACAAGTTGTTTTTTGGTAAAATCATCGTACACTGTTACGATACGTTTTTCAAATACTTTTGACAGGTATGTTGGCACTGGTATCTGTTCGTAATTAGTGGGAATTTTGTTATCTCCCGATTTCAAAATTGGCACTACTTTTTGCAATTTCTAAGTTGTCTGGAAAGACGCCAACACACGTGTATTCGTTTGTTACGTCACGCGCATTCGTTTGTTACGTCTGAGAGAAAAAGTGATATTGAGCATTTTCACAATTTCATAGCGTGCACCGGGATATCATCATACCTACATGACTTTTCTGTGTCTAATCCATTAATTAGTTTGAATAGTTGCTCAGAAAATAATGTTTATTCTAAAATATTTATTCTAACCTCGTTACAATTTTCATATTGTTACCCCTGAGAAGATCCTGGTGGATTTCAATTACCCTTTTGAAAATATAGCAAATTGCAGCTTGCACTCAAACACAGTAATAATGAAGCAACACAAAAATGACGTCATGATTTGCATCCAAATGTCTATCAAAAATAGTCACCAGGAAGCTGTTCCTGTTTCTTTGCTGTCACGCGGTCAAACCTAATCATTAACACTTGAAAAGTAAGCTTCAAAAAAGTTTCTTTGTAGCTGCTTTTTTTTGGAGACATTTAATATTTCTTAGCTTACACTATATACACAAAAGCGTACGGTGTTAGCAAATACTAGTCACAAGACCACGATGCATAAGAGACTCCAGTACGACGACATCACAGAAGACGTGGCGTTACACAAGGGAAGAAAACAACATATGAATGCACACGAAAATGTACATTCTACAAAGTTGAAAATATTTTAGTGCGATGTGACCAAAAAGGATTTATATTACTCCAGAAAAAATTCAAATTACCTCTTTGGAGGTTTACCCACAGGTTAAGAACCATTGTTCTAATCTTTCAATTAATAGTGAAGAAGGACTGTGTATCTGTTCGTTGTTTCTATACTTATAACAAGCATTTCATACTGCTAACCATAAAATTTTACCTTAAAAACTATTTTCATTTTAGTATGAGAAAGATTGTTTACAGCTGTTTTCCAATTAACCCCTGCAGAACCCTGCATGAAATATTTTTAGTGTGCAAGTGGAATGAATTTAAATAAACAATCAATAAATAATTCTAAATAATTTTACACACTAACCAGCAGGACTTTGAGAAACACAGATAACCAGACTGTCCCATTTTCGTTTCAAATACGTTTAAACCATTGCGTCGTGGAGTCAAAACAACAAGTGTTAAATACCTATAGAGGACCTCATTGACAGTAAATTAGACCGGTTTTCACATGTGCAATTGGTGAGAACTAAGTTATCGTGTGCATCTTATTTATTATTTAAATGAGATTATTTAAAATTCGAAAATTAGTTCCTATTGCCGTTCTTAACATGTCATACTATAGCTTTGTTCATTGTCATTCACAAGACTATTTTATGTCATTGGGTACGCCTAACATATCTGTCCTGCAGCCAACAAACGTTTTACACAATAATATGTTAAGAGTAATGACGTGTAGTAATTATATTTGTCACGTTACTCCATATGTTAAATGATATCTACCGATTTGAATTGACAACATTTATGCACAAACAAAATCACTGTGCGTTGCCCAAGATCTATAACAATTTTTGAAAGTATTTCTTGTGTTCATTCTTACCAAAACAGGTAAGCTGACAACCAAAATTCTTTCATACAAATGGTTTCTATAAAGTCTTAAAAAACACTATTTATTTTAGAGGGGCTGCACTCTGGACAGAAATAGAACACAGTCTGAAAATCTTGCCCCATGGTGCAATCTGTAAACAGTTTAAATATTATCTCCTCTCACAATATGAACAAGTTGATTTTTATTTAACCATAATTCGGCATGAAATTCTTTTATTTGCTTCTTTTCAATCAGTTGCATGCTTTGTATAGGCCTATCATATTTAACTTCGCAACCCTTGTCATATATTTACACATGGTAACACTGTATTTAATTTAACAGGGTATTAGAGCACCTCGACTAGATAAGTTTAGGTTTTTTCGACGTCCTGGTTACAAATATGTTCTAGCAGTGTTTACTACAGAATTGATATGTTGTAACAAATACGTTATACGCTCATAAACCAACTTCCTAACTATATACCGGTAGTACATTGAAATGACTCTGAAAAACGCACTTGTGGCATTTTACTTGAGTTTTAGTAAAATCATTTGATACTGTGCATACTAAAATATTACTAGACCAATTCAAGCAATATAAAATTCGTGGTCTGGCTTTAGATTCCTTTACATCATACCTAGAGAATAGACATCAATTAATTTATGCAAATGGTGTTCAATCTGACAAGATGTCAATTACTTTGTGGTGTGCCACCAGGTTCTACTCTTAAAATGATCGACCTCTGTCTTCCAAATTGGTTAGTATAATAATTTTGATAATGACATAGCTTTACTTATTCCTCATGATGATTCTACTCATTTGGAGTAAAGAGGAAAAAACAATTTTAATTACACAGAATATATAGTTGGTTACAAAAGAATGACCACAACAACTTGATTCAACAATCCTAACACACATATGTCCCATTCAAGTTACTTCCATTAAATACTTATAGGCACCATAATTAATTCAATTTAACATGTAAGGAATGCTTCAGGTGGAAAGAAAGCATTTTAGGAATGCTACATCCTCTTCAAGCAACTTGCTCATTTTAAAGTAGAGCTTGGCTGTTTAACTCGATTTTTTGTTTGCGCTGTAACTCACTTTCGCTTTATATATGAAAGAGCTTGGCGCAGGCATTTTTAGCAGGGCTGCAGAGCTGGAACCCGGAGCCGGAGAGCTGGAGCTGGCCATTTTGACTGGAGCCGGAGCTCAAATTAAAAATCAAAAGGAGCCGGAGCTCAGATTAACATTTAAGACCGGAGATGGAGCTATAGCCATTTGTGAGGTAGTTAAGAATTACGACACTAGACTGCAACAATGGATTTGCAAGCCTTTGATGTTTCCTTGGTTTAATCATCGCTAAGGTTGTAGCATTGCAGTTATCAAGGTTGGTGTTACTTGTAGAACACTTTTCCAAGAACCGCATGCAGCTCCCAAGCATCTTTTGTGCGGCTCTTAGCAGTCTTTCAGTAACACCTCCAAAATTTTTTGGTATAATAACAGTAATAATAATGATTATTTATTGCAGACTCGTGGTCCATATCATAGGCACAATCAAACAACGCATGAACACACAAAAAACAGTTAGCCATAACTCATTGCAGAATAGGTGTTTGCACACGACCACACGGATCATAGGCGTAGCCGTGGCCTAGGGGACATGCTCCCCAAATTTCTGGAACATATAGGAATTTTGTGCTTTAAGAGGCGGTATCCGAAACAAAATAGCATTATTTGCCCAAAAGCAAGCATTTTGGTCCCACAAAATTTTTTGGCCCCTCCCAAAGTTTTGGTCTGGCTACGCTACTGACACGGATAGGAGCAAAATATTTTAACAGCACCCCAACTATAGCTTCATACACCCCTCATAATACAGGGATCCAGTAGCGTGAGAGACATGAAGGCATTCTAACATCAAAACTTTGAAGTAAACAGTTAACCGATAAAGAGAGAAAAAAACGAAAGTAACAGATAAGTTTGATTGGGGTGCACATTGGCGCACAGAGGCATGCAAACTGTTCCGATCAAGGTTTTAAATGCTTTGCAACTCATTTAACATGAGACCTACAGCCAAATAACTTTCCCAAGTTTTGAAACAGCCAGTTAATTTTCCTGATTTTGAAAGCAGCGCACGGAAGTTTTTCGTAGTTTAGACTTGGTTAGTGCAATGAAAAAACGTGTCAGTTGACACGTGTTAAAATTTTTTAGTGCGGCTCTCTAACAAAATTGTAGGTCTGGATTTGGCTCTCTTCAGCGAAATGTTTGAGAACCACGGTTATAGAAGTAAAAAAAAAATACAACTGACACAACCTCTTACTTTCTAGTCACAATGGTAAAACCGGGTCTGTGTAGCGATCTAAAAAGAACTGAACTATAATGAGTAGGTATATAATATAATATTCGTAGCTTTTGTAGCTGTGTAATCATGCAGTTAGCAGCGAGTATGATCACGATATGATACCATTGCTGGTTTTAAGCGTGAAATGCACGGCACGCCATTGCAAACTAGATTAGACTTTCTAGCAAGGTTTACTAGATTACTGGCAAAATTCACTAGGAAACTTTACGTTTACTAGCAGCAGCATAACATGAAAGTTATAACTAATTGGTAGCGATCTAGCATGGTTGTGCATAGCAGTACATTTTCAGGAGGGTATAAAAAAGTAGTGTAAACAAACGTGGACTTTTCTTGAAATTTGCTTCTGTATAAACAGATTTTATGTTTTTATTACGGCAACCAGTCTTATTTTCTCCTAAGCTTTGCAGGTTAAATTGTGCTTTATGCGGCGATTTGTCACTGCTTATTTTAAGTGCAAAAGATAGGAATTCACAAGTTTTCAGCTATTTTCAAAAAAATCAAGAGTTAATTTCTTGCTAGAAGCCATACTATTTCTTATAACAAAGGGATTTTAAAGACATATTTGCATAGAAGTAGTCAACTACGCGTTTTGCGTTCTTTGCATGGTTTCCGCGGGCAGCGCTATTAGCTGGAATCGCCAAAACCGTAGCAGGCAAAGCATGCAACGAGTGCAAAACACTTGGTCAATCGGGACAGGTCTGTGTTTAAATGCTCGGACACAAACGTATTTTTCGAAACAGCTATTTTCTAAGAAAGAACAAAAGGTCCTTAGGCATTGACGGCAAAACTAGGCAATGCCTTTCCAGAACTTGTTTATATTACCTTTAACCTTGAGCTACGTTTTCGCTAGTAACTGTTCTCTGAAACGTCTGAACCTCTGATTATTTTTCGCTGAATTCCTCATGGTAAGAGCGCTGCTGGTAAAAAAAATACCAGATTAAATTACTCAAAAAAGTTTGGTATATTCTTTTAGTCTTGTATACTTGTTATAATTCATTTTTCCATTCAACTTATGGCACACCAAGACAATTGAAAATATTAATGTGTGAAAACGAACAGGAGGGGGGGCCGGAGCCATGAATAAAGAGAGCTCCGAAGCCGGAACCGCAACTACACTCATGAAAGTCAAGAGCTCCGGAGCTGGAGCCGGATCCAAGTTACTGAAAAGAAGCTCCGGAGTCGGAGCTGGAACTGTGTCATTTTCACGATGGCTCCACAGCCCTGGTTTGTAGTACCAAGAAATTGATAGAATTCCCTTTTTCCTACGAAAAACAGCTTTGTTCAGTAATGAAATCTATAATTCTAGTGCGAATTTTCTTTTTACGGTTACCTTTGTATTTTCAAAACGATGACGGACAGGATGTCATACAAGAATCAAGAATATTTTTGAGTGAAACATTCATGTCAGTTCTTCGTCGCACACGTACTTGGCTGATTTTGCTTCTTGTCACTTGCCAGACGTAACACTAAAGGATATTTCAACGTAAAAAAATTTACTGGTCAAATTGCACAGCAATAAACCTCTGCACTAAAAATTAAAAATCCTCTCAACCACAACAGTGTTGTTCATTGCACGTAAGATGTTCTTCCTGAAACAAAGATGGTTAGGATCTCCTTATCAACGTTGATTGCCCGATTTGCTGTTGAGAAAAGCTTTTTTTCATATCAATTTAAATCGGTCTCTTTGCTTCATTCTGGTCCTAACAACATGTTCAAGTTTTTTTTGCTAACTAACCACCTTGAATCTCAGCAGCTGTGCAGATGTCATTTGGCGGGTAACGTAAAAATATTTTCGAATCAATTTCAGGAACAAAATCGAACACTTGTTTCAACAAGCGTTCTCAGCCTGTTTGGATTTTATGACACACACTGTAGCACCAGTCGATACCTATCGTAACTCATTTGCATCTCTAAGCTATTTATAATACATGTGAAAACCACCAACGTTTCGTTTGGGCAAAATAAACCAATTTTTCTGTCGGTTTTAATTCACCTGCATCGCATTTTGCTGTTATTGATCGTCTATAAACGCATTGCGCATGTAAGACCCCATGCTCAGAGCAACATACTTTTACTCATTTCTATTAATCAACTGTTACCTTTGCAAATGACCCCTGGTCCTTCGAATCTTCCCACTCCGCCATATATTGCTGTGATTCGGTCTGCTTGGAATTAATCACAGCAGCATGCAGAGGGGCTAGGAATCACAGTAACGTGTTGGCGTCATCAATGAATGTGACCTTTTTGCTGGCGCGACATTTTTAGGATCGTGTTCTTCCTTCTATCTGTGTATTCTTTGTTAGTGACATGTGCGCGTGTGTTTTAATTATCAGTAATGTGCGGGTGTGCAGACATTAAATATAAAACATTTCATTTCGCTGGTGCAACCAAGAAGAAGTTCTTAGGATGCAGCAAACACACGGTACCTAATAACCACGCCTGCCCAAGATTTCTGTTTAAATCGCAGCAATGATCAACTTCGTCGCTCACTAGGTTAATGTCATGCACGAGAACAAGCTATGCTGACAAGACCGTGGTAACGTCTGTGGTCAGAGCTTTTAAAAAGCTAAAGCATTCGCGTATAGCACCCCTTCGGTTGAGCGTATCAGAAAAGTCATTATGAGCTCACATTGACTTTTCTTATTTTGCACAAAGAAAACCGAAAACGTAGCTAAAACCAACAAAAGCTACTCTGGACAACACTGGGAAGAGATTGAATTCAGCGCTATTAACTAACGCAAGCTGTATGATCGCAATAACCACGCAAGAAAAGAATCTTGTGAACCAGATAAAGGTTTATTTAGAAGATTTCAGTAGTATCAAACGAGGTATTTTGGCACAAAAGTAAAAAATCATCCAATTGAGTTACACACTCCGCAATACGAATTTTGCAACTTTTAAAAAATTCCACTAGCAATGAAAGTACGACTGGTTCTAATGTTACGTACACCAGTCAAGTCAAAGAGTTGCAGAAAATACGACAAAACTCGATGAGCATAGCCGTGACGTTTATAAGAATTGCCTTTTAGTCTGACTCTATGATGCGATTGAAGACGACACGAGGATTACCTAAATTATGTTCACCTGAGCGCTTCACTCAGTTAAGCGAAATTGCAATTTCTTCTTGTCCACTGCAAAACAATTAGCTTTAATGCAGCTTGCCATCCATTTCGCGAACGAGATCACGTTTTTCGGCAAGTTCCTTCGCCAACTCCTGCTCTTTTTGCGTCACCTAACGGATGCAAAAACACAAGCCAACGGCCGCTGGCGTGAGTGCTTTGAAAATCGTCTGGCAACCAGATTGCAGCTTTTTCTTAAAGGGCAAAATTAGTTCCATTTACTCCGAAACACGAACTCAAGTTGGTCTGAGAGCAGGGGCGTAAGAAGGTAAGATGGCGCCCGGGTCAAGAAGCAAGTTTGGCGTCCCCATGTTCGAAGCTGAGGTCTTTCGGAAGCAAATGTACTGTATTGAAGAACGTACTTGTGACACTATTGGGACTTTTCCGCGCCCCCCGCAGTGATTTAGTGATTTGGCGCCACCACAGTGACTCACCGCCCGGGGAATTGCCCCCCCTTGCCCCGCTCGTTACGCCCCTGCCCGAAAGAGTGAACCCGAAAATCATTTTTGATGTCCACTAATCAAAGTTATGCTTAGAAGCAACCGCTTTCGACGGGAACACGTTGAAAACAGCCTGCATGACAAACAAATTTACCGTGGGGATTGTGCACAGTGGTGTGTTTAAGAGGAGGCGAGCGAGGCACTTGCCTCGGTCCCCCCTTTTCAGGGCCCCCCTAGAAGTGTTTTGCGCTTAAATTTTCCTCAATTTTGGTGAAAAAGTCACGATCCACTCATATAATACACTCCGAAGCAGATCACAAGTAAGTGCTCTGCTTTAAAAGCTGCTCCCAACAGCATTTTATAATGTGAAAGCAATTCTGCTTTCAAAAGGCCCCCAACAGCATCTGTAATGTGTAAGTGTGTTTACAAAGGGGCCCCTTACGTCAACTACAATCTGTAAGTACTTTGCTTCTTGCTTTCAAACAGACCCCCAACAGCAACTGCAATGTGTAAGTACTCTGATTTCAAAGGGCCACCAGCGTATCTAATGTGTAAATAAGGAAAAGCTTCAAACCAACTTCAACACCTTAACAAACAGGGGTTAAAATTTCTTCCAAAAGTTCTGAAAATGCCTTATCAAGTAAGAGCAAAATCTTATACCAAATGATAGTTTTTCTTGGTTGTCAGAGAATAAAGCTTTTCATAATGTAGTATAGCAATATTTGCAAAAAGGTGTATGATGAATTTAACGCTACTTTTGCACATTTTTCAACTCACCCGTGTCAATGCCAGATGAGGGCAGTAGTGACTCATCCAGCCTCAAAGCTTTTTTAAAACAAGTCCCAGGCTGAATGTTTTTGTATGCATGCCATGCTATTGAATGCAGTTGAAAAAGGATGAAGTTTAAAAACAAATTGTGTGTTCTTATCTGCTTGTTTGTTGCCTGTGGTTTAATGGGGTCCCTGAAGGACATGGCTGCCAACAAATTCAGGAAAACCTATAATTTTTCAGGGGGAAAGAGTGTTATATACTTTTTAGTTTTTTGATGTTGAATGGAGGGAAATGGAACGCAAAGCTAGAGCAGTGGGGGTCGATGCCAGCTTGCTTTCTCTCAACTTAATGTGTTGCTAGCTTTGTCTTCCCAACTTTCAGTATTTTTAAAGTTGGACACAAAGGACACAAAGCAAAAGAGCGGAAGGTGCTGAGGAGGATGCTGCAAAGCTTGGGTTTGCGCTGGGGTGGAAGCCAGGAAATTCAGAAAAGACCAAAAATTAGTTCTGACCTTAAGAGCACGTGGTATCAAACAATTTTCGTCCAGAAGGTTATCGTTCTTCTGAACACGTTGCTGTCATGTTCTTCGCTAAGGTATACTTTAAACAAAATAACTGGAAACATCCGGTTACAATGGGTTTCCAAAGCAGCTTTCCTCTCTTTTGCCTGTTAAAGTGTAAACACTGCTCAGTTAAAGACAAATCGAAAGCAGCGGATTAAAACTTGCTGATTGACGAGGGACGCGGAGGTTAACTTTCTCGCCCACGCAGCGCTTTTGCGCATATGTGTTTACACGAAATATGATTAATATTAGAACCAGTTCGTTCTGTTGCAGGACTACCGGCAACTTTCATCGTCGCTACCATCTTAATCGTAATGAAAGAAGTCATAGCCTTCGCTCTGACCACATTCTGTGTAGTTTTCATTGAAAAAGTGCGGTGTTCATCTGAGATATGCTATCCTATACCACGGGCAGTCGACAATCAGCAAGGACAAGGAGAGCCCGGACGCCCAGGAAAACGAGGCCCAGCTGGTCCACAGGGTGCTAAGGGGGAGTCGGGATCATGCGTGTGTGCGACGGAAGAATTGGAGAGTTTAAGATCTCAGCTGCAAACCGTTCAAGGTAAAGTATAGTATGCTGAGTTGAAAATTTATAGGATGTGTTATGCCTTCATTTGGTCCAGATTCTGGGATCTCCAAACTTTTTTGTCAAAGGGCCACACAGCAGTTCGAGGGACGCACATCTTACGTAATGTGATTGTTTCGGGGTATGTTACATTCTACCAAATCAACAAATTTTTCTTGAAGGTGTTTTTTTTCATTATCGACAAAATGGCTTCGCGGGACGGATTTGTCCCGCTGGCCGTAGTTTGGAGTCCTCTGTTTTAGAAAATGTATTAAAATGTTTTTTTTATAAAATATACCTCAGATGACCGTTTTTCTATCACAGCACATGCTGTAAATAGCAAATAATACATAAATATGCAACAGTCCCAAGCTATGC
>Ga0210059_1008050_pt1 | contig 16697 bp, 12 predicted proteins | sample Ectturendosymbi2_FD_188042 | JGI IMG/M metagenome (GOLD analysis project Ga0210059, IMG submission 188042) | Ecteinascidia turbinata endosymbiont from Florida, USA - Sample 2 (SPAdes) (version 2) | ecosystem: Host-associated > Tunicates > Ascidians > Unclassified | place: Key West, Florida...
TACCAACTGTGATAACGTAGTCAGTCTAGGTATACTGTAGAAAAAGTATTCCTTCATTGTAGACGTTAAATCTAATTACCTATTTAGTTCCACATGACTAAATTAAAAAGTCTAATCCACCATTAATGCACTTTTATAGTCTGTTGATCAAAACCAATTGCTGGAGTTACTTGAGCGCCTTGGCTGCCCTCGTAGCTCGGTCACAGGTAATTGTTCAGGAATGGATGCTGGGGCGACTACGGTTCGTTGCGGAGCCTGCAAAGATCATTTGATATTTACTTTTGTTGTTGAATGAATGAACTGATTAGGTAAGCGCTGTTGTATCATGACATCTCTGAAAACTTACGAAAGAATTCATAGGCATAAAAAAAACATTATTAAAACCCTCCTCAGAAACCCTTGTTTCAATATACGCGTCAGTAAAACCAGGGTATGATGCTACCCATAATTTGCGTCTTTTTGGGACTCGTGACTTACGTGTTTTCCAGATCAAACTATTTTTGCATCCATAGGTGCTTTGCCAATCACTTTCGCAACAAAATTTTATGTTCCCTGCGAAACGGACATATCATACAAATTTTAGGCCAGATACCACGAAAAAAAGGACTTTTTAGAGAGAATATTTTATTTGTTCACCCTAAACGTGAAGCACGTATTAGTTCCGTTTTCTTTTCAGGTTAACCCATGGTGCTGGAAGACCTGTCACATACCAAGTATAGGTGATCATATCTGGTCAGCCAAACAGGTTTTGAACTGAAAATTGCTTTGAAATGTCTACTTAGAATAGTGTTGAAAATTCTCTACACATCAGGTATCCTTCCATAATTTAGCATCCATACACTCTATATTCAGGCTTTCAGGGACATGTTCGGAAAACAAATCTGGCACTATTCCTTTGGTCTCTGAAAATCAGGAAAAATCATGGAAGCACAGGTTTCTAACATTTTTCACAGCATGTGAAATTAACAAACGAAAATGCCTCTGGTGAGGGGCCGACCCATGATTTCTGAGCAGGGTTCATGAAAATAACTCAGAACTGTGCGCTTTGTGAGACTGAACCACTCAACACAAGATTGCTCAAAATTCTTCAGCAATATATTTTTGAAAAAAATCAATGTTTTTTTAATAGAATGGCAGCATTTACTTCCTTCTGAAGAAATGTCCGGACAAATTTTTCAATAAAAATACGAAGCATCCCGACAGTTTTCTTTGAGGTTTCTTGTTTATTCAAAATCCTGGGACTCTGCACTTATTTACACAAAAATTAAAACGGACAATTCCAGGCTCTTGCTTTGCAGCAGGCTGTTTGAAGAATCTCCTGCCTGGTCCTGCTCCCACCTTCTTGCAATGATTCAAGCTTTCACTCATCATTCGGCCATCTTAGGTAAGTCACAGCAGTGACCAACACCAAGCCAATCAATTGCAATTTATTGCCTTACGGAAACTGGTTTCGTGTGTGACACGTCGTCAGTCCTGCACAAAAGTCGACATCGAAGCAAATAGAGAAACTACGTACTGTTGTTAAAATCAAAACTCAAGATTACAAAATTGATACCAATTGAAACTCCTCCACTAAACACAGCTACACAACTGTCAAACAAACCCGAATCGCAAACGACCATTCAGCACACTGATTAACAAAAAAAATATCTCCGCGTTTCGCGTGGTTTTTGTCTCAGAAGATCACCGGGTTTTCAACAGATCGTAACAAGCAGCGGAAAAAAGTTCAGGAAGACAACTCAACTTAAGTTTCGGCCGTAATGCAAAATGGAAGTTTTCGGTTATAAACTTGATTATAATACTGTAGTTAGGGGAAAAATAAATGATTGCTCAGTTTTTTCATGCCAAAGATTTCAAGCAACAATTCGCAAGCCTTTCTCCTTTGTCTCTCAAAGTTTTTTCAATTGATGTCAACCTTAGTGGAAAGCACCAACGGCTGTGATTTGCCTCCTCTGTGAGTTTAGTTACTGCTGTGACTTAACTATTATTGCTGAATGATAAGTGCAAGCTTGTTCATTGCAAGACGATGGGAGCAGAACCAGGCAGGAAATTCCTCAAACAGCCTGCTGCAAAGCTAGAGCCTGTAATTGTTGTTTTCGATAAGAGGAGGCACATCCCGGGTTTCTGGAGTTATGGTTCCAAAAATATGGCGCAAACCAAATTTTTAGTAAAAAGCACAATTAAACAAAAGGTATACTTGGCTATTTTGGCCAAATGACATAAATTGCCAGCTGATTGAGCTGTTCAAGTTCTCAAAATTCGAATAGTCTTGTACTTTCGTTTTAAAAAAAATTGAAAAGTTTTGGATTTTCGTTTTTTTTGGGTGACGTCATGATTGATGTAGGTTTAGGGTTTTTGGATGACGTCATCGGGCCCTGGGCAACAACTGCAAGGGGCAACTTTTTGTTTATTGAAAAAAACTAGGCGGAAATCTGCGTCTTTATAGCCCTTGATTTACCTTCTAGCGTTGTGTTTCGAAAGTTATGCCCGAAAAATGCAACTTAAATAAATAATTCATTTCCTAGGTGTTTTAAATAATTTCAGTTCCCAAGGGACCATAAACGCCAGAAGTCCAATGAACCCTCTAAAATCTCTAATTATAACCTACCTTTCAATTAAAACTTAAACCAAAAATTTGGCTCGTTGGATTGGTTCCAAGGGACCGAAGATGTCTTCCAATTACCTGCAAAAGCTACACCAACTGTGACATCACCAGCAAAAAACAAAAATCCAAAACTTCTCAATTTTTCAATTTAAACCACAGGACTTCCCGACACTTTGAAGGGTTTGAAGCGCTCTCTATCTCAATCGCCTGGAAAACGTGGCGCAAAATCTGCACAAAAATGTGGCGCACACGGGATTAAATTTTTGGTGCATATCCAAAATCTCTGGTACTGGTTACGTTTGGTGAAGGCCACTTGTTTGATTTGCATGCAATGTATTGCATCACTATCCACAACATGTAATGACTTTCCTTTTGGCAATTGTAGATCGCTGCACTTGTTATTCGAATGTTTTGAACTGCAGGAACAGCATAGTTGGTTCACTGTGACGTAGGTATCAAATTGCACCAACATTTCAGGCCTGTTGAAAACTAAGGATATCTAAGCAGAATTCTATAAGCGATTTGCGCTACAAGCGATTACCCGACCTTTTCAATATTTCTAAGATTCAATCTCCCTGCATCTCCAACACGATCTGCCATTCAGTGCTACGTACAAACTGTTGCAACTATATTACACTGAAACTCTTTGGACTAATCCACCCTTTGCACTGAATGCTTTTTTCTTCTATTTTGACATTTATTCACAAAGGACTTCAATGGAATTCTATTCAAAGATCAATTATTCCACCCAAAGGTCAATTACTTAAACACGCTACTACGTGAATACATCACGGAAAACATTCGTCATAAGACAACTTCCGAAGCAATGGTCATGTTACCTATGTGCAATCATACTTATGTCAAATAATTCCCACAAATTGTTCAATTTTTTGCTTTCGCGTGAAAAGCAAAGGTTAAAGAGTGGATTTTCAGAGACAGGAAAATTTTCGAAATGAGTTGTTTATTTTAGTTGCAGTGGAAAAACTTTTGAAATGGTGTTGAAAATTTCTACTTACAAGATTGAGCGAAATATCCGACTTCCTTTGAAATCAGGCACTGGGCGAGCCCCAATGGAAAATTTTCGCCCCCCAGGAAAAATGTCTTGGAGGTACTTTAAAACTATTGGGCATTGTTTAAAAATTTGGTCCCTCTCAAAAAACTCTTCGACCCCCTGGTGTCTCAAGCTGGTTACGGGCCTGCTTGCAATACATTTTGTTGAGCGGAGACGAGCAATTTCAGACAGCAGATCGTTTTTAGATGATACGATGTTGCTCTTTATTTGAAAGGCAAACAATATAATTCTCTCCGCTATTTTTCAAACATATTTCTGCGTTTCAACAAAATTTAAACCCGTGTCCTTGCACTTCCCATTTCCGATTTGGTCGTGAAACCCAAAACTTCAAATTATGATTGGGTGCACATGAAGTACAAATATATTCGCCTCACTAGACGGATCTTTGAGCCTAAAATAAAGTCTGTGTCAACATCGTTCACAACTGATTCAATCGCCGTTTTTTCCCGTGAATGCATCTGCATTTTTCCAATTATTTCAGTTAACAAGTGAGTGCAAAATACATTTAGAAACCGTCTGCCAATAACGTTCTGTTTTCATTCAACGACTCATGCAACATACCATAACTTGTCCAGAATGCAATTCACAGCAGCTTGGTTTGCAGAAATAAGCGAAGTGGATAATGGAAAGGACCATTTGAACAAAAGTGATCACAGCGTGAGCAACGTGGATTGCACTGGTTTTGAACTATAAATTATTAAATAAAGTTAAAACGTATGTTTCGTTCATGGACAGCTAATAGAGATGCTTTGAAATTGTACTTCCAGTTTCATAATTACACTTTTTGGAATATGGCTACGATGTTGCAAGGCAACTTTTTTTGAACAATTTTTGTGGTGAGTTTTGGGAGATTGTGCACATATTGAACATTTCGGCGTAGCATATGAACTTCAAAGATTGTTTAAATAAACGTCCTGACGCCATCGTAGTTATAGTAGCAGACATTATATGAGCAGAAATAGCAGCTTACGAATGCAAGGTCCATTGCTAATGCGAATCCGGCAAAAGTCGCTGTAAACACTGTCGACCCCTTCAGAGACGTTGTCTGAATATGAAAACAAAAACGAACAAAAGGCTAATATCAACGCCAAGTAAATACCAATATTTTAGTAAAGCTCCCCTGATTTGCTAACTGCAGTTGTGCACAAATCTTTCATAAACAGAATGTACAAAGAGAAGTGATCACCTTCAAAGCGATATCAATTTTTCTAATGGCTTATCTGCTGTTGAAACTCACAAGCAACCCTGACAATTCCAGTTTGGGCTTTCCAGTTAATTCCTGGAGTTTGATTTGATGAGTACTGTATTAGAATATTCAGTATCCCCACATTATGAAAAACAAACTGGAATAAACACGCGATAATGCTGCCGTTGTGGTTTGAAAGCAGAATATAACCTCATAGAAAGAAACTCCAGAACTAGAGGTGGCAAGGGCCAACACTTTTGCAGCCCGGCCCACCCGGAGATAACAAGAAACCGCCCGGTCTGTCTAACCGCCCGGCTAAAACACAACTTATTTTCTGGCCCAGACCGGCCCGTGGCCCGTAATATACCGTAACCTCAAAAGCAAAGTAACAACACCTAAGTTTTCAGTTCATTGTCTTTTGGACAATAAAAACATGTAGTCGTAATGTGTATAGGTCTGCCAGAGCACTTTTGAAAACTTATTAGTCCGCCGCCTGTAACGTGACACTAACACACGACAAGTGTGTGCTAGGCTTCGCTACACTTGCTAGTAACACACTGAATCTAAACCTTAAACGCTAACCTAACACCTAACAACTAATCCTAAACTAGGGGCTCCCAAACTGGGGTACATGTACCCCTATGCTAGTAGGGGTGTATTTGTCTGTCTGAAGCACGGCCGGATTAAGGGGGGGCAACAGGGGCAATTGCCCCGGGCCCCCCGCTTCAAAGGGGCCCCCCGTGATGAAATTTATTTGTTTCAAATAAAATACTCGTGTTTGAAAAATCTTTGTGATTCAGAAGCTATACAAGAATACAACTCTATATTATATTCCTATGTGCGTTAGGTATCAGGGGCCCCCAACAGAAACTGATTTCTCTACAATTTGACTGTCTGCCAGTTCTAGTAATCACTGCTGAATAGCTTATAAATATTTTCGGTTTTGTTCAATGCAAGTATATTTGATTTTCCTGGTAACTTTTTCCTAATAATCGTTTTTTTGGCATGGTTATGACTCTCTATTCGTGCATCACGCCTATCGCACAAATGTCACGAAAACGTTTTCTATTTGTTTGCTAAAGGTAATGGCTGCTGACTGCTGTTTAGTATCAATCAATGTTGCCACTGGGGCCAGTCTCGTTAACATCAGATTGTTGCCTTTTTCAACATCACATAACATCAACTTTTTACGCTACAGTTTCATATAAGCTAAATGCTTCAATTACCACAGGGGTTCCCAACCTTTTTGCGATCTCGTTCCACTTGGGCACTGTGTATTGTCAACGCGTACCACTTCTTCCAGAGCAACTAATTTGATCGAATCTTAGTTTATTCAGAAGAATAATATACATTAAAAGAACAATAAAAGACCACAACTAATTTAATGAGATTTTTGTTTTTGTTTACCTTCCGCCAATTGGTCGATGCGTGGCGTAAATTTGCTAACAGCGCATCGAAAGTCATAATGTTATGATGCAATAGGAATAGCAGGCTACAGGAATATGCATCCTTTTAAAAACAAAGCCCGACATGTAAACTCGAAAGCTGTTCACATTCAAGTTTTTGTGAAAAAATTGAAATTACTCTCGTACCACCTGGAAGACCTTCGTGTACCACCAGTGGTACGCGTACCACAGGTTGGGAACCCCTGTATTACCAATACCCAACAAACCACAATAACCCACGTTGAATCCCAAACAGAGCGAAGTATCGTCATTAAATGGAGAAGTCATTTATAATTTACGTAAAATGTTAGTCTCAACACAGCAAAGAGAGCTTCTTTAGTTTGAAACGATAACCATACACACATTAGCGTGTTAAATTGATGAAAGGAACTTAAAAAACAATAATCTACTTTATTTTCGTCCTAAAATGAGAGGAAATGTCAAACAAAAACAACAACCAAGTCAACATCAGATTTATCGGCATAACATCAAACATCAGAAATTTAGCTGAGAACATCACAGCTGATGACATGTTAAAATATCAGAAGTGGGTTTCAATGATCCCGAACTTCTGGTGCAGTCTCGAGGTAGACGCAGCCGAACTGCACTTTTGTTTCGTCATAAAGGGTAATGTATGGCGGAAACGCAATTTTCATCCGATGGTTACTATCGTTGTGTTGCATCATAAACATATAATGCCATTCAAGCCGCTTCACACCACATGTTATTGCGCGGTCCGCCAAAAAAGGTTTTAATCACTTGATTTGTAGAATGAAAGAGCAGAAAATGAAACAGCTTGAGCGATGCCGAAATCTGTAATGCCATCAAGATCTATGAAAAACGCAAAGCTTCTAAGACGAAAATGCGCGAGGTTCTGGCTGGGTTAGCTAAAACGCCGCGACTGAATCGCTTTTTCTAGGAAAACTTTCAAGCAGCAACGTTGACGTCGCAGTGACGTTCACTAGAACACCTGAAAATGAAGGTGAAAGTCATGACATTAGCTTGGAAGCAACTTTCACACTCAGCCTGGCTGGCTATCTTGACATGTTATTTTTCCGGTGTTTTTGTTTGTAATCTCTGGTTTCTGCTTATTGTTCGGGTGAATATTGTTTCTTGCCGAGTCACTCCCTAGCCTGTGAAATATTTTTTCCTAATAAAAATACACTGTAGTATTTACTACTCGCAGCTAACTGTACGTGATTTGAATGAGCACATTCTCGACTACCGGAAAAAACAAACGGGTACCTTGCGAATCAACGGAAACATAACTTTTGCAAACGATGACATAACGAATTACATCATAGGGGCCCACCAGTAAAAATTGCCCCGGGCCCCCCTACCCGTTAATCCGGTTCTGGTCTGAAGGGTACATTTGAGGTTAAGAATTGAAGGGAAAAATATGTGTGAATATTATAAATTTCGAAGTATAGATACATACATCAGTGAATATTATTTTCAAAATCATTATATGCTTATTGGTAATAACATTTTTGTTATTTTCCACAACCTTTTTGTCACAAGAAATTTTAGAGGTACATGCTCATCTATCGAAATGCTGAAGGTGCACGTCCAGAGAAAGTTGGATAACACCTTGTCCTAAACCAAAACCTGGTCCCGTCGCCACAGGGCAGCTTTGGTGGGGGGCTTATTCCCCAAACAAAGCTTCAAGCCCCCCCACCAAATTGAAACATGAAAAACTATAAATCAGTGAAGTTTTTGTCAATTTTTAGGATTTCAAGCCACCCAGCACAAACGCAAAGCCCCCCGCAGAAAAGCAAAGCCCCTTATTGAAAACTTTCTGGCGACGGTTCTGCCTAAGCGACAGACAATAAATGAAAGTGTGTGTTGCTTTGATTGATTCATAACATGGTTCACTGGTTTGCATGTAAACAAGAGAAACAGAACATTAGCAGAACGGTATAATGGAGAGAACAGCAGCAAAACAATTTCCTTGTTAGATTTGTAAACTTAGCAAAAACAAAAATTTTCGCCTAATTGTCGAGCAGACGGCAGCGGCCTGTAGCTTTCCGGAATGATGTCACTGCTAAAATAATTGCTAGCGGACTGTTTCAAAACATTTAGCGGACTGCCCGAAGACGGGACTGTTAGCGACCCGTGCCATCTCTATGCAGAACACAAAAGCAATTAAGAGCTTTTCTGGTTTAAAGAACAAAGCATCGGCAATGGCAAAATAAACTAGACTTACGACTGAAACAAATACGTAAGCAATTCGAAAAAAATTCATGTTGCTGGTTGCCGCTATGAACACTCTGAAATTGCAGTTTTGCAAATATGACAATCCACGTATAAAATTAAAACGGAACAATGAAGTACTCATGCATGGGGTCAGTTTCTACCAAATCATATATTGATATTAAATGTTTGGCAAGCTGCGGATAAACAATGATATGCAGCACAATACAAATATTACAGTATTTTATATAGGACTAAATTCGTGTTTCAGATCTTCACAGACTACTATAAAATATATTTTACACATCTCTTTTTCAGAATCACCTCTTTCATATGTTTACCAAATATCTTTGTTGAAAACAACACCTTTGAAAAATTTCTGAAGCAATGCCGTGATTTGTGTGAACATTCAGGCTTACTCGTAATTTTTTAGTAAAACAAAAAGAAAAACAATCAATTTTGCATGGAAAAGAAATGTAAGAGCATTCAAATAAAAACGTAACCTTGTCTTAATTACACAGTAGCAGGTAGGGCAGCCAAAGGTATGAACGTAATGAGTAGAAATGTTTGTTTGGTGTCAGTTTGTTCGATTACGTTCTGAAAAACTACAAATGGACGTACCTGGATTTGACTCATTGTGTTCTTTGTGTGTTCCGAACTGCACGTCTTTTGATGCATAACTGCACCGTTGCAATTTCGTAAGATAACGAACGTTTTCACAACGTTTTTTAAGGCAAAACATTTAGATTTGTCTCCATTGAAGTAAAATTGCATTGTTGAAACATTCCGCATTTTGTTTCAATTCATGGGACATAAAAGGTATTTCATTTTGAAACAATGAAAAATTGGATCAAACATTTAGTCAAAAAACAGGTTTCAACTTTTACGTTGTTGTTGTAAGGATTTTGCTGATATTTCACTCACGCAGAATTTCGCATAAAATGATTTTTGAAATTGATACTTATTTTCGTGGTGTTTGATTGAAGGTTTCAATTTAGGTAAAAGCAGCAATTTAAACCTTTCGTTTTATTTTAACATTTTTATTGAGTTTAATGTGGTTCATTGTCCCACATTTTAATGCTTTTTTTAAGTTTTAATATCGAAATAATTCTGACAAGTTAACTAATGCAAGACTAACAAATATTATTACTTTTTTTACAATGGAGGTAGTAAGCTTATATTTAAAAAAAAGTACTTATGATCCGGTGGGTTTTGTTCCAGTAGTCAACGGTGTATTCACTGATGACTGAGTAATAATTTATGCAAACGATTCCACAGGAAAAATGAAACAAAAAGCTTCTTAAACGTACACGATCTGATCCCGGTCTTCCTCCAGACACCACACCAGCACATCCCGTCGTCAGCACCTGTTGTAGAACATTTTAAGTGATGCACGTAATCCGTCAAAACCGTTGCTGCGTGCTAAATTGCGCACTCACATAAAAGCTATGAAGCTTTAACACTACCAAAACCAATTAATACGGCATCTCTTAAAGAACCTTACCAGCACTTAAATTTCTTACACCTTCCCTAACTTTATACTTTATCAGTAGGGAATTCCATGCACTCTTATCACAACAAACTGCTTCAAAACCATTGTTATAACTATTTGTTCCAATCAGCTCAATTCATTCTTACTCCACAATACTATCAACTTCTAACAACCTGTTTTTACCTAGAGATGGCTCTTCTTAGGGAACAAGTTCCCGTACATTTGTTGGCAAATAAGCGTGGTCTACACCACCAGACTGTTTTAAGTCTTCAACCACTTTTTTAATGAAAACTTAGGAAACACTTCCTACATGTAAAAGATACGTAATTGTCAACTTTAGCAAGATTTCACTTCTCCGGAATAAAATAGTGGGAGTCCTACTATCTTGTAATTTTGCTTATTTTTTATGCATAATTACTTTCTTGTCTTTTGTCATTCTCGCACCATCCCATTCTTTTTGGCATGAAGTACCCTCCATAGTTTTTTCTGTTTTGCTGTGTTTTTCTTTTGTACCACATTAAAGAGTTTTTGTTACCTTTTATGCTTCTTTATTTTTGTATTTTGTTTAAACATATTTTTGACACACCAAATTCGTTCAATTAAATTTCATCCACTGAGCTGTGTACATAGGCATGCGCTTTCATCTCTAAATTTACTTCACCATCTTGTGTGTTTTTTATTTTCCAAATTGTTCTTATTTGATCTCCAACTGTTATTTTTCAAAGCTTTTTAGTGATAAACGTGGTTGCCGAGATTACCGTCATGGTCGCTCACCGATCCTATACGACACAGTGCCATTATTTGTTTACATTGATCAGCTATTTTGCCATTGTATTTTCATTGCTCTAATGTTCACTGACTGTTGACTTACTTATTGTGCGATGGCTTTTTGTACTGCGTCTGTTTATTAGCTGAGTCATATGAAACAATAATCAATTACCATTATATCAAAGTGATTATCTGCGGAGAGCAGCGTAGCAATAAACACATATACAAAAATTTTTTTTTTCAGCTCACAGCTCACCGACAATCCACACACAATTCCGAAAGAATCAGAGATTGAAGAGCTGGCATAGGAGTCGCTAGAACCGAGGGCCATGTCCGTGATTGCGAGTGTGATAGATAGGGTTCCAAGAACAATCTCAGCAATCTGAAATGTATTTTACCTTTAAATTATTACGTCTTCAAAGAAAAACACATCAGTTTTGCTCCATTAGCAAATTCTTGGCAGATAATTAAATGGAGCTCAAAGGTGTGCTAAACTTTGAACTTCAATGCAAAAAATAACAGTAATGTCACAAATTGTGCAGTTATTTTGACGCTGTTTGCCTTTTTCAGATTTATTCTTTGCTTTCATTTAAAATGTTTCGTTAAAGTTGCAAAACATGTGGTCCATCAAATTTGCGCTTTTATTACTTCTGCATACGTGTTTCTCCCACCTGAGAATAAATGATCGTGAAAATTGCTTGATGTGTTAATCCCTTGAATCCCTGCATTTCCCAAGTTAGGGAAGTCACATCTTGGTGGTCGATTGGGCTAGCTTTTACGTCGTCGGTTCTTCGGCCTCAACCGCAAGAAGGAGCCTTTTGTTTATTAAAAAAAGGTAACAGTCCGCATCTTTGGAGACCTTGATTGGTCTTCTGGAGTTTAGGAAAATTATGGCCTAAACGCAGCAAATTATATCAGTAATCCCCTTGAAGATTAATTTAAATAGTTATAAAATGATTTGTAGGTTTTAGGTCGTAACTTGGTGATGGCAAACCCTAGAAGCCCAATCAAGGTTCCTGAAGATACGAAAATTTACCTGTTTTTTTGGAAAAATCAACAAAAGGCATCCCGTCACCAGCACCTTTCCGGTTCCAGACAACGGCAAGATGAAGTGGGCCAAAAAGGCATAAATCTACCTTTATTATGACATCACCACAAAAAATCAAATCCATAATTTCCCAGTTTTTTAATCGAGGGTACAATCCTTTCCGCATCTTCACAGGGTTTGAGCAGTTCAGTAGCTCAGTATGCTGTCAAGTTATGGCCAAATGGGTTGTGCCATTTTGTGCCAAAATTTGGCGCACGTGGGACCAGAGTTTTAAGGTTACATTACATGAAAACAAGTGTGTTTTCTCCTCTGATACCATACACTTATGTGGGTTAATTGTAAACTAATGGTTGAATGTAGGCCTGAGCTTAAGTGTTTCTTAGTATGATAAAACCAACCAGTGGTTGCTGACAATTAAATTCACCAGAAGTAAATTTAAAACATCCCAGTTAAAGTTTCTGACGGGGCGCAAGGTTTTATGCGATGAATTTCGTGTTGGCACTTAGTAGATTAAGACTTCCATGCTTAAAATCAACTCTTCTTTTCATGTAAATGAAACGTATGCTTAGTGCTTGATTTCGTATAAAACAAAATAGTTTTGATTTCATTTCATAACCAGCTACTACAGCTTATAATGCTGTGCACATGCCTGATGCTCAGGTGCTCACTTGCAGGGACTTACGGTATTTGAGGGTTTTTCCTGTTTATAAATATATTTCATATAGATCTGCAGTTTGTTGTCGATTACATCTATAGTTTGTGTTTGTGTCCTACTGTTGTAATGTTTCACTTTGTTGGAATATTCTATATTGATCAAACCACAAAACATTTATTTGTTGATTAAAAGTGGCATTGACAACATAAATGGGTCGTTTTTCATAAAAAATCACCCTTCAATTTTTATGTGTTGGTCGATTCTTTCAAAAATCTATTTTAACGAACATCGCGGCAAAAGTGACTGTTGCAAATGTGAGAATCATTTATTAATATACAAGAACCAACGCTTCACAATCAAAACGTGCCTGGTTTAGGGTACACCTTATGTATGTGTAGGTCTTTTAGTGTAAGCCGAATATGCTGAAATGGGTGTACCACAGCATATATTTTCAATATAGCATTACACTTATTTTCTCTTTTCAATTTACCCAAGTGCATGATCCCTCCATACAGACATTTTGGCGTTTGTCAAGTAAATCAAGGTGCTTACTGAATACAATGTTTGTGTTGTAAAATTAAAGTTCTGTCTAGAAGCACTTAGGTACAGTAGGTAAGTAGAGAGTTTTTTTCATAAATTTTAAATATCTATTCATGAACATCGTTCTGGCGATATTAGTTTCCAAATGACTGTAGTGGTCACGTAAGTGCCACTACAAGAAAAAAAACGACGAAGTCCAAGGGGACAGTCCCAGTGGAAAGTCCCTAAGGACCAGACAGAAAACACAAAATGCCTCGATCAGAAATGACGAGGGAAGCGCTTCTTTGGTCAGATCGGTTAAGGCGCGGATAGAACGATCAATTGGCTTCAATCACTTCCTCAATTGGAACATCACACGTTCGACGCTCAACTGCAAGCGGAGCGAAACCTGGTGTTCCGCTTCATGACTGTAAACCATATTACATGCAGAAACATTCTCTTGTTGCAAATGCCTGATACAAAAATTGTAAAGCTCATTAATCTCTACTTATCTTGAAACTTGTTGATGGTTTTCGACGCGTTACCATAAACAAGAAATATTCCGCTTCTATTTTTCTAAAAATCATGACGATAGCATAAGGTGGGCACAGAAGCGGTGAAACGACCAGAGAGTTAAATTGGCTACAGTTAAGGACACACACGTAGGAATTAAAAAAATTTTGGGTTGTTAAATAATTTGACGTGATGTTTTTAGCCACCGTGTTCTCTCTTCCGTCTTCATAGCGTTTTTATACAGGTACGACGGATTTTCTTCAACAAAGTCAACCTCTTCAACCAGATCATCCTGTTTAGTAATGCGATTGAACTTTCGCAGTGATACAAGCTCTGGCAAAGCCACAGGTTTTGCCAAGAGGGCAATAGATAAAATTTCCCCCAATTCTTAAGATTTGCACCAAATATTTTCAGGTTAATTAAGCCTTTTGTGTATAGGTCAAACAAATATTCCAGTGCAAATCAACGAGACTGATGAAGAAGCCTATTCTACTTCAGCTTTTAGTTAAACCTGAACAAAGCAAAGGTTGTGTAACGTGTGAGTTTTAGGGAATTCATATCATGATCGACCTTTACCTGAGGTTTACGTTCCGTGTAGAATTTGATGAATATGAAATGCAAAACTTATGTCCAACCACCAACCGCAAGTATGAATAAGGAGTAAGGATTTCAGCAGCTGATTCTGGCACCCCAGCGTGCTGCATCCCACATAATGGTGATGTAAACTTATTTCAAGACCATCGCAAAAATTCCCCTTCAGTAACTCTGGTGTGATACAAATATAACTTACCCTTTTTCTCTGCAGTCATAGCCGTAACCTTTCAAATGAGCATCTTAGATTTTTTGTGCAGCTTTAAAACTAAACGCATGAAACCGGGTACGATATGCTCTGAAGCTCAAACATTAACCAAGAGACAATCCAGTTTCAAAGTCCAATTTGTTATGCCATTGTTACTGTTTAGCAAGTAAAGCACCAATTATGGATATTGATTTGTGAAACATATATTGTGACGGTTCAAACACGATTACATGGAGTCTTGAACTTTTCATCAATGATTTCCCAAAGTCAGTCTAGTCGAGTAACCAGAGTCCGACTTGTGAATAGTCTCAAAGTGTTGCAACCTTCATCTGATATCAATTACCACCCTATCCTACAGTACTATTGAAAAATTTTAGCTACAGCGAGAGGAGTCAGCAGCAAAATCCAACGTAAGTAACAAGATGCGTTCTGTTTGATAAATGCTGAGGGCATTGGTACTGCCATTATTTACGTACAGCGTGCATTCTGTCTTCTTGATAAAATGCGTCTAACTGAAATGAATCTTAAGTAAATTTATTTCCTTTTACGCCTTCAAATTCTGCAACCATGTTATGTTTTTTTTCCAGAAACTCGTAATTTGTACAAAAATAATCACGTGTAGCGCTGCGCTACCTTTGCATGCAGCTGAGCATACCCGTAACTAGGGGTGGCGCGGAGGGGGCGAAGTCCCCAGGGAAAAATTTTTTCTCCCCTGAAAAAAATGTGTTCGACATATAATTTGGGCCCCTCTAAGAAAACTCTTCGTCTCCACTGGAGTCCCAAGCTGGTTACGGGCCTGCAGCTGACCGTGGTCGATACGTTTTGTGATATTAGAAATATTCATTTGCTGGTTTACATCTGAATGCAATTTTTCTGGAGAAAATGTCAAACAAGTGCACAATTTAAAAACAAGGTCTAAATATTTATGTAATTTGACTGCGTTGTTGTTTGCTTTAAAATTTCTGGGTGCAATCAGCCACGCAGACAGGGCCGTTCCATTGGGTGAGCGACGCGGAAACGTAAACAACGTTCAAGCGTTGCTTTGCACGTAGTGGTACATAGCTAAGAACGGGTTGAATGGAGAGCACCAGTTGAAACCAGTGACGTTGGAGGTGGGGATCCAAGCTCACCCGGAAAAGTTTTGATATGTTGAAAATCCGGTCAAAATACCTAAAAATCTGGGTAAAATCCCTGACAATCCAGGCAAAGTCCCTGAAACTCTGGGGCAAAATCCTTGAAAATCCGGACAAAAATGGCGTCCAACGTTGTTTTTCTTCACAAAATGGGCCCAATGTTTGCAGAAAAACACACGAAGACCCTTTTGTGGAGGTCACACCTAAAAAATGTCTTTATGATCTTCGTGGAAGATAATGTGTAGGCAGAAATCGCATACAAACGTTTCGAGCAAGTTCGGTGAAATTCGGGCAAAAATGCTACGTACTCCAAACATTTGCCTGCTCATATATCTATGGTTAAAACCGTTTCTAATTTTTTGCACAATAGAATGCAGTGCACTAAAATAGTGGAATTTAAATCTTCATACAAAAGGATATCTTGTGGGGTCCCTCAGGGTAGTGTTATTTCGCCTTTGCTTTTCCTTATTTACATTAACGATATCACAAAAGCATTATCTTTTCATACTACTCTATTTGCTGATGATATTAATCTCCATATGTCAAATTCCTCTTTTAATGTTCTTCAGACAACTGTTAACCTTGAACTATGTAAAATTAACCACTGGCTGAGAGCCAACAAGCTTTCTCTTAACTACAATAAGACCAATTTTATGCTATTAACTTCTCGAAAACACAATCCTGCTTCATTTAAAGTTATCATAAATAACCACAACATTTCCCCTGAAGATAACCTAAAATACCTAGGTGTCCTTCTTGACAATAAGTTAAGCTGGAAACCTCATGTACAAAGAGTAAAAACTCAACTATCAAGAGCTTGTGGGATTCTATCCAAACTTAAACATTATACAACACTACCTGTACTTAAAGTTCTCTATAACTCATTAATCCATCCCTAGCTTAATTACTCAATCATCAATTGGGGACGTGCTTCAAATGCAACCATTCAACCTCTCACTAAGCTCCAAAATAAAGCTACAAAAATAATAAATCCAATTAATTCGAGATCACTAGAAAAACATTTCCAGCACTTAAACATCTTACGCCTTCCCAAACTATGTAGCTTTTCAGTAGGCAAATTCATGCACTCTTATCATAACAAACTGCTTCCACATCATTTTGATGAATATTTTGTTCCACTAAGCTCAATCCATTATCATTCCACAAGACTAGCAACCTCTAAAAACCTGTTTTTACCTAGAGTTAACTCTTCCTCAGGAAAATATTCTCTTAAATTCATAGGCCCAAAAGTATGGTCTTCAATACCAG
>Ga0210059_1008051_pt1 | contig 16697 bp, 9 predicted proteins | sample Ectturendosymbi2_FD_188042 | JGI IMG/M metagenome (GOLD analysis project Ga0210059, IMG submission 188042) | Ecteinascidia turbinata endosymbiont from Florida, USA - Sample 2 (SPAdes) (version 2) | ecosystem: Host-associated > Tunicates > Ascidians > Unclassified | place: Key West, Florida...
CAGGCTTCTGGCCCCGTGGCCCTCCCCTGCCCCGCGCGACCCTCCCCAGACCCCAGGCTTCTGGCCCTGTGGCCCTCCCCTGCCCCGCGCGACCCTCCCCAGAGGAAAACCGGGCACGAAACTGCATGAATGAACAAAATGAGCCAAACTATGCAGAAACACATTTTTCAGAATTTCCCAAATTGTGTTTTTCAGTGGTTTACGCAAAAGCGTGTGACCGATTTCTGGGAAGCTTTGATGCGAGAAAAGATGCAAAACCGGCCTCTTTTCCAAGTGTGGCGGTGAAAAGACTTTTGATCACAGCTTTTTTTCAACATAACAGCTATGTTTGTTATTACCCAACAATGATAAATCACGCAGTAGATTAATTTGTAGGTTTGCTTTGTTGCGTCAGCGTTTTAAACATTTGTGTCGGGATGCAAGAATCAACACTGATTTGTTGATGGCATTCTGAGCAATCGCTTGCTGACTGCAGCTTCAACAGGCAGGTCGCAAGTAAGTCACTCCATTTAATAACAGCAACTCTTTCCGCTGCGTACATTACAAAGCTTGCTTTCCGTTGCACGAAGGTTTGTCATTCGACAACAATTGTGAAACTGTTCAATTATTTAACGGTCGTTAACTTCAACACACGTAACTGGAAAAATAGAACTATGTTCAAAAACAGTCGTAACTTTCACGTTTTCTGTGACTGAAGATCTAATCATGGTGGTTTTAAAACATGTGTCCGTGCTGTTTAATTAATTTTAATTGTTCATCGCTTTTGTTGATTGTTACGCATAACTGTGTTAATTATTAGCAATCCATTTTCAGATCGCGATCAACTCTTAAATTGCGATTCCTCTTACTTGTTCATTTTCTTTATCCAACGCAGACGTCGCTTCGTCGAGAAGCAAGATTTTTGGATTTCTCACGAGAGCTCTTGCTATCGCTACTCGCTGCTTCTGACCTCCCGACAACAAGCACTCCTCCGTTCCCAACAGTGTGTCGTATCCCTGCAAAAGTGAGGGAGTACTTGTCGCAGTCGTTTTCATTCTGTTGTCGGAATCGCACAAAACCGGCAGCCGTTGGTAGTTTTATCCGCGCAATGTGAATAAAAAACATGGCACGTTGTCAGACATACGAAAGTCTTTAATGGGAATCCTGCGACCAGAGGCGTACCGAGATTAAATGGCGCCCTTGGCAAGAAACAAGTTTGCGATGTTCGAACCGAAGATCTTTCGGGAGAAAATGTACTGCATTGAATAAAATACTTGCGACATTTTTGGGACTTTTCGGCGCCAGGGGCAGTGTTCCCCCTTGCCGCTCATCGGTACCTCCCGGCCTGTGACGGCGACATTTAACACACAAAATAAAGCAACTGGAATGATTTTGCTGTTGCAATTCCCTTTCACTGTAGAAACTTTAAATTTTTGCTTATTCGCCTCTTAGTTGCAGGTTAAGTCTTGTGCGTTGAAGGTCAGAAAGAAGATTTGACAATATGTTGTTTGAATTGGAGTAACAGCAGTTTTTTTTAACATTCTCATTAATCTTTTGCCTCCAATCGCCCAATGTAAGCTTGCTAGCGTTTTGTAAACTCTCACAGCTTGTACCCGTTGTATTGCACATATTACCATTTGGGTATGAGTTTGTGAAAAAACTATTTTTTGAAAATAATTCAAAAAAAGGAAAAACTACTGTATCTATCCCTGCTGGAATTCTTGCGAACGTCTTGCAGTTGAATGAAGCAACAGTGTTTCAACTTTCCAATAAAATATTTTAAAGTGAAAAGTGGCACGCACAGAATCTCTTAGTCAAACTCTACATTTAAATCGTGAAAAAGCAAACTCTGCAGTGAAACCAAAACTCTACATTTAATCTTGAACAGATAATCGCCGTTGCTCTACTTTTTGAAATCGTCACTCTGCAAACACTTTTTCTCACCTCAGGCAGTGCAGAAACAAAATCGTGAATGTTGGCTGTCTTCGCGGCGGCAAACACTTCATCGTCATCAATCGTTCTCGTGCAACCTCCGCTCCTTTAAACACAAAGAGATTCAAATTGTGGCGAGGTCGTAAGCAACTATCTGAGACGTTTTGCATACGGCAAAACATTTGAGAAAACCGACTATCGTGCATGACCATGCTCCTTTTTAATTAAAAGAAAATAGTTCCTGTTGGAGTTACGACTGCTGCACATGCAATCAACCAGAAAAATCGCTGATGCGGAAAAAATGAAAGATTTTCGTGCCGCACAGAAGTTATCTTTCCTGCTTGAAAAATCTGTGATTGCATTGTGGACTCGTCAAAACGCACATACTCTCATCTATAGTCTTCAGATACTTACAGGATATTGTCCTTGATAGATATGCCGAAGAGCACAGGCTCCTGTGATACAACCGCCATGTTCGATCGTAGCCAAGACACGTTGAGGCTCCTGATGTCACAACCATCCAACTTCTGCAAACATATTTCCACGCTCAAATCACTGTCTTCTGTTGCTGAGTGGTGATATGATTCAATTCACTACAATACCAATCACTCACGTGGCAGCACCAGGAGGTCTCGAAATAACTCATTGTTTTCAACAACCTCTAATAGTTCTAGACTAGATAATCCAAGCCAAATAACGACTAAGTCAGGTGGGATATGTAATCACCTCACCTGGTTCTTGGCTGGCTAATGGCTTCTGGGTCGCTTTGCAGTGGCGTAAGCCGTAAGGAATCACCTCGCCAACTTTCGTTGGGGCATTCTGGTCATGTAACCTAACCACCGTATTTGTGATCTCTCCTTAGGAGAAGAAGTAGCTCAACATTCGTGGTTTTACCAATTTCACAACTGTTCTCTTTCTTGCATAAAAATAGACCGCGAGCTCTTCGCAAAAATTCCAATACCGCTGTTTGCACTCGTGACAACACTTTTCCAGTCATTAGACAATACTCACGATTAGAGCTTAGGATCGGAGAAAAAGCTGATTTACAACTGATAGCTAAACCATGTTCGAAAACTCTCGTGTTGTAATCGCTGATCTGTGCGCATCACACGATACTCCGTTTGCTTTACCAATGCTTGTGCCAATCTCAGGGGCGTAACCAGCGGGGGCATTATTCCCCGGGCGCCGAATTACTTCGGGGGCGCCAAAAAGTCCTAACAATGTCGTAAGTATCTTCTTCATTGCAGTACATTTGCTTCCAAGACCTTAGGTTCGACGATGGGGGCGCCAAACTGGTTTCTTGCCCCGGGCGCCATCTAGCCTCGTTACGCCCCTGGCGAATCTCTTTGTTCTGCGTTCCGACACTCGTGAGTAAAACCCCAAGGTAAATAAACTTCTCCAGCTGTTGCAGTGTGTTGTCGCTTATCTGTGGCGTAGTGGCGTGCACTGACTTGACTATCTGGGCAGACAAAACACCTCATCTTTTTAGTACTAGCTTTCATTCCAGCTTAATCGCACACAACTATAAATCAATCATGTGCACGTTGCAAGCCATGCTCAGAAAACGGAGACAACACCGAAATCTGCACAAAGAGCAAACGCTTGGTCTTGCGTTTTCCAAAAGAAACACTTTCTTTAACTCGACTGTGCCTGCCAATCCAAGTTACATACTTTATGAAGAGGTCATCGAAGGATAGGCAAACTTGGGTGATCATCCACGTACACAAGGGAAAGAGGAGGGAATGCATCAAGTGCCGGGACATTTCTCTCATTAGCCTTCCTACGAAGTGTATGCCAAGTGCCTTGAAGCAGATTTAGCGAGATAGTTGAACCTAAGCTTGAGGGTACCTAATGCGGTTGTCGTTTTGGCACTGCAGACCAAATTTTCGAAAAATGTTGGGAGTATACTGAAGATGTCTACACTTGTTTTGCCAACCTCGAAAAAGCATACGACCGGATTCCTCGAGAGAACTATGTAGTGCTTCGCTGGAGTGCGACCGCGACGGTCGCCTGTTACTGGCAATTCAGTCACTGTTCCTGCTCAGAGGTTTGTGTACGTGCCAGCGGTGTTATGTCAGAACTGTTTGGTACGGGTGTTGGTATCAAACAAGAGTGTGCGCTGTCACCACTCCTTATCGTATTTTAAGTGAGTTGGATAGAGTCATAACCGAGTCGACGAGTGTTTCACTGTTGGAAGTTGCAAAATCAACCGTTTGCTCTTTGTGGACAGTTTGATGTTGCTTGCGTCTTCTGAACATGGCCTTAGAATTGCCTTCATCGGTTTGCAACAGCGTGCGACCAAGCGGGAATGCAAATTAGCACAAAAAGACCGAAGTATTATGTCTCTCCAGAAACCAACGCAGTTTACGCTATAAGTGGCAATAATACTGCAACAGATGGAAAGGTTCAAATACCTTGGGACGTATTCACGAATGGCGGAAGGAAGAACAATGAGATTGACCCATGTTGACAAAGCGAGAGCTTTCAAACACCACAAAGCATTCGTTGCTTAAACCGGTCTTTGTTCCGATCCACATCGATGGCCATAAACCTTGTATAATGACAGAAATGTCATCACACGTGCAAACTGCGGATATGGTATTTTTACGAAGAGCGAGCGATCTGTTTTTATGCAACAAAAGAAGCAGCTGTGAAATTTGTAAGGCCCTGAATGTCGATAAGCGTCTCCTCTGAATGAAAGGTTCCAGCTATGCTGGTTCGGTCACGTGACCAGAATGTCCCAGGAAAGATCGGCGAGGCAAGTCCTGTTGGGTACAACCAAGGGAAAGCGGCCCAGTGGTCGACCAAACACCAGGTGGAGTGACTACGCCCCCGAACTTGCTTGGCCCCGTCTTGGTGTAGAGTCAGCAGAATTACCACTACCAGAGGTTGCTGAAAACCGTGATGTATTTCGATATCTTCTTGGGATGCTATCTTGCGACCCGCCGAGATAAAAAGCGTTTGGGAAAAGTGAGTGCGTTAGCTGTTGGTCAAGCATTTTTGAGTGTTTGAATGGCCATAAATGATATATTGGATTGTCTGTAGCTGGGAGTGCGGAGGCTCTACTTGATTGGGTCTTCTTTTTGTCTGTATTTCAGATTGTATACATGATTGAACAGAAAAACTGTCAAAGCGGCTAGGATCAAGAAAACTATAGCATCCCGACAAATTTCTGATAATCTTTTTGTTTTGTCCACCACCCTCTCCAGCGCACCCACCTTAGCGGTGGGGCAACAGGCCGAAAATGATGAAATATATTTTGGGTTAATCAAATATAAAGCAAAAGAAGCGAGGTTTTGTTTCAAGGGCATCAATGAGGCATGCAGCATGCAGAGACAGGCATGTTGCATGCACATGCAGTAATTTCAATAGTGCAAAGTATACTGCAGAGCACTAATAAGTAGGTGGTAAAGTATAAGGTGTGCAAGGTTGAACTGCAGGCAGTATAACGAATAATGTAACATAAATAAACAGAAACGTAGAAAACAGAAATCAGCAAACATAATAATTATGAAAATAAAGGGATGGTTCAACACTGAGTCCCGGGTGATTGTGTGGCTTGACATATGGTTTGTATTGCGTTTATAAAAGTTTTGTTTTCTCGTTTTTCGTATATCAGTAGTCTTGTTTTGATGGAATTTTTGAAAGAGGTTATTAAGTATTGGGGGATGTTTTTGATGGGGTTTAACTTTGTTTTATTTCTAGTTTTCCAAATTGTGAAAGATATGAGGGAATTTAAGTAAGGGGTTATGGTGTTATCGTAGTGGGTAGGAGGAAGAGGGGTATGGAACTGGATACGCGAGAGGGTTAAGAAATAGTCTGTGTGATTTCGGGTTGTTTTTGAGTAGATGGTTGTGGCATATTGTAGGAGGGGCTGTATGTACTTACATTTGTGCAAAAAGGTGGATATCGTTTTCGTATTTTTCATTACATAAATGACATAATGGATTGAGGGAGGGTATATTTTGTTTAAATTTTGCTTCAACAAGCAGTATGTTTTTAACAATTTTATAATTGAAGGTTTTTAAATAGTTTGGGAAAATAGGGTGGTTAATCCATGCGTAATTTGGTGTGGTGATTCGTAGTGAGGTTTCCAGCTGTGTGGTGGTCAGGGTTTTCGGCGTTTTGATTCTGAGAAATATTTCTTTTGTTTTTCCACGTATTATTTCGTCTTTTGTAATCTTATATTGTTCTAATATTTGTATTATCTGTTTATAGTACGGTGAGGGTTGTGCAGTATGTGGAGTATTATTGAGTTTTGGAAATTGGAAGATATTGCTAATTTGGAGTCCAATATTATATTCGAGTTGGTTGAGGTGGTAAGGTAGTTTATCATTTAGTAATCTCATTCGTGTATAGGGAGTGAGTATTTTTATGTAATTTAATTGGGCTATTAGGGGTATATCTGCTGTCGCGTATCCTCCGTTTTGTCGGGGTTGTGAAAGGGTTGAAACTGGGAGGGTTGGGTTGTGTGGTCCAGCGATGTACATGCTTATTATGTTGTTGATTTGTTAGACTTTTGTTTGGGGTAGGGGATAAGTATGGGCAAAATAGGTGATATGAGGGGACAGGATGGTTTTTGTGAGGGTAGACTTTAAGTCGTAAGTTGCGTATGGTCGTAGGTTGTTTCTAAGAGTCTCATCCAAGATAACTTCTTGTTCGTCGGGTGAAAGCTGATAATGTCATTATGGCAAAGTTCGCCAAATCTGTCTCTGGACGCAACTAAGAACGTATCATCTAATACATGACATGCTTTGCCAAGGCCAAGATGGCTGACAATTTTTCTGTGGATACTTTTACAAAAAACGTTAACACAAGGGCCAATATTTGAAGTCACATCAAAGAATACGGAAAATTTGTGTTTTTAAAGGGACTGTGGGTGAATGTTTCTTTTTCCACGCGACTGAAAAAACACAATAATCCACTGAGCGTTACAACCAGATTTATGATTTTTCGCAAACGCTTTTCATGAAACAGCGAGTCTCTCCCAAGATACAATTTTTCTTGTTCGTCGGATGAAGCTTAAAATGTCATGATGGCAAGTTCGCCAAATCTGTCTGTGGACGTAACTGGGAACGCATTATATCATAAATGACATCCTTTTTTGAGGTCAAGATAGCTGAGAATTTTTCTGTGGAGACTTTCACAAGAAACCTCAACACAAGGACAGTATTTTCATGGCACATCAAATAATATGGAAAACTTGTGTTTTTCAACGGAGTGCAGGTGAGTATTTCTTCTATAAAGCACCCATAAAACCCAAGGACACACTGAGCATTGCAACGATTTTTTTACATCAGTTGTCATTAAACTGCAAGTGAAAAACTCATCACGATCGTCTCTCACCACAAAACCTGTATCGACGTCATAAAACCTCTCGATTAATTGGACGCATGTGGACTTCCCGCTTCCTGACTTTCCGACCAGGGCCAACGTTTGTCCGCTCTTCACTTCCAGAATGAATTCGTTGAGCACCTTAGCGCCCCGACGTGACGGATACTCGAATGAAACCGATTCGAAGGCAATGTTTCCAACGCAATGGGCCTGAAAATATATTTGGTAACTGTGTTGTCACAGCGTTTAATAATATGGAAGTAGAGTTGGATCTTTGCATTCAATCGAAACAAGGTTGTGTTTCACCCACAGCAACGTTCTAGCACCAACAGAAACCTTGTCAAAACTTTAACGAAAACAACTTCTAGCAAGCTGTTTGACTCAGTTTGTTACCGGTTTGTGTCCTTCGTCACTTGAAGGGTCAATCGTTGACTTCCGATCAATCAAAGAAAACACAACTTTTGCTGCTTCTGTTGCTTCTGCGTGTTGCGAGGCAAGACTTGTGTTGTAACCTACTGAAATACCAGTGAACAAAATGGATAGGAGCACTCTGAAACAAAAACATGTTTCTTTATCGGTATGCTTGGTTGCAGGTCATCAATAACAAACATTTGTGAGTGTTTGGTTGGAGCAAAGAAAAAGATATAATGAGGAAAATATGGCTTTGCAGTAGTTTCCAATCCCCTGATCTTGCGTATTTTATTCAGTCCACATTATCATGTAGACTGGGATGCGCAACCATCGGTGTAGGAGCCGGAAAATTTTCGGGGGTGCTAAGGATATTTTGCCCGATTTTCCCTAAATGTCCCCGAAAATCGTTTATGCGACAAAATTTCCGTTTGATTTTATATACTGTACATTTGATTGTTTTTATGACATAATGAACTTTTGCTAATAATAACAAAGCATAATTTTCATTTAATAATAAAAAAGCATAATTTCATCGAAAACTGTTGAAATTTCTTGGCCCATTTTTTTGGATTTTGCCCAAATGTTCGACAATTCAAAACTTTTGGGGGTACCAACTCCTACACCACTGCGCTGAACACTTGGTCTGTGTTAAAATAGGAACCAAAGATAAGGAGTGGGCCTTCTGATTGTATGTTTCTTTTTTCATCGATTCTTCCAAGTGTTTCCAATTATGCCAGTAGTTTATTGGAAACCATCTTTTTTATTTCCGGATCGCAAACAAGAAAAGAAACATTGCAACTACTTATTGTTTCTGGAGAAAAATGCCAAAATGCGACGACTTCTCTATTTACGTTAGATTTCATCTGAAACGAGAGGGCATAGAAGTTATGTTCGAAAACGAAGTTGAAACGTTCGAAAGCAACTCAGTGGCAACTTTGCAAGTACTTACGTAAGCAATTGGTCAACTTGAATGCCATAAAGGTGATGGAGATAAATGGAAAATCGAAAAACAGCAGAGTAGAAGAAAAATGGAACAACATAAGAGTAGCTGTAACCGATTGCTCTTAGTATCAGTTGTATTCTGCTGTTTCTAAAAACAAAAGGACCAAAAGTAGACATCAAATTAAACAATGAATTCATAAGCAGGAAAAAATTACTATTATTTATCACATGCACAACTACCACCTTCCACAATAGGAATCTCGTCAACTGAAAAAACAACTTCGACGCGACAACAATCACATCAACAAAAATATAAACAGCAAGAACTATAAGAATAACGCAGACAACACATACCCTCAATAACAGGAGAAATACCAAAAAGAGAATCTGCTAAAACAAAATAACAGCACTAACTGAAATCCATAACCAGTGCCAACTGAAACCATCACATGAGCCACACCAACTACATTAATCACAGAAACACGCGCATTTGGAACATTCAGCGTTCTGTATCAAATTAAACGACCATCTTCAATTCACCTCACACTTTGGTCGATTGCATCTTTAAATCGTTGCAGCACAACATTCTCCATAGCAAGCGCCGCTATAAGACGAATGTTGAAAATAGTTTCAGAAGCTACTGCACCTGCATAACAAAATTTATGCTTGTCAGTGGAAATAGCAAAATTACTTGAAATGATCAGCACGTTATAACGCATGTTACCGTGGGATGTGGACAAACTTGTGGATGATACAAAAAATCAAATCAAATAATTTTTATGTTGTTGCACCTTCTACACGTGGTGCCTAAATTTTGATTATCGTTAACATTAGTCAAAAAATACCACAATATTTGGTATTGTTTAGGGCCTATTGTCCTTGTTTTGCGTGTGTGACCAAGGACAGGAATTAATCAATCGCCTATTGGCATCATGGTGAAAAATAACAAAGAGATTAAAGAAAAAATTTTGCTGTAAAACCTGCTTTGCTGTATGCTTGATTGTCAGTGGCTTTTTCACCGGAAAGAAACTTCAGTCGAAAAACACTTCCCAAGGCAATGAGTGGCACCAATCCCAGAGTGAATAAACATAACATCCAGTTAAAAGCCACAGCAACCGCCAGACATGCACCTTGGAAAACAAACCCACTATTAAAAATGCAATAAAAATTGATTGACTTTGCATCTGAACATGAGGAAAATAAATGCTTCAACAAAACGTACGCACACAGCACGATTTTCGCGGTCAGCTGTCGTTAGCTGTACGTGAAACTTGCAATTATTCACAGACGTGCCATACTCAAACTACCTTTCATGTCGTGAGGCACACAGTTAAATGTCACAAGCAGTGTTTCCTCTAAAAAATTTTTAAACTGAGCAAATGTTTGTTTTGATGCGCACGCAATTGCGAAACCATGTAGAGTTGCAGACAAACAATTAGTGCAGCGCTTTAAGAGGTAAAATGGCTGTGCGATATATATATATATACGATATTCATTCTGGACTGTAACAAGTGCGCGAGAATGAGATTTCACTGCGCAAATACTGCACACATTGCGAAGTTGTGCACCTGAGAGGGAACGTTGGTTACAAGAAACTCAAATCATGGTTTGAAGCGCTCGTAAAATACTTTTATTATATACTTTTATTATTCCACCACTCCCAATTCTTTTACTATTACTGCATGGTAACAGCGAGCCATAATAATCTTCAATTCTGATAAGCAGTTCACCGATGCGTGGTAGACCATGTTTTACTCCTGGCATCTTCCATCAAGGCAGCTAACTCCTTGTTGACAATTGCATCGTTCAGGCGAAATACTTTTGCGTTTTGCTTTTTCATCACTGCTGCCATGTTGCCCATTCATTGCAGCTTAACTTCTAGGTGTTTTTCCTGAAAATTTGTGATACCAAATCCCAGGAAAGTAGTGTTTTATAAGCCTTTAAAACATTCCTCCGGTGTTGTTTTTACGTTCCTGCTGTACGCTAGTCAAATACAAATGATTTTTGGTGGAGTTTCTTTTCTGCGAAATTTTCTGATCGTTTGGATTGATTTGCAGCTTGCATTATTGACCAGCACTTTCCTGTAACATTTCGTCGTATATCTCTACTTCTGTCAGGCTCTTCCTGGCTGCATGCGAGTCTGGAAATTTACTCGTTTGTCATCGATGGCAAACTTTCGATCGTCGTTGGTGAAGGAATGGATTTTACGGTGATGCAGAGCGAATGTTGCTTGTCTTTTTAATGGGTAGATATTTCTGCAGTTCAGGCCAGACTTTACGTCATGTACGTCCATCTTTTCAATGTTTACGTTTGCAGTAATTTTCTATCCGTTGTTTTCAATAATTGAAAGATGGCTTTTTCTCAATCTGTCCATTTCACTAATCGTTCAAAATGTACAGATGGACACAAGAGAATAGTGATTCTTTCTTGGCCCGATATTCACATCAAATGTTTTACGTGATCAGGCGCGAAATCATTTTGTATCTGGCGATTGTTATGAGCGACCATGCCGTCTTGCGGCGGTTCGCCTCTGTACGCCCCGTAACATCCCTACCCATCGTATGACTATGATTTTGTATACAAAGTGAGCGGCGACACAAGGTCGATCTAAAGCAGTCCATGCACGTTATTGGCAGCCAGGCCAAGCCGACTTCCTCGAAGGTAAAATTGCAGCAACTCGACACTGCAATTTTACCTTCGAGGAAGAAATTTTAGCATTCTGTACAACTTCGACAAGAAATTGTCGAATCAACAATTTGTTTTATGTCGCATGATGTTTTCAAGCCTTCGGCTCAACTCTGAGAGATGTTTCTGAAGTTTATACCAACATTTATACTGACGTTTATGCAAAATAGCAGCTCTTGTTGCCATGGGTGGCGGAACCTTTTTCAAAGTGGGGAGGCATAAGTGGACGTCAAAGAAACGATAGACAATTTTTGCGGTTTTAAATGGCAACTGTAACGTTAGAATCATTGAAATATGACGTCATCAATTACCTATACACCATATGAACGTCTAAATTACACTATTTTAGACAAAATTACACCACTATGAACGGTAAACCACTTGAAATTCAAATAGGCTGTTACAGGGGCGACCCAGGTCAACAGCGTCACTCGGGTTCATCACGCGATTTATTCTGACTGAATAAAGCCGTTCGACATCTGCGTCACTGAAATTTCCATTTGCTCTCATTTTGGCTAGCATTGTCGTTGCTCTGTGACGTTAGTTACCGCATATACTCGCGTATAGGTGGCACTTTTTTTTGCCAAAAAATTGAGCCATAAAACTAGGTGCGACCTATACACTGGACATAAATGCAAACAAACATCAGCCCTCTTGTTAACGGATGTCCATAGATTAAAATCAGTCCAAATCAAATCCGGTTCACAAAAATATTCCATTCCGTCTCGTTGATCCGATTAATTTGAAATCAAAATGTTATTATTAACGGTTGCATACTTTAACCTGTTGCATGCTAACACCAAATATATTAATCACTGTTCTTCTCTTCACTCCCCTCATTTATCGCGCTGAAAGAAGAGCCAATAACCTATCTGTGTTTTAGTTGTTCTGCTTCACTGGGATCTATATACAGATCAGCCACAAATACCTACTTAGACAGTCACAAACTAGGGGTGTGACCCATCCACCGGTGCGACTTATACACGAGCATATACGGTACGTAACAATCAATGAGACATTTTCATGATAACTTCTCCATTGTTGAGTAACGTACGTCACAGAGCAATGATAACGCCAGTAAGTCCTCTGCTTACTGGGCTCATTCATATTAGCCCGATTTACTGGAGAATTTATTGTTGATTTGAACTTGTTCTCAAAATGGGAACTGCCCGTTGGATTGGACTTCAAATGCAGTGTTCTACACAATTTCATTGCTCAAAAAACATTTAGTCCGATGTGAATTATATTTCAAAAAATACTATTGCAGAGGGCAGCTCGGGCTCTAACGGATGAGCCCGAGTAAAGTGCGAGCGAATGAAGTCGAGAGAACACCTACTACAAACGATATTGTTTTATTCAGGTCACCTGCAACATGAACGCGAAAGGCCAGACATGGAACAAAATATATGAACAGTGACCAGACCCAAAGAAAAGAGCCCGAGTTAACAACCTAGTAAAGTGGGACAAACATACAAAGCAAGCAAGGTCGCGTTCTCCGGTATAAAGCGTAATCGAAAACTCAGGCTAAGCCAGAGGATCCTGTGTGCCGGAGTCGCCACTGGACTGTTAAAAACACAAAGAACACAGTTTAAAAAACAGGCAAAGATGACACAGCATTGATACCTGTCTTAACCACATTCAAAATCACAACTTTTCCACATCTTGAACACAGAAGTCACATAACTGAATAGTCATTCTACAACTGCATTAGTTACCGGAATGCAAAGACAAGACAAAGCATATGGAGCAACCAGCACGTTGTCTGTCAGGATACCGATCGTGTTGCCAGTGCACAAATAAAATATAGCTATTTAGTCTTGCCAATGCAAAAACAAAAACACAATTGAAATTGATCTGTCAAATATTTCATTTTGCGTGTAAACTTCTGCAAAATTTCACCATTTAGAATGGTGTTAAAACGCTCGAAATTACATCAGTTTTTTTATGGTGTGGCACCAACGTTTTCCTACACGCAAGCATGGGGGTCGGAAGGAAGGCAGGAATTTGAAAATTTCGGCAAAAAGGCTGTTTTCCGAGTTTCGAGTGGTAAAAACCAAATTTCACCACTTTTGGTTCCCCCCCTTAGAAAAACTTTTGGAAAAATCCAGTAGTGACCTCCCTCCGTAAAAAAATCTTTCCGACGCCCTATGCACAAAAGCATGTAAAATTACATCATTTTTGTAAAAAATTGTGTTGTATTTCACCATTTGGCAGAACTGTTCAACAACATCAATGGGATAAGCAAGCCATAGCAGGGTGACAGACTGTGCATGATGTATTCTGCCAAACAATTACGAAATACTGCCAAATTACAAATAATATATTACAAATGATATTATCAAAATACTGCCAAATTCTGCAGAATTTTTCATTAAAACGATTTACTTTAATGGACCCAATACTAATTGTGTTACTTAAACTTTTTAGGCAAAATTCGACATTTAAAAGTGGGGGGGCAGCCCCCCCCAGAAATAAAAGTGTGAGGGCCTAGACCCATGAGGCCCCCCCGGTTACGCCACCTACGCTTGTTGCTAGAGGCGAAAAAATGGCTTTTTTTGTGTAGATGCGCGGGTTGCGGAACGAATTCAAGCCGTTGCACCAGAAAAATGTAGGGATATAACTCGACATGAAGAGAAAAGGCAAAAAATATGTTCTACATCTACTTACCTACAGTAGAAACGCTTTTCACGATAGTTCCAAGCCTTATACCAGTAGATCCCTGAATCTTCATAGTATCGGAAGCAAGTTTACCACATAGCGCTGTTGTGCTGTTACGCTTTTGATCGAAAAAGGCCATTTCCTGTCTAAGAATCGCAGCAAATGTCGCTTTCCTTACTCGCATTGTCAGTTCCATTCCTGATTTTGCAAATAACATCATCTGGAAAAGACAAATATTATGACCTTTACTGCAACCCATCGCGTGAAAACAGGATTATGAAAATATAAAAAAGATTTTGCACTTTTTGCGTCGCACTGATGGCAGTTGAAAGCAAATTTACGAAAATTGTTTACGTTATATTTCATCAGTATTATAATTTTCAACACGTATTCAAGGAAACAGAGCACGCAGTTAAGAAGCAAGTGCTTGGTGCTGTCCGGGTGTTTCGCTGACCTGTTGTGCGTTGGAACAATGGATGATCTACACTGCGCCGACTTCTTGTCGTAAGAGAAATAACATTTTGGATGTACAGGTGATTGCTTCTTCATAGATTTTTTAGCGTAAAGATGTGGCTGCATGTAACTGGCCACAGGTTGCAGTTTATATACACTTGACTATTGCTGAAATGGGCCTTTGCAAGAGTCACATTAGCAAAATAAAAGTGTTCAACGATATGGAAAATCGTCAAAAAAACGAAATGAGGCTTGAAAAAAATTTAAGCGATTCTAAGGTAAAGGTGATCTATTTAGCAATTTTCTTTTCGCGGCGTAAAACAGAACGAAACTCGGTTCTTTCATAAACTAGAGTTGAAGCATAAATCCACTTTGTCAGCTGCACAAACAGTGATCAACGGAAAACCAAACCTGCAAAACGTTTGCGAGAAGCTGCACTGCTCCGATCGTGATGAGTATTACACCGAAGATCATCGCCCACCAGAGCTGTTCTTCCAGGGTCGGTTTTGTGTAGATGGCAAACACTTGCGCAAGTACAACAGCTATGGACAGGTCCAGGACGCCGGACAGCAAAGCAAACACACAGCCAACTGCAAGTTATAAATTACTTGGATCAAACACTGGAATGGCTGCCACTACGGATAGCTACCATGGTGCTGTTTGAGGCAAAGAGCACTGAATGAAAAGCAGTGCTTGAAAAATGTTCTATCCAGCGATGAAGTGTCGTGGATAAAACCAACATTCACTTGTGAAACGTTTTGAGAGATGATATGTTAGTAATCGCGTTTCAGAAATAAAGGTTGCAATCTTGCTGCTAAACAACCAATGTTGTCCGTTACGCCAAACACATACCGCTATCGGTCGTGTTTCACGGTACTACTATTACTGAAAACGCATAACTTTCAATGAGTTCTGTGAATGTTTGCGATTATGTTTTTATTTGATTCTCTCCTAGAAAAATTAACAAACCAGAGCAGAGTTTTTCCGATCGTGATCACTGATCAACGTCAACTGAAAGTGGCGATAGGAAGTTTGAATTGATAAAATAAATCTAAAGGTCTTAAAATAAGTCAAACTACTGAAAAACTTTCATGTTTCATTACCATTCCAGGGTGTCTAAAAATGATTACCTTACCGCTGAGCAGGGTTGATTGATTTAAATCAAGCAATAAAAATCATGATTTAAATCAAACGATAAAAATAAAAAAATCATGTTGTTTTAGAGCTTTGTGTGCTGTCTATGACACAATTCATTAGCACTCTAATAGATTTACACATAGCCTATACAGTATTAGTGCAGAAGGCAAAGAATTCTTATGACGACACAAGTTAAAAACACGAGGTCACAGATTCTATGTCATTTAGCTGCAAAAATGGCATGTGGACAGTAAGCCTTGCAGATTCAGAAGTCATAACTGTATAATGCCACAAACTTGAAAGTGTAGACTAGCATGAAGTGAAAGTTGCATTTAAATTCCATCAATTATAAAGGCCGTTGACTGTAAACATAGCTATAGAACATATTTCTGATTCATGAAATAGATATATTGTTATGGGTTTTTAACATTCTCTGCATGTGTGCCATGAAAGTCAACGAAATTACTAAATTGACAGTTTCAGTATTGGCATTTCAATTGATATCTCATTTCGTATGCTGGTACTGGTGTTATGAACTTCTTTGAATTAAGGGATGTTGCATAAGCGCAAAAATCTTTGAATGATGGTTCAGCTATTTCTAGTCAGGGTTGATTGATTTAAATCGTTTCATTTAAAGCAGTGATAAAATGAAAAAAAATCAAGCAAAAAATCACACGCAGTTTTGAAGTTTTCTGTGATTTTTATGAGACATTTAATTGGTATTCTGATCAGTTTTACTCGTTATTAAAGAAGGCAGAGACTTTTTATGACAACACAACTTATAAAAGCAATTAAAGTTTTATCAATCGTAGCAACTGAGGTCACAGAGTCTATGCCAATTAACTGCAAAAATGGTATGTGGACTGAAATCACTAACATTTGCAGACTCAGAAGTCAGAACTGTCAGAATGCCACAAGTTTGAAAGTGTAGGCTGACATAAAGCAGGCTACGGGCCTGCATTTATGTCAGCCTACACTTTCAAACTTGTGGCATAAAGCAGGCCCGTAGCCAGGTTTTGAGGTTTGAAGGGCAAAATGATCTGTTGGGGGGGAAGGATTTTTGTTTCATTACGGTATATGTTTAAAACAAACTTTTCTGGGCACAACAAAATTCAGTTGGCACAAAAATATTTAGGGACACTGTCCCTGAATGCCCCCATGGCTAT
>Ga0210059_1008053_pt1 | contig 16696 bp, 13 predicted proteins | sample Ectturendosymbi2_FD_188042 | JGI IMG/M metagenome (GOLD analysis project Ga0210059, IMG submission 188042) | Ecteinascidia turbinata endosymbiont from Florida, USA - Sample 2 (SPAdes) (version 2) | ecosystem: Host-associated > Tunicates > Ascidians > Unclassified | place: Key West, Florida...
GTGACTTCTGTCAGGTGACGTACACAGCAAAACGTTAAAATCACAGCTAAAGCAACTGCACTTTCCCCACGAGGCCGACCACGTTATATATCTGTTACAGCTACGAGGTTCGTCACACTGTTTATTACGTAACAGTAAGGAGCCACACTTCCTACTCTTCTACCAATGAGAATAGGTTTACTAGTGCGTTCCCACGGAACAACGCAGGCTAGTGGTCGAAGGTACCAGAAAAATCTTACAAAGACGTTTGAAGTGTCGAAGTGCATGTAACACGTAAATGCTCACATGACTGAGGGCTGCTTTAGAAAAACCATGTTTTGAATGCATGTGATATCTGATGCCACATCGAAATTCCTAAAAAGGAGTTGGGCCTGCTGCAAATACACCATTGACTCAGTAGTGAATGTTTTCTCAAACGAAAGAATAACATGGCTACGCAGCACGAGCAATCAAGTTCCTTGAGCTGAAACGCAGAGACACATATAGCGCTGAGAAGTGGATTAGTTGTAAATCTCAAATTTTGCGGATGCAGGGCTTGATAAATTGAGAAGTTGGGGAGCACACTTAAAGTTAAACGCTACGTGTTTTCAAACTTTGGAGATGAGAATGCGTGAAAAAAGGTTGTCTCTTTTTGCCTTTCTGTGGTTACAAGTGACGAGAAACGTGCATACTTCCTTTGGACAAAGCGCACTTCGTTATGAGATCATTGACCACTGAAGATCTTAAGGCAAAAATATCTCCCAAATTTTTACCTGTTGTTTGAAAATTAGCTTTCATCGTTTTTCGAAAATTTGGGAAAACGCTAGTTGCAGATGGAGTATTGCGTGAATTTTTGATTGTTTCTGCACGATGTAAATCATTTTTTGAAGAAAGAGTTCCGAGTTGTGGTACAAGAGCCTGTCTCCGTGATGTTCTTATGCAGGGAGTTAAGGACGCTCGTCAGCGTATCTGGGAAAGTTTGTCGAACGACGTGCTGAGCAAAAGAGAAAATGTCCATGCTATGGTCCAGGAGATCATACGGATGAGGAAAAGTGAAGGAAGAGATGATCTTGTTCCGAAATACCTCATGTCTATTCTATTTGGGGCTGAGGTGAGTGGTCTTTGTTGAGCAACCATCGCTTATTCAGCATTCGGTCCAAAATTAAAAAAAAGTAAATTTGAAATGTGCACCGATAAAACGTTTATTTTCGGTTACTGTAATCATTATCGCACTGCAGAGAAAATAAAAAGCGCCAGTTTCAATATTCCTAAAGTGAGCATAAATCTGCTTTTGGAAACATTTTCCGTTCAAGGCCAGCAAGATGAATCTGGGAATGCCGGCATTATTTACTACTGCAATGTACCAAGAGTTTTAGTCTCCTCTTAATGAGAAAGTGTATAGTTTTGTGCCCATTGTAGACTAAAATGAGGATAATATTAAATTAATCGCTCCCTTGTATTACAAAAAAAAACGAAAAGCTGAAAGCAAATTTGGAAGAGATGAAGCAATACGATGTGGAGACACTCACGTTCGGCCAGAAACCGGTTCTGATTGTTCTAAAATACTTAAAGCAGAAATTTCTAATTTTAATTTCTGCTGAATAATCTGAGCCGAAAAAATCGAAATAAACAAAGGAATGTTGCGCAAATCTGCTAGTACAATGTGCACAACCTACTTGTCACGAACAGTGACGCTCATTCATGAATCATGACTACGTTCCACAGTACGAGCAGCCTACCAATAAAACTAACTGGCGAATGCTCCTGATAATGGTCACAAAACTTAAAAACAATCAGTTGAACACACCTTTTGCTTAAATGTTCAGTTGGATTGTTTCTATGTGACAAACATTTTCGGCAGTGTAATTGTTCGCAACACACGAAAAGCATAGTGAATGGAAGGTGCATTCTCATCAAATGTGGTCTGACACCCAGACCCTTAAAACAACGTTGTTTGCAATGCTTCCAGTAGCAGGTTGCTACTGTGTGGAGGTCACAGGTTTCTCTGTAGATGCGATAGGAGGACAGTGATATTGCAAAATAATATATTTTGCTCCTATCCTTGATCTCAAATATATGTTAGAGAGAGAGAGAGAGAGAGAGAGAGAGAGAGAGAGAGAGCGATCAACGACTTTTTCCTCCCAAAAGTTCTGAGCTACAGTACTTCAAAACAAAGATTAAATTAGCTTAGTTTGTTATCATATTGCCAATGTACCTGCACTGCCAATTACTAATGTGCAGCCAGGAACCGGGCCACGATACAGACAGCACACAGGTCTGTAAAATCTGTTTAAAAATTAAATTTCAAAATCTGGCTTGCGGCCTTACGCAAATAGGAAAAACCAATACAGAAAATTTCTCCCGGCCCCCTCTTCCGATTGAGTTGTTTTAAGGCGCATCACTTCACGTGAGTTTTATGTCAGCGCGGATTTGCCGTCGATTCTTAACTGTGTGACGTGCAACGAGCAAAGCATCGGGCGTAAGTAGCCTACGTGCTTATCTCATGCCCAAGCTCCGAAGGTTTGGCATTAGTGCCTGTGCTTGTGTTGCAGTCAAATACAATGCTTTCGGCATTTTGGTGTCTCTACTACATACTGAAGAATCCAGACGCCCGTAAATCAGTTTGCAATGAAATTTCGTCTTGCCAGTTGCAAAAAACAGACAAACACAAGAAGTCCCGCCTGCACGTGACGAGGACAGATCTAACAAATATGCCCATTCTCGGTACGTATCGTTATCTTAAACTTATTTTTTTAGTTTTGTACGTCTTGGCCAGGTTCGATGTAGTTGCACTCACACGTTGATTATCACACTATGTTACGGTTAGTCGAGCAATTGTTGACGCATAAGCTGCTAATCACCGAGCGTGTCTAAACCAGTGGCATCGGCAGGGGCAGCAGAGGAGGGCACGCGCTTTGGGTACAGCGTATAGACGGAACTAAGTGCCGTTTTAAATGTGAAAATATAACGAAAAGAATCCTGAACATCATCTGTGGGAGCAAAAAAGAAGGCTTGTCATCGGTAGTCGTAGATATTCATGGTGTCACTGGTCTATGTCCGGAAGTGAAAGAATGGATTTGATGTGCCCCTCGACATTGCGTTTCTAAATTAAGACTAGATTCTTCGTACGCACACGTCAGCAACAGTCCATATCAACGGCATTGCCTTTATAACTTGAGCTGGCAAAGCGTGGGACAGTGTGGCATGGCATAGAAAGATCTTTTTGGTTATTATTTTATCAAAAAACACTGGAATGCCACCGATGTTCAGTGTTATGTATATTGGACATTGGTAGAAAAACAGCGAAGACACTGCAAAATTCAATTTCGCCTCAAAATTAAACAAATTTCAGTTTTGCTCGAACTTTGCATTTTATTTTCGCAGACAGCGCAGTCAAGGAGAGTTTGCGGTTGTGTGTTTCTGCGACTATGCTGCGCTACGTTACGGAGGACTTTGATTTGATGGTGAAAAGCGTGAACAAATATTACAGGTTGTTTTCTGACTTAGAAAGCTTACCTGTTTTATGTGTAAATGAAGCATGAAAGTATGATTACGATCAAAAAATTAATCCACAAAAATTCAACTGAAATGTAAAAATATGCTGAACAAGCAATTTGTTGTGAAATCTGGCTGTGAATTAGTGGACTGGACGGCTTATGTAAGTTTCACTAAACCACCAAGTCATGTATTGAAACACTGCAGCTCGCAACGATTACAAAATTCTGGTTTATCTATGCGTGTGTTTGTGCGTTACTTTGCTTTTCAGACTGAAGAAAGGTGACTCTTTGCTCGTATTGTACCAATTGTCTCATATGGATCCGGAAATATACGAAGAGCCCACGAAATTTAAATACGATCGCTTTCTCAACGAAGATGGCACAGAGAAAAGTGACTTTTTCAAGAACGGCGAGTTGGTTCGTTACTATTTGCAGCCGTTCGGTGGTGGCTTGACGTAAGTTTTGTAACGGTTATAAACTTCTATCTCATTCTTGATCAATGCCTGCAAAACTGAACAAACGTCGAAATTCATTTTTTTGCTTTGGTGAACCTGTCAGAGATGGTTGCTAATGAATACAAATTTCTTGATGTCATTACCTTCATTTACATTACCACGATTAAAAATATTTTCTTATAAATTCCAGAAAATTTATTTTTATCTGAATAATTGTTTTCAACTTTCTCGCAGCCGTATCCCCTTTGAGAGTTTTTCGAGAACCTTGCAGACTTCACCAACTGCTAGCGAGATAAAAAATTATAAGTTCTGGAAGTTGGTCACCGTATTCTAGGCTAGATGCACCTTTTTTCGCATATCAAAAAATATGTTATTGCATTTTTTGAGCGACTTTCGCACTTGCACTAGCAATCACTTAAAAAGAAAACAAACATACTATGAAAACAAACCAACAAAGTTTAATAAATTCATGGTTTAATTGTAAATCCGGGTTATTTCACGGATTGGGGAAATTTGTTGACTTGCGGTCTGTACTGGATTCTAAAATTTGGAAGTGAGCCCAGTAAATGGATAGATTTTTGTGTAAACTAATGTCAACGAGATGTAAACAGCTTAATGTGCTTTAACACGTAACAAAGCGAAATGATGCAAGACATATTGCATAATATATTTTATGAATAAAATTATTTTATAACACAGCAAGAATAGACAATTTCAATTACACTGGGAACTATGTTGATGTGCTCTTTTTCTCCAGTGCATCAATCTGGAGTTAGTTCTGTCGTGACAATGTTCAGGGTAATCTGAAGCATTGGTCTGTAAACTTTGATGCACGACTGCAACTTGTTAATGGATGCTGAACGTCTGCTTATGCACATCGGTCGGGTCTAACAAAGCTATCATCTTCTGTGTCATCCCCGGTGGTTAGAAAAATGCAATTTCGTTGAGTGATGCATACAAATTTTTCATCACAAGATCAGATTGAAAATTGGTTCCTTCGAACTTCAGCTCATGTAATGCTGTTTTAAAGTGTTGTGACAGAAAACAGGTCACTAGCTGAAGTGACACATCAGTTTTTCAAAATCATAAAATCGACAGAAGAAATGGCTGTGCAGGTCATCCAGGAACTTAGCAGTATTTGTTTGCAATTCGAGTGGCCCCCTTCAGTGTGGCTAGTGCAGGAAAAGGAGCAAATACAAAGGGTTGGTTTAACATCTGCGCCGGGGGAATAAAGCCAATTTGGATTTGAAGCTCTTACATTTGTGTAAATATCGTGCTCAAACTTATCTATTCTTTGTAGCCTCACGTTTATATCGAAGTTTGTAGCATACTCTGAAGCTTCATCCATGTGGAAAAATATTTCTGCAGCAAACGCAAAGTCACTCAGCCAGTTCTTGTCGCTCAGTCCCGGAAATGCATTTGACTTCACCACTCCAAAAATTCACCACTTTGTTAAGCTCCCACGCTCGCTGAAACATTGCACAAGCTTAAACTGCGGAAGTAGGTCTGGTCTTGGTGATCGGCAATGAATGGACGATGCTAAGGTCACCTTGGTCTTAAAGAGTTAACCAGTTTTTTAGAATTACATTTGCGACTTGATTGAATACGGACTTGAGCAGAGATTTTTGGTGAACCATGCAATTAACAACGTCCTGGTCGAGATGGTCCAACATTCTGGTCGATATTGTCCTCTCGTTCTCTCCCAGAGTTTTTCTTTTCAAGACTCTGCGGCCAAAATCTATATTCAAAATATCGTTGAAAGCCTTCGAATGAAAAGTTAAGCCGCGTCTTTTACGCTGTTACTTTCATACAGTGCTTGTGAATACAACTTCAAAAGCAACTGTACACCGATTTTCGTATTAAATCTTTGGCTATGTTTGAGTTTCTCGCGGAGAGTCTTGTGTGGTAACATCTACTATCGGATATACAAGGCTTGTTGTCTCTGACATGCATTCTTTCAAAAACTTGCCTTCGGAGAGAGGGTTGCTTGCATGTGCCTATGTAGTGGATGTAACATTCTATACCACAGCTATACCTAAGTTTCACTCTGACGCAGCAGTTCGCAGGTGAAAGAAATGTGTTGAGGTAGTAAAATTGCTGCCAACGTCTTAGCCGAAGTCTTTCATGCTTGTACAGACTGTTTGCTAGAGTAGATTCATTCTTGTACAGAGTGTGTACAAGAAATTTCAAAGTCTAGCGGACCGTATGTTGCCTATTCCTGGTTTAAATGTTACAACTTCGCTTGAATTGCTTTTTTGTGATCGCAATTTCCTTCATCCAGTCGAGCTTGATGGATTTCATTAACATTTCCTTTTTCTTTCGCAGTAATTGCCCAGGAAGATTCTTAGCAATGGCGGAACTGAAACAGTATCTTATACTGATGCTTCATCGCTTTAAAATTGAACTGACTGATCCCGATTGTTTACCTGGTTTTAACATGAATAGGACAGCGTTTGCCGCTCTGCCTCCTGTCAATGACATTCAAGTGCGTTTAAGACCTAAGACTGAGATATGAAGAAGAAGCAGGCGAAACCTTCAGTAGTATGCCCTGTGTTTTTGAAACGTTTTTGGATAAGATGGTAAAAATTCAATTACGCTTAATCGTATTATGGACATTCGAAGCTGGTATAGAGTTTGTCACTGATGAAGAGCAAGCTCAAGGAAATCAGTAATCCTTGTGGATATTTTCACGGTACAACAAACGATTTTTCTCAAGAATTGCTGTAATGACTACATGGAAGACTTCATCAAAAAAGCTGTAGAACTCGTTCTTTTCCGTTTGAAAAAGGGTAACAGCCAGCAAGTATCACAAATTTGGAGAAAGTGAATGACAGACAATTGATTAAGTGCAGTTTGTCCAGCCTTGGTAATTTTGGTGCGATCGAAGGAGTGCACAATCTAATTTTTTTCAGTAGAAATGGCGTTAAAAACAACATTCTGTCAGACAAATCGTCTTTCTTAAGCAAAATCTTGCAGGCTTTTTTTAAACTAAAGCCACTGAGTTTGTGAGTTACGAAATTTGTAAGGTTTGTAAAGTGCTGATCAGCAAAAAAATCATTTTATGGCTAAAATTCATGCATGTCCGATCGCCAGTTCGTGTATGTCGGATTAATTTTTATCGAAGACCGAAGTAATAAAAAATGAAGTGAGAAAATATTATAACTCAGAAGCTCAATTTCCCTATCGCTGGTTTTCTAAAGTGGGCTGTTTGAAAAACATTGAGTTTAGCTGAATTTGGAAACGAAAACGTTTTAAAAATAAAGTGCATCATTAAGCGTTGGTGGCAGACCCAGGAAGAGCATATTGGTGCAACTGCATCCCGAAATAAATATGGTTCCTTAGGAGAATAGCCCATCTTGAGTAATGTTGTACCCCTTTTCGCTTTAGAGCATATTTCTTTGTATATTTGCATTTACATGGGCAATGAAAGTAACATTTGCCCAGATTTCTGAAACGTTAGCATCTTTCAAATTGGAATGATGTCTTGGCAAAAAGCGAATGAGCGTTTTGTTTTTTGTTCTTTGCTTTCTTTTCCAAGAATAAGTTACGCAGCAAACAGGAAATTATTGTATCATTACGGAAGTGTGTCAAACACCTTTTAAATCCGGTACTGTATTTTGGTACCCCTTTTAGCACCAAGTCTAGATCCGCCACTGGTTGGTGACAAGTTAGGCAGGAGATTGTACTGCAAACTAACAGTAAAGGCGTTGTTGACAGATTCACTTTGAGATGGAACCCTTCGGTCTTAAGTTTATCGATCCGGTATTGCTGCACAGGGTTTCCGGTTAAATAAAATTAAATGGGTGAGTGGTGTCGGTTGCTGGTCAATATTTGCATATCACAGAGATGTGATTACACTTGTCTGGCAACAACTGGGAAAGGTCAGTCAACAGCAGAAAGCATACGTGCCATTGTGGTGACAATTCAGGCCTTTGAAAAAGGATAATTAGTTTTCCGCAGGCGGCTGTCGCGCGGGGAGTCGATGTTTAACGTGACATCCAATGCAGCCACATTTGTACAGCACCCATTTGCTACTACCGTGTTATGGGGTCGCTGAGCAATCACCGTGTCGTTAATGCGATCTTCAGACACTCTGAACTGGCAACATGAAGAAAATCAATTGCTACCGCAGGAAAAATAGATATATTTATGCTGCGCAAACTAATTTGGAGTCCAAAAACCACCCTCTGCGTTGCTAATATGAATGTGATTGATTGGTTTCGCAAGGTCTCCAGTCGGGGATTCCCGTCGTAAGTCTTATAGATGTTGTCACTGTGATTAGCTGTGGCGTATCCAGAACTTGTAAAAGGTGGAAACACTGGGTTAATAATTTAAATTTGGCGAGGGCAAACAAGTTCAAGCTAAACTAATGGCTTAAAGAATAGTCCTAGTAATGTTAGGCTATAGCGCATCAGCTTCAGCGAAGTTTACAGAAGGGGATATTGGAGGCATTATTTGCCTTGGCAATATTTAAATGCTGGTTTTTAATTTTTTGAGTGTTTTTGAGTCTACCCTGAGTTTTGTGATTGATATTATAAACTGCAGCATGAAATTAAAACTGCAGCATGTATCTTGGGAATTACGGCTAATTCGATGACAATATTTTGTAAAAAAATCAACATCAGTTCAATCCAAGCTGTAACTACTAAAGTATCGACAGACAAAACAAAATGCCAAGTACCCCACCAGAGAATATTCTAACCATTGTAACTATCCCTACGATGAAACCTTGAAATATTTGAAACCACTAATCTGTTTACGACAAAATTCTAATTTAGACTTTTGGCGCGGGGCGCATCAAATTTGTGGGAATGGGTTTCTGCGACTTTTATTTCTTCTACCTCCACAACGGTATTGGGATTGCAAGCATCATTCGACGGTTGCGAGTTGGATAAGCCTTGTGCATCTAGTTCCTTTGGTACAAATACTGAAGTGGAGATGATGCAGTTTTTAGAGCAAGTCTTCCCACATGACAGGTGCAGTAGTTAGACTTAAAAAACGTAGTACATTAGCCTATTTTCAGAAATACACACATGTTTGATCAAACTATATTTCCCTGATTATTGCTCAGAGCGCCAAAAAGACTTCACCCATCAGCAGAATAACTGAAACTTATCCCTTATTAATTCGGAACGTATTGCGCATAAGAAATGTTATAAATAAACCAAACCAAGTAAACATATTTGCGATGCTGCATTTCCAAAGCAATTTAGTGTGCCAATACTTAATAGCAGCCAAGTTCTTCAAAGTTATAAGCCTGTATTATTAGTGGCAATATAATCTACAGAGCTGCGATATAGTCGAGGGCAAGATTTTACAGAGGTCGGAAGTGGCATTGAGGGCCATTGTGCAAAAAAAGTTGAAATGTGATAGCAATGATCTTATCTTGTTGCAATACACGCTTTACGACTCTTTACTTCAGGCAAAGCGATGAAATTTTCAACAACAATAAAGTTAACGATTCGCTTGTGTGAAGCAGTGTGGTCATCGGAAATATTGCCGGCAAAATTGGACGTTCGCCTCATTTTGAAAAAGCTTTGAATATAAAATGTTGTGCGCCTAACAAAAAGCTGCGTATGTGTGACAACATATTTAACTGCTTCTTCGGTCTCCTCATGGTCTCCAACTGAGGTTTCTTTTGCATTACACCAAAGCGACGCTTGAGAGTAGAAGCTACCTGCATCGAATCGACGAAGACCAAACACTTGGGGTCAACCCAGGTATTCCCCACTGATAGACTACAATTAGCCTAACTTCAGCATTAATAAACAACAAAACGTGCAGCACTGAATTTTTATTTTGAATTATTGAACGGTTGTAAGTTTGATAGTAATTTGAAAATACCAGCCAGTAACTTGAAAAAAGAGCGTGAGATCATACTGTATTTCGACTAGATTTGTCAGTAACTCTGTACGTCAGCCTCTAGCATAGTGGTTTTCAACCTTTTTTGCATCGCGACCCACTAGAGCAACCCACTATAACCCAACGACCCTCATCTAAAACTCGAATAAACCAAATGTAATGCAGCTGTGTACATAAAATATCTTCTCGCGATCGACTTGGCACTACAACTTCGCTTTGACTCTAGGCCTGAGCTCACCAAACGGAAAAAACAATCTTATCGGCAGAAAGGAACAAAATAGCCTGCAGCTGAACAGTCACAATCTTTCAAATATAAAATATGCCAATATCGCAGATTTTAAACATGACAAACCGATCAAATGTGATGTTTCTGAAACACGCTATTGTTCATCATCATGGAACTGATAAACATTAAACTTACCAAGATTTCTTTGGCCCCTTGCAAATCTTTACAGCTGTCATGTTTCATTATCAGTTTGTGTCAAGTAATCACCAGGCAAGAACAGATCGATGACAAAACCAACTTCATTATCTGAATGCAGTGAATAAGCGATAAGTGCAAACATTTCCAGTGTGTACATTTGTTTTTAATTTAATTTGGTACAAATTTCACCTATAAAAGCAGCTTAGGAGTTTTTGGATATCGTACAAACTGACAACTGCAAAATATATCAGGAATGTGCCATATTTTTGATATCTGCCAAATTTTTACATCTACGAAGCAAAAAATATTCATGCCAAGCCGCTTCAAAATACGTACATCAGATTCTAGATTTTTGGTATATAAATATGCCCGTAGGTAGCAATGAGCACTACAGAGATATCGATAGTGAAAATGATTCGGCATTATTACGCAAGAATGGCATGAAAAGCAAAAAGTAAAGGCACGTTTGAAAAGTTTTTAATCCGGCTTGGAATTGAACTTACCTGAATACAGTACCAGATAAATTTAGGCATACGCAGAAAAACGCAGTGGCAACGTGGGCGTAGTTTTCCAAACAGGGCAATCTGAGCATCAAAAAGCATGCTATCTTGACGTTGCTATCACAAACAGGTATTTTACTGTGACTTACTGTTTTCAAAGGTGTAGTTTAGCTTTAGCATTTGGTGATTGAACTCCCGTCACTTGGATATACTGCGTTCGCCCTTCTAATTCCTCATCTAATCTCGAAGTTTCGTCGAAGTTTGGCATTAAAGTTAGTCTGAGTAAACAACTGCTGCTGTCAAGATTGGTCGGAGGTAAGGTGAGGCAAAATGGCAGTATTTTTTACCTCCGCCTTTTCTTGTTACCTCGTATTCCTTCAAAAATGCGCTGACATTACTGACAACGTTGTCTTAAGCCATAGAGGTACATCAGCGTATAGTTTCATAGATCTATACAGTCTTACGTTAGTATTGTACAAAACCCTTACCGGAATCATGCGATTAGCCTGCTTCTGTATCAGATCTACTTCAGGTTACGGTAAAATTCAAAACTAACTGGAAAAGGTGAAATCACTTTCGTAACTCTTTTACTTCTGCATTTCTATGCTCATCTGGTTTACAACGCTCTAACGCTCCATGTGATGGTGTAGCACTGTAGCACAAAACTGTCACGAGAGAGTTATTTCTGCTGGATTAAAAATCTACAAAACTTTAAGTCTGACCTAATTCTGCACTCCTAACCTAACACGAAACAACTCTTCCAACCACACGCAAGGGATTTAAAATGTTTTTTGTCACTTTTCAAAAAGCTGAAAATGTGAAAGTTAAAAATGGTATTTCTGGTTTTCCGAAAAGTGTTCGTATCATTTTGGACTTGGTGTTAAGCTTAAGTGGCAGTATGTTTCGCAATATGTTTAAATTGCAATTTACGCGATAATATTGCAATATTTTCAGCTGCACCTAGCCGCTGCAGCATTAGAAGGATTGAAGACAATTAAAAATGTCAAGAGGCATCGCTCATCCAAATACGATTCCCACGATCTTTCGTGAGATCAAATGCGACCTAATGGTTTGCTTCACGATTCAAAGTTGCTTTTTAATTTATTCCTTTTATCAATAAAAAATTATATAACTACTACTCACCGCATTGTTCCCTGCAGCAGTGGGCAGGTGTTGGTATTGTGCATGTGTGTGTCGTTGAAATGCAGCGATCTTGACTTTTTCTAAGGAATGCCTCAAAATCAAAGACGACTACGCAGAAAGCACTAGTGGTCGAAAGTAAGAACTAGCTGGGGTTCAAATTTCCATCTGAGGCCAGCCTTTCAAGCGAAGGCTCATTTCTAACTTGACTGCCCCCGCGTGTAGAAAGGTTGTTACGCTGTAAAAACGCCTGTTTTGTAAATACAGTGCATCTTGGTAAGTACCTCTTTAGCAAACCATATACTCCCTGCTGTGACGTGGGCGGTCTAATAAAGTCCATTCTGATGTAGTTTCTGTTATTCATCAGTGTAGCGCTTTTTAACCGGGTGAACGGTTCGTCCCAGGACGAAAGAAATTTTTGCGAGGGTGAATGAAGGAAGAGGGTTGAATGAAACTTCTGTTCCTAATTTTTTGTATCCTGCGGAAACGTACATTTGTTTTGTTTGTTTGCCCAACACATATCAGCATTCGTGAATAAAATGGCGAACTTCAAGCGCTCTAACTTTACTTACCAGCAGTCAGCAACTTATCACTTCAGAAAAACTGTACTGTGGTGCAATTAACTGTGTCTATTACGTAATGAGGATAGATATCACCAAGAGTTTTGTTCGCTCGAGTGATCTGATGGAGTCTCTGCTGTACTTTGCATGAGCGTCCTGTACTCCTGTGCGAAGGTATCTGTTAGAATCGCAGTACTTTCGTAAGTTTCATTCTAAATCTTGAGGGAAAACTAGAGACACCTGAACACTCATCAGAGTAGCCTTATCAGTCGAAGTGCAGGCTTTAGAAATCGAAGTACAGGAGTAGCCTCTACGTGATATTTGTTTGATGCCGATTTGGTATTGATTCCAACATCTAATACGCGTTTATATCTCATGTAATTCCTGCAGAATGTCTAAGAAATACGTACAAGAAAAGTAAATCTATAGATGAAATCGATCAGGAAAAGCCAACTTCATCAGCTGCGGAGCTTAATGAACCAGGTTTAAAAAGGATGGTTAGCGTCGAGAATAAGCTCCTCTCAAACATTAAACAACGAAAGTGGGATGATGATTAATATTAAGTGTGGATTTTTTCTTCCTGAAAGTGAAGAATCGATCCATGAGACGTCTACTCAATGTTTGTTTTGCAATGTTAAATATAGCAACTAGTTTTTGTCTCCTTCAAAACTGCGGAGTCGTTTACAAAACAAGCACGGCCTTCATCAGAACAACTCCCATCAATTTTTGAAGCAACAGCACGAATAATTGTGCAAACAGTAAAATTCCCTCCATTCATCAGTCGTAAATGACTCCGCTAGTGAAGAGTCTCTTCTCCCTTCTCTTTTCAAATAGAGCATGTGCTGATGAAACAAAAAACATTTTGCGAAGGTGAGTCGGCAATCAAACCATGTTTGATGATCGTAGTCAATTTGCTGCATGGAGGAAAGCATACTGTGGATAAAGCAGAGCAAATACCGTTGTCATACAATAAACATTCGATGTACTATGATTATATTGCCACATCGGCCATACATTTACAATACGCAGGGGTGCACAACCTTTTCGCTATTGCCGGCCGTATTAGGTGTATTTTTATGAATTACAGCCGTCAGTGAGTTCAACATATTTTAATTTGTTTTAACTGCTTCTGTTCTGCTTCCACACACTAAGTCTATCACCTGCTTCCACGCGTCTGTTTGGCCATCTTTCTACTAAGTGTCTTCATACACGGCAGAAAAGAATTTATACTCATGCACGGGCGCCATAACATATATTTTAAGTTATATGGCCGCATACATTTTTATCTAAGGCCGCACGTTGTGCAGCCCTGTAATAGCGTAAATGGGAATGCAGCAGTCGATGGCAAGGGTGAAAGAAAGCGACAAACACTGCATCAGTGGTGTCAGCAAGCCTGGGAATGACCAATTTGAAAAGCATCGAGAAACTGCTTTGCTCATTGAGTTAAACCGTAACAAATGTGCAATATCTCTGTAGAAATTTTCAAATAGTTTGGCTCTAATTTTACGTGTACCTGCGCTGAAGTGATATTTCTTGGAACCCATCAGCGATTTACCGTCTAAGTTTATTGAAACTGGTCATAAATTTTGTTTGGAGAAACGTTGCTTCGTAGAAACAGTGATAGCGGTTCGCAAGTACCGTTGACATTGCGGGAGGTAACCACATACAGTAGATCCGCTTGGAGCCATTGGCGCAGCGACAAGATATCGATGAGCGACGGTCGATCGCCTTTCGGCAACTCTTCAATACATGCGGCTCATACCTTTCGCTTCTAGCGAGCGAATGACAAAAACAACAAAACTTGCAGAATCATGTATGCAGACAGCTGCTAGACGGTCTTGTGCTTCACGGCGCATGGCGCTTTGTATTTGGAGATACATACAAAAACAGAAATGTTGCTGTGCGGCCAGTAGAACTGACTGGTAACGGTCGCTATCTGCTCCAGGTTGGAAGTCGAAATCAGGTAGAGTAGATAGGGAGACTAGACGTTTCAGCAGATTGATTCAACTGGCGAAGATCATTATCATGATGCACATTTTCCTGCATAAATACTTTACGAAAAGTTAGTGTTCAATAGACAGCGTCCATGACAATGCTGGCGCTGTTGAGTTGTTCATGTACAAACGAGAAGCTGGCTAATTATAAATAAGAACTGCTGAAAAGAAGAAAGAAAGTTTTAAAATGAACGTGGTAAGCCATGTCACAAACTGTGTAAGGAACGATGGAAAGGATGAAGTGAACTTGTTTCATAAAACATTTCTGTCCCCAGAATATCTAATTGCGGAAGTATGCTGAACACTGCAAGTTTGTGAGTGTACGGGAAGGAATTCGATAACAGTGGTGTTTAGTGTGTAATTCTGTTTGAAATTGTTGTTACTTTTATTCACACAATGCATCAAGAACAGTTGGTGCTTAGGAATTTCGATGTAGGTCTCAGGCTATCCTTCTTAGTGTTCCCACCAATGGAAATGACATTTTGAATGCTTTGTAAATTGTAAGTAATCTTGCGTTCGATTTCGAAAGTAGTCATTAACCGCTAGAAATGCAAAATAAGCGGTGTCTCCTGCACGAGGATCCTTCACAATTTTGTTGATGCATAATCCAAAAACTGAAGTATGTGACATCTTTTGGTTTCATGCTTGATTTTCTGTAGTATCTTATTGAACATTCTAGAAATTTTAAACTTGGTGGAACTAGGCTTTTTCTTCTCACTTAGACTCATGTTAAGCCTGACCTTAAAATTCTGCTTGCCAAATGTCCTTTTTTGGACTCAAAGACAACATCTACTTTATGGGAAAGGCACATCAGTGCTGAAGATATAGTTGCCGTCTCTGTCTGGGGTGGCTCAGTCGTTATCGGGTTCACTGGGCTTTTTATTCTATGCACTAAATTTTTTGAAAATTTAGCATTTTCGCAAGCTTTGTCAGCTCAACAAAAGCTAGAGAAGCAACACAGCTGCTAAGAACTTAACAAAATCTGCGAATGTAAAGGTGAAAATCACTTTGGCGATTTTGCTGCAGTTGATACTTCTTTGTTGTGAGGCAAACTATTTTAATAAGCATTGAGTAATTGCAATTTCATTGAAAGTTAACAGAACGTGCTATACCAGGACCCTTTATAGAAAGCACAGAAAAGTGACTATAACAATTGTATCTTTGTGAGGGCAATATATTGTAAGGTAAAGTGCCTATTCTATTGCTATGGAAAAAAACTCATACCAAAAAAATTATCTTCACCGTTTGTTTGAAATATTTGACATCGATTACATTTTGCCTGAAAAAGTGTTATTTTTGGTTTTCAAGCGAAGAATGAAGCAAAGTGTGAAATAAAAAATTTTGTTATTTGTAAAACTGCACATCGCAAGAATCGTTGTTGCTATTTTATAGTTCATTGCTGACCTACTGTATTTAGCTTTTTTATATTGCTCAGTTTCTTTTAATTTGAAGGTAGGGCGCTAGGTTCGCAATTATTTAATCCAGTCATGTTCATTACATCGGTATATACAAAATATCAATCGATAAAAATTGTCAGGGCTGATCATTGATCGAATTGTTACATGAAATCCATTTCTGCCCCAAACTTGACACATAGCTCTCTGTTATGAAAATTATAAACTTCTGCTATATGAAAGAATGAAATGCACAGCTATCTGAAAAAATATTCAAGGATAAACCTCAACTTTTTAATACGTAAAACACCATCTGGTACATCCATCTGCTCTTTGTAATGCGCATTTTATTAATATTTTCAACGGCTTCCTACATAAAGCTAACGTTTCATGAATCAGTTGAAAATCAAAGTTTCGGTGAATGAAACTAAATAATACCTTTGCCTTTTTATAATCTTCAGTCCTGAGACCGGTGAGTAGTGATGCTGTTGTTTGAGAAGAGATATTAGCAGGGGCGCTGGAACAGCATAAAGAAAAGGGAGACAGTAAAAGAGTTAAGGGTAATGGAAACTTAGAAAAAACAAAATAATCGTTGCGAGTTATGCTTGTTTCTGTTCAGCAACAATGTTGGCCTCAAAAGTAAAAACAGAAATTATAGAAAACCATTCTGAATTTTCTGATGGGTGCGCGAATCAGGGGCGCAGCCAGGATTTTTCTAAGGGGGGGGGGCTGAAATTATGGAAGCAAAAGCTATGAAAAGGAAAAATTGCTTGTGATATGAATAGCCAGGAAAGCACATATATTGTGGATAAACAGTTGATTGTACTCACCACGAAACCTGGGGTCCCTCCAACTAAACTGCCATCTTGTTTCTCTGATATTCTTTCATGA
>Ga0210059_1008055_pt1 | contig 16693 bp, 15 predicted proteins | sample Ectturendosymbi2_FD_188042 | JGI IMG/M metagenome (GOLD analysis project Ga0210059, IMG submission 188042) | Ecteinascidia turbinata endosymbiont from Florida, USA - Sample 2 (SPAdes) (version 2) | ecosystem: Host-associated > Tunicates > Ascidians > Unclassified | place: Key West, Florida...
AAACTAAGAATGGTATAACCGAAAGATAAACTAAGTGGGGGCCCGGTTTTTATATTTAGCGTGGCATTCGCCCCTCCCCTGCACCCCCCGTCAGTTACGCCCCTGTCCGCCAACCAGTCTGGTTGTGAAGTTTACTTGTTGTAGGGTCGAGCAGGGCTCGTCATCCCGACGATGTGTTTGCAGGTTGTGGAGAAGTTGTTGTGCCGGAAGAGGAGCTTGGAAAGTCAGTTGACTGAAGCTCAGAAACGTGACTGTGAAATCGCAAAGGAATTGGAGCAGATACGCGGGGATCGACTGGCTATGCTTCGGTAAACAACAAGAAATGCTTGAATGAACTTGTTCACACTGATTCCTGTTTTTTCCTGTAGCTTGTTAGTTTGATCGCAATATCATGTGTATCGGGTGTTCCGGTGTCATTCATTAAAAGGATAATCTGACAAAAGGCTAAGAAGAATCGAAAGGGGACTCCTCTTGGAGTTTTAAACTGTGGAGTTTAAACTAAGTGTTAAACTCACAATCCTCTTGGACTTTTGAACTATGTAAATTAATAAATGTTTCTAAACAATCCTCTTGGAGCTTTAAACTCTGGAGTTTTTGAACGAGAAAACAGAAAGGCCAAATTAATGTCAAACTTCCCGGAGTATTTTTCATTCAGTGTCTTTTTATATAACTTACTTTTTGTCAATATAGCTACGTCTTGTTTCAGATTCCTTTTCACATCGTTTCATGCTCCTTGCGTGAGGTTGTCTTCTAGAACAGTGGTTCTCAAATGGGGGTGTGCAAAGGTGGTCTATGGGATATAAGAATTTTTTGACCAAATTTTAAGTGTGTCCGTAATAAAATTTTAACGAAAAGGTACATCGGTAGATTTCAAATTGTTGTGCTCATGATTACAGGCAAGGTGTACTTGATAGACAAAATATTCCCCAGAGGGTGCATCATTGAAAGTTGAAGCTCTGCTCTAGAAAAAAGGAAACTTCCGAAGGATTTGAGTATTTTTTCGTTTAAATGATGAATACTATTTCGTTTAAATGATGAATACTATTTCGTTTGAATGATGAGTATTATTTCGTTTAAATGACACTTCGATGCATTTACTTTTGCAGAGGCAGCATCGGAAATAATACGTCATCCGAGCATTACCATTCTGCTGATGGCCTCTCGTTCAACACAAGCAATTGCACGCACAGTACCCCCACCCCTAAATCGAACCCCACGCTCACCCCCACTCCTGCACGCCCCACCGGAGCCGCCAGCCTGTCTGCCGACTCCCCGCAACTGGAATCTGACGTCAGAAACCGATCCGGACGTCACGCAAGAAGGAACTCGCTACAGCGAAGCGAAGTGAAACCTGAAAAAGCAAACCACGTGACCACGGAGAACGAGCCATTCCCGGTGGCGTCCAACTCGAGTTACTTCAATTCAACCTTTGACCCCAACAACGGATCAGAAAGGTCGCGACCAAAGCCTGGACGCACTGAAACTTCTGTTGACGACATAATGCAGAAATATTTGAAAGATGCACGCAACGACGGCGAGGTTACGTCATCAACAAACGTAAAGCTAGTCAAAATGGAGGTTTGTTGAACGTATATTCTAGTTTTATTAGACAAGGATAAGTTGTAATGGGTCACCTGATAAACCTGGTGACAAGCGTCTGTGCTTGGTCGGGTGTTTAGGTCACAGCTATAAATACGTGCGCGTTTACGCATTTCTCACTTGTGACCTCGGTTGACCCACGTTTGGGACACAAGTTGCTGAGTCATTTTGACTCGAGCAGCATTTGCACTTGCATCATTTGAACGCTGTGCAGCCATAGATGTTTGTGAACAGACAAGTTGATTGTTAATCTATGCTTCGTTGCTCCAGGCCTGAAAATCGCTCGTGCGTGACGGGCGACATTGAGTGTAAGTGTTATCTGAAGCAGCGAAAGTGTTCGCGTTTCATTTTGTCGTACACTCAGTGTTTCACCTTCATTTTCTCGACCAGGACCCAACAGACGCCAGCCTGTCATCTGATTTCGAAGTCTCCTCAACAACGAATGTTGAAAATGACTTTCGGTAGGTGATTCCCCGCAAACGGGAATGTGGTGCCGAGCGTAAAATTGTGCGATTTCAAGTTGTGACTGGATTTCGATTCCTAAGCGTTGTTGCTGGTGGACATGTTTTGAAAGACAACGATAGAAGCAGATACTGTACATCTCTCAAACTTGTCACTACCAACCTGGTTTAAATTTTGTGAAAAATCGCAACCTCTCAGCAAACGGCGTTTATTTTATCTGACTTCCCTGTAAACGTGCGAGTTTTGCAACTTTTTGCAACTCGAATCCTGACGGTGTGTGTGAAAATACTCGGGCTGCTTGTAGACAGTTCCGATTGGTCATACTTGGTGATAACCGCGCCAGCGCAAAGGGTCATCAGGATATTATCTCAAGTCATCTGAAGACGTGATGATTAAATGTGACGCGACAGTGAGCCATTGTGACGTCGATTACGTTTGGACAGGTGCGCCGCGGCGGCGGACGTGAAGCCCGTCATTCCTCCCCTCCCTGAGCAGAAAGCGAACAGGCGTGGCGCGCCATCGCGCGGGAAGACGAAAAAGAAAAAATCGAAGTAAGGAGAAATGCACTTTGCCTTCTTAAACCGCCAATCAAAGGGTACAGCCCTGTGGTGATGTGCTTACACACAGTGCATTAGGCTTTCGTTGTTTTTCTTTAAGATTTGCAATTGTTTCTGTGTTTGTGTTGATAGAGTTCTTTTTCTCGGTTGAAGGTCGAATTTCTTTGAATGACCGAAAGAAATTTAGTCAATTCGGTCGTAATGTCCGAAAATATAGGCTAGTGCAGAGGTGGGCGACCTTTTTCGCACTGCGGACCCGTTTCAGCCTGGCATTATTTTGCGGACCGGCTCTCAATGAAATAAGGAATGTTTGGCACATGCATATTTACTACAACTCGTAAGTCATCATTGCAGTGATGCAATGAGAGATCTGGGCTTGCTTTGCAGCAACAAGATGCTCCGACCTGTAGGGCTTGTGGTCCAATGGCACCAGGAGTGTGTGATCCTTATGTCAGTCGTTTCAGTCACTCTTGGACCAATTTGGCCTTGGTTTCGCACGGCCCGGCAACAATTCCACGGACCGGTGCCGGTCCAGGTCCGCGGTCCGGTGTTTGCCGACCCCTGGACTGGTGGATGCTGTTACGGCGAGTTTTAATACTATCATGGGACAAATGACCGAAATGTCTCAGAGAAAAAACAAACAAGTATTGATTCGTTACCCAAAACAAATGCCACAGAAAATATCGCTTGCCGTTCCTTCGCTTAAGTAAGTTTGGAGCCCAGCGTTGTTTCTTTATTCACGTCTCTCATCATTCGCAACATTCATTGTGTGATTCGTCGACTTTCCAGAGATTCTCGCTTGGCGTCCTTGGACAAAGAACAACCGAACGCGAGTGACGCAACTTGGTCATGGGTCACTGCGCACAGCGGCGTGTCGTCGAATTCCGACGACCGTCTGCCCTCGTCCTGCCCGGACTTAACAATTTCAGGTTGATCTGACTTTCCCATCGTAGCGAGTGTTATGTTCCCCAAACCGTGCTCAATACTTATTTTTTCGTCCCGTCTGTCTTGATCTCTGCCCGATCGCGTCAAATCGAACAATTTGACGCAACGCATTTGTTTTGGCGACGGCCTATTATTTCGTAAACAAGCAAACAACGTTTTAGCATTTCAGTAGTATCGCAATGCCAGCTTGGAAAGAAAGAGACGAGATATGGTCGCTCTTGTCGCGTGTTTCGCTCAAAGATGAAATAGCGCTTTTTATTTTTGTTATTTCTGGGCTTGAACGGCCAACGCCGCTTAAAATTATAAACGTTTGTGTCCACCAGTCTGTTGTGTGTAACGACCGGTGTGTCGTGTGTGTCGAACGGTGTGTCGTGTGCTGTTAAGACCATTAAAGACCCTGCTCGAAGCACGAAACCGTCTGCACAGAAGACCCTCATTTTTCCAAGTCGTTCGCTGTCTCGCTGTTTGAACTTTGTTATCCCGCGTCATGCTGTGTTGCTTGTTCCAGAACATGATAAATGTCAACAACACGTTTTTCGCAACCAAGCCGGGGTTGCTAAAACAAGATGTTTTTCACTGAAAAGTAAAACTCTGTTGCCATCGAATAATGTTGTCGTTGACTGAATATACGTTGTGTTTTTTACCATTCCAAACAAAATTTCTGAAAGAAAACAAATGTTTTTTCGTCTTTCTTTTGTATGAACCTGATCTTAATCAAAAGCCAACCTTAACTCGTCAATGTCATTCACTGCGATCTTCTTCCCCCTCCGCAGAGGCTCTGGATCGTTATTCATCGGTGCAAGAGCCGCATGATGGCGCCATCGTCTGTATGGAAGTGGTCGGTCAAAGGTTGATTGTGTCTTGTTCGAAGGACTCGACTGTTCGCGTTGGAGACGTTGAAACGGGTGAGATTCGACTCGCCTGAGAACTTATATCGTTTCGACCCGAGTATTTGCTTGCAGTCTTCTTCATTTAATCGCTTAAAAGGCTTTCATGAACCAAGCGGTTTAAGTTTCAAAACTAAGCTGCTTTGGTCTTCTGTACGGTCGGTCAGAAAATGATTATTGCTTGTCAAACCGTTTCAAGATGTATCTTTTATCTGCGTTCCTTTATACACACTTCTGCTTATAATAAATTTGTTGTAAATGTTTGAGATGAGAAAAAAACACTCGAAAAAATAGATTTCTTCATCAGATTGCTCTGAGCTGTTTTTTTCGCCGAGAGATTTCGGTCATTTTTTTGCTGAGACATTTTGGTCACAGTTATTAAAACTCGCCGTAACAGTGTTCACTAGTCTATACTTTCGGACATTCTGACCGAAATGACTTAATTTTTTCGGTCATATCAAACAATTTTCGGTTTAAGACCGAAAAAAGAACAAGTCCCTGGGCCCCAAGTCAAAGCTTTATTTAATTCGTAGCATGCGCTAAGTTTTGCTGTTCTTCGCAAATCTCAAACACAAGTCCATTTCATTCTCAGTCAGCAACATTCGCCGATGCTTGGTAAACTCTAAACTGCTTTGTTCCAGGTCAGACTATCGGTGTATATATCCTTCAACAAACACCCGTTGCAGCACACGTCATACGGAGCGCTTGTTACGACACAAGTTCGGTTGATGCGTCACAATCGTTCAGCATTCAACTTTTTGTGGTGTGCGACCACGAGAGGCCAGAGAAGCCCGTCTTTTCCCATTCGCGCGTGTCAAAGATAGAGATCCCTTTTCGGGTAAATTGCTGCTTGTTTATCTTTGATCTCGATCGTGGGGTTTTGACCCACGCGCACTGGGTGTGTGGGGGGAGGGTGAATTGTGATGGGAAGATATCATCGAATTGAAAATCTTCATAGATAAGCTCTGTCAATTTTAAATGTAAATTGAAAAACATCGGACTTGCTGAGAAGCTGTAGGTGGCGTAGAAATATAAACCTTTGGTCGACCACCGGTTTTTGTTCTAATCCAAGGGCTCCCAACCTTTCTCTGAACATGTACCCCTTCAGCATTTCCACACACGAGCATGTACCCCTAAAATTTCTCATGACAAACTGCTTTGTCACGACTAATCGGTAATGATATATTTAACAATAAGTATGTGATGATTTTTGGAAGTAATATTCACTGATATATGTATAAATATTTGGAAATAAACAATGTGTAAATATATTTACCCCTTCTATTGCTGACCGCAAATGTAACCCGAGGTTGGCAACCCCTGTTGTAACTGTTTGTTGGTGGTTCCCGTCTGGCGAAGGTGAGTTAATTATTCTGCCACTTGCAATAACCAGGACGTGATGCAAGTGGGAAGAAATTGTTGAAAGATGAATAACGTTTTTAAAGGCTTGCCGAAATCCCACAGTCTTTTGCGCTTTGTTTGGACTTTCATGTTGCGCGGACTGGTTATTTCGTAGTAGTTGCAATATACTTTGATTGTTTCGTAATAGTTGCTATACACTTGTATCTGGATTGAACGGCATCGTCTTGGTAACGATCCCGGCCGGATCTTTCCACAACAACTTGCACTTTTCATATCATGTCGCGCAGATCTCCGGCCCGGACATCACGGCCAACAGGGACTGGAAACTGTCCAAGTTGTTTGAATACTTTTCTCCCATTCTTTGTGTCCACCAATCAAGTTCGGGACATTTGTATCTGGGAACCAAGAATGGGAGAGTTTTGGTGTTTGACTGCACGAAAGTAAGTTTTTGATATTTTGTTTGGTCTTGATGATGTAGCTAGGAGAAAGTTTCGATATGTAGCTTTCTAATATACATTAAGTCCCTCTATTCGGACGTTTGCCTTGTCACTGCCTTGACAAAAATGTCATTTTCAAAAAACATTTTCTCCTTCGGAAGAAAGCATTACTAACATGTAATCCAGGACCTTCGCTAATATCTTTGTAGTTGTCTGGATGCGACTGAAGATGCGTGTGCCAGTTATCACTTATGCCAGTGTCATAGTGTTGTATTGCTTTCCATGTGTGTCGTTAATAATTTCCATATGTGTTGTTATGCTTTCCATGTATATTGTTATGATTTCCATGAATTGTTATGTTTTGCATGTGTGTTGTTATGCTTTCCACGTGTGTTGTTATGCTTTCCATGTGTTGTTATGCTTTCCATGTGTTGTTATGCTTTCCATATGTGTTATGCTTTCCATGTTCTTTCGTCAAATTTTCTGGCCATTTTCGCCGAATCACGTTGCATTCCCGGAAAAGTTGATGGAATGGAAATCTCCACACCCGCTACCGAACCACCGAATCCCCCCCTTTTACCAAACTAGTCAAAGTCACCCCAGTGCTGTTCTTGCTCCATGAAACTGTTGACACTTGTCGGCAGTTTCGCTTCTGTCGTTTCTGTCGAAGCAGTTGATTTTTTTTAAGTTCCTACTGATGGGGGGGGATTCTGACCGCTGTTAACCTTTGAACTCAGGCGCAGCTGGTCGAGACCCTTGATTGCCACTCGCCCCACGCCATACATTGCCTGGCAACGGGCCTGGACGGCGCGAGGCCGATCCTTTGCAGCGGCGCCAGCGACTGTCGCGTGTCGGTCAGGGACGCCCAGGACGGATTGCTGCTGAAGATGTTCAAGGGACATACCAAGACGGTCAACGCGGTGCAGGTACGAGCGGTTTGTTCGTTTTTAACCATTCCTCCTATCGCAGGCACTCCTGTCTTCACACAATCGTGCGGTTGCGGACGACGCAGGTCGATTATGACGCAATACACGCTGCATGGTCTTAGCTCAGGTGTCTCCAAACTTTTTTGTCAGAGGGCCACGTTACTTACAGAAATGCGCTTTGTCAGAGGGTGTTACTTACAGAAATCGATGTTACTTAATGTTACTTACAGAAATCACGTTATGTTACTTACAGAAATCAATGTTACTTAATGTTACTTACTTAATGTTACTTACTTAATGTTACTTACAGAAATCAGAGGGCCACGTTACTTACTTACAGAAATGCGCTTTGTCAGAGGGCCACGTTACTTACATAATGTGATTGTTTCGGGATCTGTTACATTGTACCAAATAAACAGAAACAAATATTGTTTTTTCATCACTAACAAAATGCCTTTCCGGCCCGATTGGGCCCGCGGGCCGTAGTTTGGTGACCCTTGTCTTAGACAACCGCAAACAGCGTTTTTCGGGCAAAGGACGTGGTGACTTGGCCGCAGAAAACGAAATTCAGCAAATCTTGTTGTCAAGCGGTTGCCAGGGCAGCAGCGTCTGCGAGAAGGGCGGGGGAGGAGAGATTCGCAAAGAACGGCGTTCATCGCCGATAAAGAAGCGCACCTGCTGATGCAGCTGCACTGATGGAAATCTCGCACCGTCCCGCCCTCCCCCCCACGCGACGCAGCTGCCACGGCAACGCGGAGGACGTTGTTGGCGGATGACGACCTTTTTCAGATCGCGCGCGTGGCTGCGACGTCGCCGTCGCGTTGAGTTGATGGGAGGTTCGGTGTCATCGCTTCGGATCACTTCCTGTGCGAGTCAACTCGGGTTAATTGTCGCGCGCGTGATTGACAGCGCTTTCGCGGGCTTTGTTACGTAAGCAAGGATCGCGCGATGAGTCAGCGCACGAGCAACGTCGCTTGGCACAAGAACGTCTGTTTCAAGAACTTTTCTGCGGCGCCTGTGGTTTGAGTGGAAACGGTTGGGGGTACTTTATCGCAGCAAATACGGTTGGGGGGTACTTTATCGCAGTAAATGCGGTTGGGGGGTACTTTATCGGAGTAAATACGGTTGGGGGGTACTTTATCGCAGTAAATGCCGGCGTTGGGGGATGCTTCGTCGCAGGCATCATTGATAAAATTTATAGAAAACGCTACTTTTTATGGTAAGTTTGATAAAACATGGTACGTTGCAGTGGTCTTGGTATCAACCGTGCTGACATGCTGCGCCGGTGCCCTGGCCCTGTCAGTGTGGGCCTGCGACACCCTTTGAAACATGTTAAGAGCCAGAGGGTTTGACCATAAGGAAATGCGCAATAATTTTTTTGAACATCAGCGCGAAATTGAAACGACACGAGTTGTTTGCTTCTTCTTCGCTGCCGGAAACGACTTCATTCGGGGACCTAAGCAGGTTCCTCAGTGATCACCGCTTGATTGGAAAACATCGGTTTGAGAAAACTCTAAACTATGGTGCCCAGCAGCTACAACAGCGCAAAGTTGGTTCCTGTACTGCCGCAGTTTCATGTTGATCCCTCATTGCCGGTGTTGGGATGTGTTTCTAGTTTTGTCATGTCGTTTAAAAGTGAATGCATCTTGTCAATTATGACATCACACAACCCGTCACAAACAACTTACTAGACCGCCTCGCTGTATTTCGTTTCCCTCGCAAACCACTGATGTTGTGTGCTCCGCTAATCAAGAACATTGTGACAATTTCCAAGCACTTTCCTTCAGACCTCATTGATACTTTCTGCGCCGTCTACCCTGTGCAGCAGGCGGCCATATTTGTTGGCATGCCGAGAGGGAGGTCGTTGCACAACTCTGTGGTGTCCTGCCGGAGAGGGCTTGTTTACTGGAAATTTCTTTGCGCTGGCGCCACTTCCCCATCTAGTGGCGATCAATGAAGTCAAATAACCTCCGCTGCGTGGCGCACGTGTTGGCTTCGCTGTCGGACATGAAACTACTGCGCGAATCGTAATTAAATTGTTGCCTCAACCATGGAGAAACCATTTGGCAAGCCGGGATAGCCACGTTAGTGTGATCATTGTCGTAAAGGGTCGAGGGTCACGTGAAAATGTGATCAGCTTGACTCGATTTGAAAAACGCTGTGTGCTGTTGCCACATAAAAGCTCAGTGTGTTGTAAAATAAAAGCGCTATCTCACTTTTCAACCAAAATGCAAATCTGCGAATGCCTATACTTCACAACGATACGCTTGACTGACTAACTGTGCGATACCGATGCCGATTGGTTGTTTTGCGCGAGTCACGTGACACGTTTTTGCATTTTACAAACCCGCTGACAGGCGCACGTTGTTTGACAGTTGAAGGGATGCTTCCTGTACAGCGCATCATCTGACCGGACTGTGCTGGTCCACAACGTGCGATCCGGCGAAGTGATACACAGGTAGGTTGGGGGGGTTCGCTTGGTCAGTATGGACGCTTTGTTCTGTGCTAGGCTGCCTGTGTAATGTTCAACATCGATAGTTTGCAAACTGCAATTTGCGACCGTGAAACACTGTATATATTTGCAGTTATCCAATCAAACATGACCTCAATCATGCTGTTGCTGAAATGTAAAATCTTTTGGGATTTTACCTTTTTCTAGTTGTTGACAATGTTCATTTCTTCCACCATGTTTTTTCTGTCCAACGCTTCGATTTATTCTTCTCAGGTTCCTTGGTATGCACGGTGGCATTGTGAGGTCACTGATCGTTTGTGACGCAGCGATTGTGACGATTTGCCAGGATAAATGCGTCCGAGTTCTTCAGCCGGAGGTAGGTGTTGGCCACGGCAGCGTCTGGTGCTTGTCTTTCACCCATATTTTTTCGCCCCCCTCCCTTCGACGATATAATGACGCATGCTGTTCACGTAAGTTACATATTTCTGGAGTCACGGCTAATCCTCTGTTGACAACATTGTTGCCGTTAAAGGACAAGGGTTGTTTGTAGGGTTAATTGAGAACCATACCTGGTATTGTTGAATCTGGGTTGCCAACCTGTTTTCACCAGGAAAAGCCAGATAGGAGTTTTAAATGCATATACACATAAAACAGGAATAAACAAACACAAAAGAGACATTAAAACTCGTCAGAAACATCGATATAATACAATTCCACTCTTTTGAAGCATATTCTTTGCTCGTAATTACACTGTCGTGCATTTGTTTCTTAGCGATTGCATTGATCAGCTTTAGGGCAAAACTACATTTTTTTTCAATATTCTGTGCACCCTGCATGGTTATTGACTCCTTCTAGAAGAGACTTGTAATGAATAAGCAGCTCGTTTTTCCACAGCCACAGCCAAGCCTTTCAGACTGAAAAAATCCAGATTTTGTCTGGCTTTTTTGATTTCCGAAAAAAACCAAAGGTGTTAAAAAATCCAGAATTTCAAAATCAGGCTTCAAAAAAGCCAAATTGGCAATCCTGTGTTGAATGTATTGGCTCATGAGCTGAAATCTAAGAACGTCAACTTTGAACGTATTTTCTTCGTATGCAACGCACGTTTGTCACATTGCAATTCAGTCGTAGTCATTTGCAAACTGAAGAGAGCTTGATAGTCGTTCATATTCTGCATCTATTTAGCATTTTGTTTGTGCTAATTCAGTAAAAACAATAATTTCTCTCCACTTTTGCATCGTCTTGCAGCCGTGCAGAGTCAGTGGTCCTTTAAAACCAACATCAAGCTTCCCATTCGCTCTGTGCTTGCATCACGTGACTTGCTGGAAGGACGGGATTGGTGCGATTCTACCAATAGCATGCGTTGGTTGCACTGATGGCAAGATGCAGCTCGTGCCCTTGACACAGCTCGTGAAGAAAGATGATAACATCACGGTAATCCGTTTTTGTAGTGTGTTTTGCAGACACGGTACATATTTGTAGCGTCCTTTACAGACACGGTACACATTTGTAGTGTGTTCTTGTGCCATCATCAGAATGAATTGCCACAAAACCCGCCACAACGATGGTTCAGGAGATCTTCGTTTCCATGGCAACCCAGAACCATGGCAACGTTTAACGTTGCCGTCTTTGCGTAACTCACCACAAGTCGCATGACCGTCATATTTCTTCCGTGTTCTATTATTTGTCTGCACGATTTTGGTCAATACTTTGTGTGAGTCACTTCAGTTAAGTTCAAACATTTGCCTGCTGCAAAAACTTGAAAGTCTGGTAAATCGTGAAAAAATGTAAAAATCGAAGAGTGTTTTCGCCAAATCACAGACTTTGTCTCCACTTAACGTTTTTGCTCAACAACCATTCCCAAGCTTCGTCGAACCAACATTTTTCGTTTTGTCCCAAAGCAGCCACTAACCCGCTAAGTCTCTCATTTCAGAAACCTGCGAAGTTACACGATGACCAAACAGCTGATCACGACGTCATCGATGACGTTGGAGAATTATTTAAATGTCTGGTGAGGTTGCGGTGCAAAGTTGTTCAGTTGATGTGTGAATCGTTTGGCGGCAGCTTTAACCTGAATATTTAACGCGTGGTTGGGCGGGAATTGCACGGTCCAGTGCGTTTCTTTGGCGGTTAACGTCGCGTTTGGCGTTTTTTTCCTTTTGCGCATTACTGGGTGTACTCTGGTAACTCCTTTAGCCTCATACTTCATCAATCGCACTATCTGCCGCATCCACACAAGTTTTCAACTCTTTCGAGTAGCGCCGAGTATACTCGTCTCCTTACTCGCTGCTGAAAACATGTTCGCAGTCCTGGCATTCGGCGCTTTCGTAGGGTCAGTCAAGCATTTGTCTCCCTCAGACAAACTCCAGTGTCTATATTTGCTATCTTTGCAAATACTGTTCGTAGCAGAACGGTCGATGTTGAGCATCTTGGGCAGCAAAGTCTCTTAGATAACGTGCGAAGGAGATCATTCTAATGCTTAAATTCCATCCCAGAAGTTGGGATTAAACTTTTTGCTTTGTTTGTTTTCCAGCGATGCTGTTTAAAGACGTTTTTCAGCGAAAATAAGGAACAGTTTTTCAGATAGTTTTGTAGAAAGAAGCCTGGTTTGGGTTCATAAAATGCTTTGAATGAATCAAAACCGATGCCAACTGATTTTTCATGGATAAGAAACAAGACAAGAAATGTTTGGAATGTACTGAAAACGTATTTTCCTCACGCCTTCCACCACTCTACTGTAGGTTTGAGCAAATTGCTCCTATCTTTAAGTTGTTGCTGTTGGTCTTCGACAAGCGCAAATGTAGGTTGACTTAGCATACCAGCCTTAGCCTAAGTTTTCGTCTCTGTACCCAACGATTACCATGGGTCCCTTCGTTTCCAGTGACAAGTTTTTCGATAACTTCTCGTTCCATACCTTCCGCTCTATCATCCTCAGCGATCTTTTACAGCCGCTTGTACCTGTTGATATGTTCGCAGTGGAACGGATGTGACGCAGCAGGCTTCACCAGCACTTCCGCCCTGTCCACCCACATCGGGGTCTTCCACGCCCCCGATGACTACCCCGAGCAGTTGGACTCCTGCTGCCTTTGGGACAACTGCACCCACTACTTCTCGTCGGAGATAGACACGGCAGAGGTGAGTGCCGATCTGTGGTGAACGCGAACTGCTCGCACGGACTCGATAGCTCAGTCGGAGTGGGTACGCCTTGCTGATGCCAGTGGTGTGGGATCGATTCGCGGCTCTGGGTTGATTTATTTACCGGCGAAGAGATACGATAAAAATTCACCTCGATCACTGGTAGAGCGCACCGTGTTGTCTGTTCGCACACATGGGATGGTGAATGCGTGGCTCCGGGAACAGCCTTAGCGTGTTCACTGCCAGCCCCAAATTTTTTTTTGGGGGGAAAATTCTTGATTTTAGGCTAGCAACAGTATTTTGCATGGGATACTGCCTCTCAAAGCACAAAATGACTAGATATTCTAAAAATTGGGGGGGCATGGCCCCGTTGGCACCCCCCTGGCTACGCCTATGCAGGCTGTTGCGTTTTTTCGTTAATACTGTTTCTATAGCAACTGATTTGCCTTCACACGGATTTTGCTCATCTGTTAAACAAAGCAAACTTGACATCCCCTCCCCTCAACGCGATTATTTTTAGGAAAAACTGGTTGACAGATTGGCCTTGTTCCAACTTGGCCGCTGTTGGCCGCAAACGATTGGCCTGACTCATGGTCGGATGTAACCCACTTGCCGTTAAAGTGTTTATTTTTAAACTTTCTTTGATGTTTCTACCCAGGACGTGAGGAAACATATGGAGGAGCATGTGGAGCAATCCTTGCTAAGGAATGAGGTTTGACTGGGATCATGTGTGTTGCAATTTGACCTCAAGTTACCTCCGTGTTGATCAACAGACCCCCACGTTTGATTGACAGCAATTGATAGCAACTGTATGCTCTGATAAGAGCACTAGGAACGAGTCGTTGTGGATGTAAATTGCCCAGAGTGAGTTCTCGAACAAAGTGCTGAGCATTTCAACAACTACAGACACTTTTGCGTGGGAGTGGCGTTGTTCTTGATTAAATACATGCTCCTAACTTCTGTAGCAAAAGCTGCAGCAAGAAGAGAATAAGCGGATGACAGTCGCATCTAATGCTTCAGCCACTGCTTTTTGCTGTTGTGCAAGTTTAACATTATTTCACACTAACATTGTTACGAAACCATTACATGGCCACTCATCACTTGCGGCAGTAACTGTCGTACAGTTCAGTTTTTGTATTTTTTCAATTTTGTTTTGTTACGTCAAACAGTGTCGATTGTGTTGTCCGCTGCTATTTGTTCAACTTCAGTTGCATTGTTTGGTGCCAAAATTTTCATTGCTTGTTGCGATGGTAACGATACTTGGCAATTTTGCTTGGGTTTCTTATCGATTGGCAGCTATTTTCATATACGATGGATGATGTGTTTTACAATCGTGATGTCACATTGTGGCAGGACCGCAACTAGCTGATATTTTCTGGGGGGAGCTTGTACCTAACAACTAAACATGTTTTCAAAAATGTCGGTGGGGGTATTGCCCCCTTGCCCCCTGGTTGCGGCCCTGTATTATGGTGACGTTCTTAATATCACGTCAATTGTTTCTGTTCTTATTCTTTTTATGATGCTGCTTAATGTCTAGAGTGTTTATGACATCATCTCGGTCATTTGTACATCTTTCTTTGTGACGTATGCTGCTTCAAACCTGATCGCCATGCTGCGAAACTCACCCCCACGTCGTATTCCCTTTGGTATACTTCTGCTCTGTGACGAAATCGGCTGAGACGTCATAATCAAAGTACTGTGACGCAACTGTTTGTCTTTATTTGGTATTGCGAAGCCGCTTACAGGGGGTAATCTTCCCAACAGCAGGGTCTTCTTAGCTCAACAGGTCGGAGAGCAAAGGTCAGAGCAGAATTAGTTTCAACTAAGGTTGGATTGTCCGGATTGCGGTTAATCGGATAACCGAGATTTTTTTCGCTATGCGATATCCGGATATAATTGTAGGTTATTAATCGGATACAAAAGTAACGTTACTGATGCGTTTGACACTTTTTTAGTAACTTTGGGTATTCTTTGTTTTCAGACGCAGGCGAGCTCAGGAATTCCCCGCAATTATTATTGCAATAGAAGAGGTGTAGGTTTTGTCTGGGTAGTGTCTTCACAAGAAATGCGATAGTAAACGTTGAAAATGAGTGTTTTTCTTCATATACCTACCCTCGCATAGGCGTAGCCAGGGGGGGGGGCAAAGGGGCCATGCCCCTCAACTTTTTAGAAAATATAGTCATTTTGTGCTTTGAGAGGCGTTTTTCAAACAAAATGGTGTTATTCGTCTAAAATCAAACATTTTGGCCCCCCCCGAATTTCTGGGCTGGCTGCGCCACTAACTGTAACGCTGGTACAATGCATACGTGTATATTTGCAATGGAACTTGTCATGATTCTACAACCAAAAATTCATCGCGCAAATCCCATGAAATCAATTGTCTAATAATAATTAGCGGTTATTAACTGGTTAGCTAAAATACAAATATACGAGTACGGATATATGCAGGCGCGGATTTACCATTAGGCTAAAAAGGCTGAAGCCTCGGTCCCCCGATTGAGGGGGACCCAAAAAGTTTGGGATTCAGGACAATTTCCAGCATTCCTGTAAGCAATTACATTTGTATTTTTGTTTTGATTGAAAGCACGTTTTTTTACTATGCCGCTAACAAAAGATCTCATGGAAGGCGAAGCATTGAAGTGAATGATGATGAGCATTCTTATTTTATGGCGTTGTGAATTGGTCATTGTTACGTATCACGTGTGAAACAAAACACCTGAATCTATTTTTCAGATTATGCAAGGCCAGTGAGGTTCTCCATAAATATGTAATGAAAGTGTGGCCACCGCTGCCTTTTTCGTTAGTTTCAATGTGACTGTTTTTGTTGCTGATATCGAGGGAATTCTGAGTAAAGTAATATGCTTATGAATTGGAACAACAACTTGTTCAGTGAATGTAACCAGCACGTGTAGTCAGTGGCGTTACTAGAGGTTTGAGCCAGGGGAGGCAAAGATTACTTGAAGGGGACCCACTGGTCACCGTCGAGCAGGGGTCATCAACCTTTATGGAACGGAGAGCTACTTCTTTGGTACCGATTAACGCTAAGGGCTACTAGTTTGATACTAACTTCTGGAATAAAAATTTAGTTTTAGTTCAATTTACCTATTATATGTTATCATTAATGATGTTAATCTATGTGATGATTCTCATCCTAATGCTATTTTCAAAACAGGCCCGCGGGCGACCAGCGTGGTCCTTGCGCGCGACCTGGTGCCCGTGGGCACCGTGTTGGTGATGAGAATCATCACTACAGGGGGCCCAGTTTTTATATTTACCTTGCCAGGGGGGGTCGGCTTGCCCCCGTCAGTTATGCCACTGCCGGTAGTGCTAATTTGTATGACATCGTCGCAAACCTTCCAGAAGGGCCCCCAATTTATAAAAGCCTAGGGCCCCGAAAGTAAAAATTCGCCTCGGGTTACATGCGTTACCCGGATAATAACAATCATTGATAACCGAATTAACCCTAGCTTTAGCTCGTGCCAGGGATAAAACGGAGTTGCGAATTCCGCAAGGTATAAACGGGGTCCTGAAAGTTTCCTTATTCTGCCGAAATTTTGCTCAGTCCACTATGAACTTTGTCAGATGCAGAGTCCCACAAGCAGGATTGCGTCCAACTCCTGCCAGCTCGGCAGCAAGGACAAAGTCGGATATGACGACCGCCTGTCAGATGACTAAGCCCGTGACCTGTCGAGACAGGTCACCTTCAGCACTCAGCCACGTCATGTGTGTCGACGATGATTCGCAGGCCATTGTACTAATTACGTCACTGCTTCCTCAATGACCTCGGATGAACTTTGTGTTGAGCAGGTTCGTCGGGAACAGCGGTGGGTTTTGTCGTCAGCGCAACAGAACGCTGCAGGAGCAGGGGGGGCAAGCGCTGCAGCAGCAAGGGGGGCAAGCGCTGCAGGAGCAGGGGGGCCAAGCGCTGCAGGAG
>Ga0210059_1008056_pt1 | contig 16689 bp, 9 predicted proteins | sample Ectturendosymbi2_FD_188042 | JGI IMG/M metagenome (GOLD analysis project Ga0210059, IMG submission 188042) | Ecteinascidia turbinata endosymbiont from Florida, USA - Sample 2 (SPAdes) (version 2) | ecosystem: Host-associated > Tunicates > Ascidians > Unclassified | place: Key West, Florida...
CTTCTATAAATAACAACAAAATCGAAAGTTTTCTTGCATACTTTATGTGCATTCTCAATTCTTGTGAAGTTTAGCAAGATTCGATTTTTTAAACCGGGGTGTGCGCCAGCCAGTCCATTCCCATTTACTCTATGCTCGACTTCTCGTATTCGACAAGACATTAGCGCAGCTTCATTTTTCCGTTGTAAAGTACTCTGACGAATTGATGAGTGTGTTTTACTCCCCTGTTTTAACGCGCCGCCTGATATTTTTTGCAGTTACGAACTGTGTATCGTAGTGTTGGGTGTACGTATTTTCCTCCGATAGCCTAACTTGGAGCTCTAATAGTTTATATTCAGTGCATTGACACATAAAATAAGAAGAGTGGATGTATAAAAAAATGTGCATATTATGTCAACAAACTTCGCTAAAACACTGGTTTGGAAACAGGACTATGACGTCATTTTGTGACGTCACAAACAGCGCACACCAAATACAAATGACTACCCTATGCCACTGAATTAAACCCCCCCCATGAAAAGTTTCTGCGTACGCCACTGGCTGCATAGTACAGAGACTTCACTCGTCTCTTGATGTCATCATAATCCTTAAGCGAGGCATTTAGTGATACACCAAGATATTTGACTTGGTCAGAAAATTGTACACGTACACGATTCAGAAAAACATTTGGTGGAGCAAATTGTTTATACTTTTTGGAACAAAAAGTTGCACCAATTGTTTCGTTACAATAAAAAGTGACTTCGTTTTCAGCAGCTTAATCACAACAAATATTCAAAAGACATTGAAGTCCCCTAATGCTATGGTCCAAACACCATGGTCTTCGGAAGGATTTTTTCGAGGGAAAGGCCATTAACTGGATTTTCCAGAGAACGATTTTTGCAGGGACAAAAGTGGCAGAAGTTCTTTTTTAACCACCCGAAACTAAGAAAACAACCTTTTTTGTTAAAAATTTGATGGGAAAATATAAAATTTTAAAATCCAGGGAAACCTTGCCTCCCCCTACCCCCTTCCGACGCCCGTGCATATATCATTAGCAAACACATGATTCATAACCAAATGTCCCACAGTGCACCCGACTGTGGCTGAGCCCAGCTGGTTTGAGAGTTCATGGAGGCAAACACCGAATAAATATGGTTGATTGATTTATCTCTTGTTTCATATGACTCAGATAATAAACAGAAGTAATGCAAAAAGCAATCGCGCAATAAGAAAGCGAAATGTCAGTGAACATTAGAATAAAAGAAAATACAATGGCATACTAGCTGATCAGTGTAAAAAATAATGTAACTGTGTCCAATATTCCCTCTAAGGTGCGCAACTCCGCAAATGCGCAGTACCGGGGTTTTCGGAAGGCCGCCCAGTCTTTAGTCCACCCATGGGCGCTTATTTTAGGAGGGCCTTTATATGGTGCTAAGATTTCAGTTGAATACGATTTGTACCTGTTCCCTTACACGGTACGTCCAACGTTATACAGAGTTTGAAAACTATTTGGAGATACACAGGCAATATGCAACTGCCGTATAACAGCCCGGGCGGTTATTTGGTTCACGTCTTATTTTCCCAATTTGTCTATTTTTCTATTAACGGCCCTGAGCGGCCTTCCGGAAAACCTCAATACTAGCAAGGAAATCTCATTCTCGCGCACTTGCAACATTTCAAATTTGATATTGTATATACATGGCATTGCTCTTTCGCCTCTTGAAACGCTTCACTGTTTGTGTGTACATCAGGGGTCACCAACCTTTGTGAAACTGAGAGCTACTTCTTGGGTAGCAATTAGCGCTAAGGGATACTAGTTTGATACATACCTCTGAAACAAATATTTTGCTCAATTTGACTTCAACTATGTTATTATTAATTATGTTAATCTATGTGGCGATACTCGTCATCTTGATTCTATTTTCAAAACAGGCCAGCGGGCGACCAATGTGGTCCTCGCGGGCGACCTGGTTCCCGGGGGCACCATGTTGGTAACCCCGGGTCTACATGGTTGCGTAATTGCATGCTCACTAAAACGAAAATCTGCGCAGTGTAAAATTTTCTTAGAGAGAACACTGACTGTGTCATATAGGATTGGTGAAGGACCATGGCGGTCATCTAGTCTAGGGCTTCTCAAACTTTTTGTTCTGCGACCCATATTGAATAAGTTTTTTTCATGCAATTCCCTTAATGGATAGTCTAGTTGTTAATGATACGTGTAAACGTAGCCCCGTCGCCACGGGGGGATTTGGTGGACTTAGCCCGCCCAAACGAAGCACCAAGCAGACGCGTAGCCAGGGGGGAAATGGGGGAAATTGCCCTACCAATTACGAATTTGCACTAAAAATGTTCGGGTTAATCAAGCTTTTGATGTGTAAGACACAAAGTGCTTCAGTCCAAATTAACGAAATTCTTAAGAACCTAGCCTACTTCAGCTTTTAGTCAAACCTAATCAAAGCAGCAAGGTTTACCAACTGTCCATGATTATTGATTAATCAAACATTGTGTATAGTGTAAGTGCTGGAGAATTCATGTTATGGTTGACGTTTTCCTGAGGCTTAAGCCCCGTGTGGAAGTAGTTGTTGTATGGATGATGTTTGGCAGCAAGCTGCTAAGTTCATTTTTAGTTTCAGCAATCTACTCTTAAGTACCTACGCTACAGGCAGGCAAAGACAAGCGGTGGTAACGTTGAAATTTACAACCCAGATTTGGATCACCTCGGCGCGACCCATTTTTCGACCCTTCGCCACTGTTGTTTGGGTTTCGACCCATACTTTGGGAACCACTGGCTTGGACCAACTAACCAACCGTTGTATATAACTGCGGCGGCAAGTATTTCTTTGTGCAAAGCCGTGGTGGTAATCGATTGTGGCTTCGTTTTCGCAAAAACACAACTATGTTCACACTTTGTGTGGACTGTAGAATGAATGGGTCAAACATATGCAAATTTGTTTAGAGGACATGTGGAACTTTCCCCAATTTACAATACTGTCTTGGTCTTATTTGTGAATTATATTGTTAACTCTAAATACGTAGCTTAAATACCTAAGGCTTTGTGGAATGTAACCTTAGTGCAAGTAAAAATGCTATCGCAGTCGCATTTCATAGCGTAATACCGACATAAAATCCAAACACTTTTTAAATGCGTTGAGGAACTCTATCCTTCACGTTATTAGCTGCATATACGTCAACCAAACGATCAAGATTTGTTCAAGATCCACGTCTTACATGCGCGCAAATTTTGCAGAAGATCTACTTCCGAGAGGAAATCACTGTCTGCAAGGTCGCTTCTCTGCTTCGATTGAACGAGTGTTGGTCTACATTAGAAGCGTGTAAATACGAAAAGCGCAATCATAATGGCGGTCACGAAGACTTCTTGCTCAAGTGCATTATTGGCTGCAAAAAGCATACTGCAGATCTTGCACTTATGGCATCGAGATTTTCACAAGCGCTTTTGCAAGAAGTTTTACGAGCAAATGGTAATTTTTATCCAAAATACAGTAGGATCTTGGAACTTCATTAAAAGCAAAGTTTCAAGTTTGCCAATTCAATGAAAATGGAATCTCTATTTGCCGGTTTAAATTTGACGACAATTATTCAGAAACAAAAAACACCAGCAAAATCCACGTTTTATGGATGGTGCCTTAAAAACAAGGGGCATCAAATATCCAAATGCTGAGACTTTGTTGCTGTTTGCCCCCTATCAAAATATCTGGCTACGCGCCTGGCACCAAGGCTCCCAAAACTGAAATACGAAACACTAGAAATCAAAAGAGTTTTTACCAAATTTTCAATGTCAATCCCCCTGCAGGAACATAAAGCCCCCTATTGCAGACTTTCTGGCGGCGGTTCTGTGTAAACGACTCATTACAATGCTCAAGAGGCATTTTTGTTTCATGATGAAATCATACAAATGCACACATTTCACGAAAGGAACTATACAGTAATAAAACTACTACGTAATGGAAACAGTAAGGCGAAAAAATTTACGAAAAAACAATTCAATTTATAGAAAGTATCAAGCACAACTAATGGGATGGATGCACTTGATAATTTTTACACAGATCATCCATCCGTAGATTGATACAAACAACTAGGACGAAGAACATTCTTAGCATTTTTCAAAAAGGATTGGTTTTTGGACTTGATGATTATCAATTTTGAGAAAACCGCTTCACACAGATATGTTTTTTAAAAGTCTAAGAGTTTATGAATTGCTAGATCAGAAATGACTGGGCATTCATTTATTGTTCTTATTCAAAAATGACAAACTCTGTTTTGAAAATTCCAGTTGCAAACTTTTGTCCTATAAATTCATCCTGGGCATGGCAAGTGTGCGTGTAGTCCAGTGCTGTCGCCACGGGAGGGCTTTACCCCAGACCCGTAGCCACGAGGGGCATTCGGGGAAAGTGGCCCCCTAAATTTATTTTGTGATCCCCCAAATTTTGTTGCGCTCAGAAAATTTGTTTTAAACATTATAGTAAAAGCAAAAATTGTTCCCCCCTAAAAATGTATTGTGCTCCACCAAATCTTGAAACCTGGCTACGGGCCTGCTTTACGCCACAAACAAAGCTCCAAGCCCACCAAAATTGAAACATGAAACATTACAAATCAGCAGAGATTTTGTCAATTTTTAGAATGTCAAGCCCCCCTGCACAATTGTAAAGCGAACCTATTGAAGATTTTCTGGAGACGGTTCTGGTGTGGCGTCCTGAAATTTCAATTGTGTGTGTAGTTTATGGATCCAACTTTTCCTTAAGTCCAACGTGTTTCTGAAACTGTGTTCTATAAACTAATAGCTTTTAACTTTAGTTTGAAACTACTCCGTGTGCTCTCAAAGCAGTTAACCTAATCCCTACAAGAGTAGACCTAGAGTTCTAAACAGAACGATCTTTTTTGTTGGATCGCATGCAGTGCGAAGCCTGAATATTGCTTTTTGTCGGGGCGGTTCAGATGAACGCTCTTGCTCATGGAGCGCTGCGGCGAGTCATTCAGTAGCCGGAACAATTAAGAGGCGGACACTACCACTGAGCTAATCGCCACCCATGCCTTCGTGTTGGAATGAATGTAATAAGGTCAAAACTGATCAGTACCGTATGTTAAAATAATCATGACGTAACAACGCATTACTTGTTGTGCTTGGTTGATTATTATCATTTGATAGTTCAGGCAGACATCCTAGTAAACAACTGACAGCATAAAGCAACATATTGCCTCTAAAAATGCAATAGAAACTAGAAATAGATTCATTGCAAGCCTACTTTTAATTTTCTTGCAAAGTTTACAAAAATTTTTTATATCTGATTTGTCCAGCCAATTTGTTTCGCGACCCCACAACTACATTTCATAGTTTGAGAAGTCCTGATCTAGTCAACCAATCCGTTTATCACTTTTTGAAGTGTTGAAAATGGAGATCGAATAAGCAGCACGCATCTGCCTAAATGCTTGCTGATATTAAAGGGCCCCATCTGGATTTTTTGTGGGGGGCTAACAGCCTTTCACACCCGCTCTGAACAAACAAACATAGAACATGGTGAAGTAAAACAAACAAATCACAAAATAAAAACAAACAAAATCACAAGTTACTGTAACTCACAGCCTTTTGTTCTGGATAAGTGAAGTGTTGCCCAAGTACATAATTACGTATCATTTTCACTTAAGGTTCTTATGTTTCCTTTTGAAGGTAAAAGTGGCAGAAGACTTAATGCAGTCTAGTAGTGAAGACCACACTTTGCGTCAACAAATGTAAGGGAACATTTTCCTGAGGATGAGTTAACTCTAGGTAAAAACAGGTTGTTAGAGGTTGATAGTCTTGTGGAGCAAGAATGAAATGCGCTCAGAACCGCCCTTGCCTTACCCCGTTGGTTATTGAAAAGGGGGAAGAGAAGTTAGTGCTCCATTTCGCTTGCATGGCCTGGTGCCGTGCCTATACTAATTCATCAGCAGTACAACTAATAATATGCACATCGGTATATTGCGCTTAAAGCGAACAGCATGTTGTGGCTAGTTCTGTCAAATGCTTTAGACGCTTCTAAGAATGCTGGAAACACTGGGGCACTCTTATTAATATAATACGACTCAGTTTGTTCGAGCAAAAATATGCACGTCAGTACCATATTGTGGCATGTAACTGGCAGGCAAATCTCGCTATTTACTGAACACAACTGTCATGAAGGACTACATACAGTAATACACAGTGGCGTAGCCAACCCAGAAATTTTGGGGGGGGGCAAAATGTTTGATTTTAGGCGAATAACGCTATTTTGTTTGGAAAAACGTCTCTCAAAGCACAAAATTACTATATTTTCCAAACATTTAGGGAGGCATGGCCCCTTTGCCCCCCCCCCTGGCTACGCCTACGGTAATACACTTTTGAAAATGTAATTGAAACCATGGCTTTTGACGTCAAGACTACTCGCAACCATTCACTTTATCCTAAGTGATGCCATTTGTAAAGAATTGTCCTACATATCGTAGTTTTGTTTACTTAATGGAAAATCATGAACAGTCGAAAATGCTAACCCACGTCGAAAAGTGAAGAACAGCTCTTTCCCCGCTTTAGATTAATTAAAACCAAGGAGAATCGTCCGCTGTTGACGCTGAATTTGTTGGGCACAGGTATGAAAAATATTTTGCACTTTCAGTGAACAAGTTCCGCTGGTGCTTGTTGGAAACAAACGTGACCTTGCCGAAGCTGAGAGAGCTGTTGCCGAGGAAACTGCCACAAAAGTTGCAGCTAGTTGGCCGCACTGTCGCTTCATCGAAACGTCAGCTCGTGAGCACAGCGAGATTGAAGGTGTGTTCCTGCACGTCGTGCGCGAGATAAGAGATTTTGAAAACACCCGCAAGCACCGCGTTAACGCTTTGAAGAAGGAAGCGTCAAGCCGCAAGTCCTCGAGCGGGAAATGCGTACTGATGTGACAGAACACAAACGACGTTCCGTTAACCGTGTCACAAGAGGAGCATATTGCTGGCCGAGAGAGCACAAGAGCCGCGTGAAAAAACTGTATGCAGGCTTCGCTACAAAGTAGGAGTTTGCTGCTTGAATACTCTTGTCGAGCAGTTAAACCAGTGGTTCCCAACCGGGGTGGCGGCACCTCAGGGTGCCATTTACAATACCCAGGGGTCTCGCGAGCTAATACGTTTTTCAATACATATCATTGAAAAGATATTTTCAAAATGCCGGCAAACCTCAAACCAAATTGCTATGGGTTCGCCACTAGGTGCCGCAAATTATATTTCTCTTTTGCAGGTTGCTGCAAGCCTGAAAAGGTTGGGAACCACCAAGTTAAACCATCCCGACAGGGCTTGGATATACATTGTTAACTTTTTTATTGCTTTTTCCTTTTTGCTTCGTTTACGTGCAAAATTGCAGTTGCGTGTGTTTGGTGGAAAACCATGCATCGAAAGTTGCTGCAGTTTTACATTTTAGTTTTTTTTGTGAATTGTGTGAAATGTAGGCAATTTCCTAGAGTAAAACTTTAATCAAGACAACGTCTAGATATAATTGTTAACAAACCTTTACTGTATTTGTATTTCTTCAAAACCGTTAAGTATCTTCGTTGAATAGCTTTGGCAATGAAGATTAATTGTAAGAAGGCTTAAAATCAGGCCTGCACAACATATGCCCGCGATAGCTTTCGAAATTGCAGAAAAAGTTGCAACAGTCCGACTTCGGATATGTAGTTAATGGTCGTTCCAGAAATTCATTAAAACTACAACAAAATGAAATAGATTTTGCGGTCTGCGGCAAATTCATGTTGGTCAATTTGACCCTTCGAGGTTTCTGAGTTGCGCAGGCCTGCTTTACATCTTAGCTGTCATACAGCAGAAAATAACTCTTCACGAATGCAAAATTTTACGGGCTGCTACATTTCAAAGGATTAGTGGTTACGTGGAATGCACACAAACCTTTAATGACCACTATAAAATTTTATTCGGATTTGAAATCAGCTGCAGTTTTTCTAAGCGTGTTCTACAAAAATTGTTTTCGTCATTCCTTATGGAAGAAGACTGAAGAGATCAAAACGAATGCGTGTTTTTTATATTAGTTGTAAAGTTATGCATTTGGCTCAACCCTTGTGAAATGGCATAAGCCGGTAAAACTTGCTAGTGGTGACTCCCGATTTTATTGCTGCATTTGACTGACGTAATGTCAGTTTCACGAAAGGAGAGCACATTTCAAATTTACGCAGTTTGAAACCTGAAGCCGGACTTATGATCTGGTACTTATTCATAAACACGGCTAGCGACCAGGCCCGTAGCCAAGTTTTAAGGTTTGGGGGAAAATAGATTTTATTTTTAAGAGGGAAATGTTTTTGTTTTCATTATATGCTTAAAGCAAATTTTTCTGGGCACAATCAAATTGAGATGGGGCATTGCCCCCAAAACCTCACCAGTGGTTACGGGCCTGGCAGCGACCGATGTAGTTTTTTTCTTTCCGACGATATTTACGTTGGCTGTTGCTGAAAAAAAAGTAACCAGGTATTGAGGCGACCAAGCGTTGGTCACGTGGTGGACGCGAAACTGCAGCGGCAGCTTTGTTTGAAGTGTTCAGGGCGTTCGTAACAGCAGTCTAAGGCTGAGATGCGTTAAAAGCATATTTTCTAATTTTCACGCACTTTTCTTCAATCTACTTATATATTTCGATTCTACCAACTATTCTGACATAAAATCAAAGGCAATGAATGCCTTTCAGCGCTTGCTTTTAGCGTACACAAGGTCAGGAAAATCTGTTTTCCACCTTCATTGCATTTCAGTTGGTTGTCAAATGTTGCTTCAGACTTCAGATGCAGAAGTATTACCACCAAGAAATAGTTGCCTGCCCAGTTTTCATAACAATAACAACTTTGCTATCTGCTCCAGCATTTAACCATTAAGATCCTCATAATAAGTTGACTGTTGTGGCTGCCGTGACATAAAGAACACAGGTATCTAACCCACATCGAAATAAAAAATACTGTACAACTATATTTCGATTATAACCCCAATGAAACATGTCTCGCAAGTTATGACTTTGTAGTTAAGCCTTATTAAGTGACTTGTTGAAAGACAATATACGAGAGAAGACACCTTTACCTGACAGTTCATCGCAACAGAGCATCGGGTACTTGAGGAATTCGATCGTATAATGTGACCAAAAAACAAAAGAAACCAACCCGATCGTTTGTTGTAGACGATTAGATAAAGGGACAAATTTTATGTATTTGTATAAAATAACAATCCTTACTTTATTCAGTCTTGGGAGTTATTTGAAAAATATCGTACAATGATGAGGATCAGCGCATTTTTTTCAGATAAAGACAACGATCATCATTGTTCATTAATTCAACCCTTTGACAAAATATGTCAAATCTATGATCACTGTTTTCAAATTCAATTGATTTTGCTCCAATGCAATACCTAAGAAACGTAGGCGATAAGCGAGTTTTCTTTCAGAGTAACCAAACAAATGTATACGATGCTCCAATAGCCTACAGGAATAATAAAGTTACAAATAAAGCGGGTAAGGAAATCGAGGTAAATAACATGTCGCGGACGCTTTGCTGAATTTCTTTCAGTATCATCAGTGCTTATTTCACTGCCCTCATCGTTCTAGAAATTATTGATCGAATAGTCTTCGTGGTGTGGTTTACTTTAATTTGTTTGGTGTAACGTATACAGGAATTTGTTTCGAGTTGTATTATGACATGCTTTTATGACACAGGAGTAACTCATTTTGCGTTTGCGAAAGAAGCTCATGTTGTGTGTTTTTGGTTTCAAAGCAGGAAATGTATTTCGTGTATAGTAAATTTGGATGTCAGCTTGCCGTCATTTGTTTCAATGGCCCTGAGTGCTGGAAGAAATTACACAGAGGTTTTGAACTTTTCAGACACTCAACTGGTAGAATATGGATTGGGGCGATGTGGTATATTCAACGAAAAAGCGTACAATTAGAAGCAATTATTTCTTTAAACTGCTGTGAAACGATTTCAAAATAAATAAGCAATCGCCTTTGACTTGTATGGTTTTAGCAGCAATGTTCTTAGTTTTCTTTTTATGTTCTTTTTTGAAGTGTGAGATACATGATTTAACTTTTTAGTCAATTAAACACAATAATTTAAAACTGACAGCTGATGGCAATAAGAGAGAAAAGGCTCCTTTATAATGAAGAGTAGCACGAAATTCTTTTTCCGTCACATGTCTACGACAAGTCGTTGTGTCAGCCTGTAGTCTAATTCAATCGAAACATCCTTTTTATGTTTGTCATAAGTGTGAAAATACAGGGGAAACTTTTTGATATCCAAGAATTGTGTGATGAATCAAGACAAAAATTTGACATCCTATCCATAAATCCTTATTTCCAACAATACTTGTAAAAAATGTTGACAAATGTCGTGAAATATCCCCGTTTCTGAACCCACTCTACAAAAATGTAGCCGTTGGAGTGTTGTTGAACTTTTGTGCATTTTATCAACTGTTATGAGATTTTCGCCACTTTTTCAACTACCAGTACTCATCCACTAATTTTGTATGGTGTTGTGGTCAAGCTGGAATCCATTTCGCAACCTTTGCTATCCATTTCGCATGTGTTGTTTTCCTCGAAAAAAACAATGAATGTTTCCTGTTGCTCTTTACTTTTTTCTTTGCTTTGTTCTGCAAAACATGAAGACAATGTGACGGCGCAGTATCATCATCTGCGTAGGTTTTGCTGTTTCCGGATGCAGTAGCCTCAACTATTTGGAAAACACGCACTTATTTGGAGTTTACTGTTGCTGGGATTTGTTTTCTGCTGTTTAGAGTCAGTTTTCAACGTTTTCTCGTGCTTACAAACGTTACTAAGACGTCTAGTAACATGTTTTCAGTCACCGATACTGCATTTAAATTAAGCGCAAGATGCATATACCCAAGGTTTTAGAGATTTCGATGCAGGGCAAACTCTGAATTGCCCAGGGCAGGAATGTTGTCACTGAGCGGTATTATTTACTTTTTTATTTACTTGTCAGTCTCAAGAATGCAAGGGTAAAGAAACGCTTATACACAAAGCTTCACAGGGTAGAACCAGCAGTGGACTTACAATAGGCTGAAGAAAATGGGGCATTTGCCTCAGGCCCCACATTTTTTAAATTCCTCCTCCTTTTTAAGAATCACCTACACTTTTGTTTATGATTTATGTGTGTGCGGCACTAGCATCACTGTTCTTTAATGCCTTCTGATTGTTTGTTTTGATTACGCTACTGAATATGAAGTTGTCTGTAACAAGACAGTCAGTGTAGCTTTCCCCCTAAAACGTATGAACGGCCTGGCACACCGTTTGTTTTCCTGAATACTGTAGCGTAAATATTAAGTTTGTCGACCAACTAAAATATCTGGGTGTATTGTAGTACATCATGTCTCATTGAAAGATGACAATGACACGCAGAGGCAAATGAAATCACTTTATTGTGCAGCAGACAAGCTCAGAGGCAGTCAAAACACTATTTCCGTGCGCATTGCATGACAATATATATATGTCTGCCTATTGTGGTTCAGGTACACACAGTCTCGCACTAAACTCCTCCGTGTTGCCTACAACAATGCGTGTCGAATGTGCGTTACATCCCCGTAAGTGTTCGCCCACATCAGGTTACCGCAAGTAAACGTAAGTGTTCGCCCACATTAACTTCGTCATGGCAGGCAATGCTTTGATTGGAAACAAATTATATTCCTTTGTTTAAGCATTGTGTATCTTCATGCACATTTTTTATCCGCTCACTTCAATTGTCTCATACTTCTTACAAATCTCCATTTTTCTCCCATCATGTAATGACTCCGTATAACGATGACCGATGCTGTAGTTACTGCTGCGTTATTTCAGTGTTCGTTCCTCTTAACAGACTTAAAGCATCGACTACGCCGATCGAGCTGCTAGCTATACATCCTACCAGTGGTGGACTCAGGAATTTGGGGGCTCGAGGCAACGATTTTGACTGAGGGTCCTTTGGGCACCCAGGCTACTTGAAAAATCACAGCAAATACGAAATTTACGTACGTCGCCTAATGTGCGTAGTCCATATTATACTTTTTGAAATTCCTTGTACATACAGCCTTAAAAACGTGTATTTGGAAGTGCTGCTAATCACAGAGTAATAGATTCAAAGCGTAGTAGATTTTTTTCTGTCCATCATGAACAATTACATTCTAACCTTTGGGCGGTTAAATTGTTATGTTCTGATTGAAGACCTCGTCTGTGCCACACACAGACAAAAACATGTTATTTGCAGTACACGCTGCAAATTCATGTGTGCTCAAATGTTCGGTTTGTATTTTTCAATGTAAATGACGATGTACCTGCCAGAGCTAAACCTTTCAACTACTCTATCTTAGACTTGTACCTTGCATAATGTAATAAATAGGTGATAGTATGTGCAAACCTAAGTGAATGTGAAGCATTACTATGAAGCAGAATTGACAAGAACCTCTACATGTCATTAAGAGCAAAAGTTAATCGACATTTTAACCTACATTGCATCTTGTTCTGACTGTGCCCAGGTGTACCGAAAGCTTATAAAGTTAACAGCGAAGAGGTATGGACCCAGAACTGCCCCTTGTCTTGTCCCAATGGTTACGGTGTAATGTCTGACAGTAGGGGCGGACCCAGCTAGTAAGTTTAGGGGGGCGATTTAATAATATTTGGCAGTCAAGTCTCATTACGGGTTCACTACTGTAAGACAGATGAAGTGTACTTCACAACACTACTGTGATAAAAACAATGGGCGTTCAAATGACCTTATATCGCGAATGCTGCTTTCCGAATGGTAAAAGATCATGGTGAAAAAGTTACTTTTGTAAGTTTGGGGGGGCGATTGCCCCCCCTGGATCAGCCCCTGTCTCAAAGGCAGGTTAGGGAAGCAAGTTTATACCCGACGCACAAAGTTTACCAGTGTCTTAGCAAGTTTCATGATTCTTTAGATTTTCATCAACACTAAAAAAGCCTTCAAAAAACTATACATGTTTTATTTTGAGACGTTTCGGATTATTCTTAATCCATCTTTAGTCAAAAAATAAAGCAACACTTGGCAATGCTAGCAATTCAAAACCTGGTTTTCTTACGCACATCCCGGCTGGGCTGTCTGACGCATACCCCGGTTTGCAAGATCGAATCTTGCTAAACTACACAAGAATTGAGAATGCGCATGAATTACGCAAGAAAATTTTCGATTTTTTATTGTGTATAGAAGTCCAGCAAATTTTTAGTTATCCTTTTTCCTTGTTGAAACATAAAACTGCGGTTTTTGAGCTCTTGCAACAGTTTTATCATGCTACAGAACAGTTTTATCATGCTACTAATTGGTAATGTAGCCAATGCGGTCAGTGCATGCGCTGATCAGCCATAGCAGACAAAATAAAGACAATTGTTTCGAATAAAGTGAACTATCGCGGAACACGATTTTGAACAAGCGTAGTGGACGAAAGGTCTGCAAAAAGTTATGAGATGGTTTTTGGATGCAGACGATAACCCAATAAGTCGACAAATTAACAAGCAAAAGTATGTGGAAACAATTATCCTCCTTTGTGGGCAATAAAGTTTTTGTAAAATATCAAGCTCAACGCGGGGCTTTAACCCCAACCCCTTCTTGCATACGCCCTTGCAGCCCAAAATTTTGGGGAGGCCATATATTTTGAATTTGAACGAGCAGCAGCACTTGGTTTGGGACACCACGTCTCGAAGCACAAAAAGTTAAGATATACTATAAATTTGGAGGGCTGGTCCCTCTTTGGCTACGCCCATGTTTCACAAAGCCTTGGACATCGAACAGAAAGCCAAATTTGGACAGAGAAAGCCAGCTCTAAACAAAACTAACAAATCACTTTCATGAGTTAACATTTTTGCTGAGCTGGTGCGGTAATGATGCTACTGTAACTGCTAATTTTTCGAGGACAAACTAATATTCTTTACCTTAGTCTCTGGACTCATTATTATCAGTCACTAGTGGTCATCAAATAAGTTTCGTAAAGTCGGAGTGGGCCGCAGCAGTTAAATCTGTCGAACCTCACCAGCAGTTATTTGCATGACCGGTGTGATGTAGGAGACGGGGGTGCAAGCGCACCCCCAAAAATTTTGATTTGTTGATAATCCGGGCAAAATCCCTGAAAATCTGGGCAGAATACCTGAAAGTCAGAGCAAAATCCTTGAAAATCCGGGCTGAAAATGGCGCCCAATTTTGCTTGACCTCAGAAAATGGCGGCCAACGTTTTCAGAAAAATACATGAAGACCTTAGCTTGTGATGTAACAGTTGGTGCTCAAAATCGAAGTTTCCAGAAGCAATGTTTAAACGAATTTACATGTTTAGCGTACAGTAATATTTACAATGGAGCTTTTTGCAAATGGTGCGTTGTGTTTGCTCAGACTGTCAGTCGTAGCGCAAAACCTCCAGGCTCATTTGTTTCGGGACCACACTGCAATTATAAAAAGGCAAAGGACCATTACAATAATCACCAAAACTGTCACTATCATAAATTATGTGCAGCCATGTTCGATAACTTTGTGCAGACAGACGCCAAGAAATCCAACGACGTACGAAATGCTTTAAACAGCAGTCGACAGAAGGGTGTCGAGGAAAATCGAAATCGTCTTTCCCATATCATCAGAACTATTGAATTTCGCGGTCGCCAAGAAATACCATTGAGGGGTCACAGAGACGCTGGTGCATTTTCACTGAACGAAACTCATTGCAATGACGGAGTTTTTAAAACTGCCTTAGGACTGCGAGTGGAGGCTGCTGACAAGCAAACATCTGACCTCTTTTCTTAGGCTCCCCGCAACGCTTCATAGCTGGAGAGTGCAAAATCAAATTATATCTTTGATGGGTGATGCCATACAAAAGCAAATACTTTCCGATATTTCCCAATGCAAATACTTTTCGATACTAGTGGATGAAACGACTGATGTAAGTCAAACAGAGCAAATTAGTTTATCCATTCGGTTTATCAAAGATGCCAAAAAGCACGAAGAATTTTTGTGCTTTTTTCCAGTCTTCAACAACGTTTCTCACCCAACTATCTGAACTTGGGCTTAATCTGGAACATATGCGTGGCCAAGGTTATGCTGGCGCAAGTAATATGAGCGGAAAACATCGTGGTGTCCAGGCTAGGGTAAAAGAATTGTACCCTTTGGCCTTGTACACTCATTGTTGCAACCATGTTCTTAACTTGGTCATAGAGTTATGCAACACACTTCTGGTATAATCCTGCCTGTTTCAAAACTGCTGCAAAAGAAGGAATTGAGTATATTTGCAGTGATTGAGCTCATTGATAGTATGCTGGATATTTTCCGACAAAACAGAAGCAATTACGAAAACGTTTTTCATAAAATATTTGACCAAGCTAAGAATGAATGTGAGAAATATGATGCTCCACTATTGATTCCCAGAAGATGCAAAAGTCAAATTTTCAGAGATAATTATTCTTATGATGACCCTGGGCATTTTTTTCGGGAAGCCATATTTGTACCGTATTTAGATCATTCAATAGTGGAAATGGAGGATAGATTCTTTGATCAGAAGCAGAAGTGCCGAAGTCTTTGGGGCTTGATACCAAAGTATTGCGATGCTTCGCCAAACACTGCTCAATGTTTAGAAAGGTTGCTGGAAATAAATCAGGAAGATATTGGTCCCAGAGCAGCGGTTGTTCCTGAAGTGCAGCCTTGGGTGAATAAGTGGAAGAAGGAAGATGTTAGCACTGTTCCTTCGAGTGCCATCGAAGCACTCTGTGCTTGCCATGCTGACATTTACCCGAATGTCTAAATATTGCTTACCATTTTAGGCACTCTTCCTGTATCAACTGCTGCAAGTGAGCGCAATTTCAGCACCATGAGACGTCTTAAAACCTATCTATGATCGTCGATTAGAAATTAGCGAATGACAGGACTTGCACTGCTCTCCATACACAGAGATCGACAGAGAAAAAATTATGAATGACTTTGTTGCCAGCAGTAATCGCAGATCTGATTTCGTGCTTTAGCGTATATAAAATTTATGAAAGGGATTATTTTACTAAAGTGAAAGATTTGAAATGAAGATTGTACGGCAAGCAACTGCTTTGCCCATGGCGCTATAGGTAGGGCCAACACTTAAGAAACTATACACATTAACTGTCCGCCGGTGTATTCGTGCTATCGCTGCGATTCCGTTTGCTGTGACGGTTTGCTTGTAAAAGAGAGTGAGAGATGTCACGTGCTTAGTTGGCCAAATAAGCATGCATGGGTTGCTCTAAGAGCCTCCTGAAGAGCATCTGTCCCTGTCGATTCTTTCATTTCAAAATTTCTACGGCAGCATCTCTCTGTACCTTGCGCAATTATCTGTAAAGTTAGAGATATGCCGGCTAAGCTTTGTTTGCTACCACTACCTCGAATATGTTAGATGATACACCACCAATTCGCAAACGCTTGTGCTGCCTTATACGAGTATGTGCAGAAACTGTTGTTTCAATTCAGTTTTGGTGATTTAACAAAGGTATTTTGCTTTTGGTATCGACCAACAACCATGTAGTGAGGCTGTGAGATATTTGTAGTGGTACTGCAGTGCATTTTGCTTGTCTGCGATGTTGAGAAAAGTGCTGTTGATAATATTTCGTGACAAATAATAGCCGACTGAGACACCAGAATTCGCTGGAAGTGGTATGAAGTAATGCTACTATATAACATAAGAGTGCTTTTAAAAACAATATCTCGGGATACTGAGCATGTTACA